>Ga0123341_1004128_pt1 | contig 12668 bp, 7 predicted proteins | sample Turbeapinknodule_FD_89959 | JGI IMG/M metagenome (GOLD analysis project Ga0123341, IMG submission 89959) | Root nodule microbial communities of legume samples collected from Mexico - Turtle bean Mexico pink nodule | ecosystem: Host-associated > Plants > Roots > Nodule | place: Mexico: Nepantla... | reverse complement strand
TTTATAATAACTATTTTTGAAAGTATAACTTCCGCATTTATTAATTAGTAAACTATTGAAAATAAATTTAGTCTGATAGCATAATTTTTTTTTTACTCTTATAAATTTAATATTTAGTCATCAAGCATTGATGATAATGTTAGCGTATAGTTTGATTGTAATTATAAAAAATAATAATATCTTATCATAATAGTTTGCGATTAAATGGTTGTGTATAGTTTTTTTTTTCTCCAAACATAATAGTACTAAAAAGTAAAGAAAAGTATGAAGTGAAAAAAAATTACAATTACATATTTATTGATTTAAATTATGTGAGTTCAAGTTTACCAAATAGTTTAATATAAGAGTAAAAATATTATTTTTTTGCTCTTATGGGACAAACTTAAGTGTGTGATACTTCAGGTGATTATTATATACTATTTTTTATTAATAAAATTTAAAGCTCTACCAATGTTTCTTTGCTGGGCAGATTAACAAAATAAAACTCCAATTTTAATTAAGAAAGCATACAAAACCAAAAATTTTGTACTAAAATTTGTTCACTTCACGTGTTTTCTTTGTTCAAAGTTAAGCAAAATCTTGAATAAAATAACTTATCTCTTCCCGGGAAAGGTTACATTATTCCAACTAGGAAGAACCTTTAATGGGTTTCTCACTATATTTTCTCTAAGCCCACAGATCATCAGAAGGGACTACCTCGCCACTTTGTCTGCTGTTTGGTGCAGCTGGTGCAGCCGGGCTTTGCTTGATTACACAACAATATCATATTATCACTTACATAATTTTCCTTAAACTTCAACTAAACCTTATTTCATGGAGTTAGAATATTTTTATGCACATTTCTGTAATATATTGTATAACTATTTTCAAACTTTGTGGTTTAAAGTAAAATTTTGTGGCCAAGAAAAGGGATATGATTTTTATCTCATGATCAAAGGAAGAAAATATTTCAAGTGTGTTTGGAAGAAAAGTAGTTTATGATAAGCTTTCTTGAATGCTCAGTATGTGACTGCTATTGTGACAACTATATACCTAGCTCTACTTTTCAGATGGTTTAGCCCCGTAAAAGGCATGATGACACACCATGTTTGGTCTTAATCACAATAAACTGTTCTAACATGAAACTAATTATAATCCTCTTAGTCGTATGGTCAGATGCAATCAACCAAACATATTTGGAAAATAAGACAAACGAGTTACCTCACTCACACTAGTGCAAAAAGGGTTTACAATTACGACTATTTTATATTTACAACAGTGACTATATATTTGTATTTATTGTATATGTAGTCTTGAATCGAAGAGATAAGAATGTAGTTATTTAACCGCATTCGTAAATACGATATATAAATGCGGCTATGATAAATAGCTGCATTCTTATTTATTTATTTAAAAAATAAAATAAAACCCTAAATCCTAAGGCAGCAACGGCGATGGCAGCGAAAGCGACAACAACGACGGAGCAAATACGACATAACAAAAATCCAAACAGCATGCAATGAAGTAGTGGTGACCTTCACCAATACAAAAAAACAAATAGATAAGAGAAATTAAAAAAATATATAAACCAATGGTGAAGAAGAAAAAGAACTCGAAACGAACTTACATTGGCACAAAGAAGACAATGAAGGCTCGCAGAAGATGAGAGGACAAGAGCAAAAACAAAAGAGAAAACAAAGCGCTAGAGAACCCTTCGCCAATGCAAGAAAACAAACAAATAAGTGAAATGAAAAAAATTTATGAACCATTGGTGAAGAAGAAAGAGAGCAGATCGAAACGAACTTATAATGGCACGAGAACACAATGAAACTCGCAAAAGAAGAGAGGACCACCAGACCAGAAACAGAGAGAAAATGCGAAGCGCCAAGAAGAAAGAAAGTATGAAAGCGTAAGTGGCACGCTTCAGAATTAGGGTAAAGAATGATTTAAGAATGCGGCTATTAGTAATAACTGCATTCTTGAACATGTGTTTTGATTTACGAATGCGGCTATTCAAATAGTCGCATTCTTAAATCATGTCCTTTGATTTAAGAATGTGGCTATTTAAGAATGCGATTTTCATGGTAAATGAAGTTAATTTAAAAAATGGCACCGCGTTTTGAGTGACAACGACTAACCCTAAAAACACATTAAATAAATAGTCATTGTTTATACATTTTGTCCTAGTGCCATGACAAACCTTTATTACCCCACATTGGTTTCACTTAAACTTAAGATCCCAAAAATGACTATGATTAATTCCCTTTGGAAAATTTAAGATGCCAACACAAAACTAATGGACAAATGTGATTAAACTCAATTCTTGGAAGCAATTCTCCATTCAGTGCATAACATATCCAAAGTCATGTATGTATGCCTAATTTACCTCCTTTAAGATCACAACATGTAATGCATAGCACATATCCTATAATCTCACCATGCAGAAAATTGTCTCCTTTTACTCGGTTACTTCTTCCCATATCACACCTATAAAGCATGGCACCGAATAAGAATACCTCATCACAGTACCTTGTTCATGCAAACATACAAGTGACCTTACCGGATATTTCTATGACACAACCTACCTAGTATTGTTGCTGAAAATGAAGGTGGGCTCTCTGCCTTTTCCTATGCACGATTCTGTAATCCATGATATTTATTAATTTAAAATCTTATATAAATTGTGTGTAAAATTTGTGTCAGAAATTACCATTTAGCTACATGCTGCTATTTGCAAAGAAATTAGAAATTGCAATGTTATGATTCACAACTTCCAAACGACATTTAACAACATACATTGACACTTTGATAACAGTAGGACTATACAAGATCAGTAACAAAATTTCTATATTTGCTTTAACAACCTCAACAATCACTTCGTAGGTTTTATTATTTTAATCAGGGAAATAACATTTTAGATGAACTCTTACTTTAATGTTATTAGCATTGATCAACCTCAACTTTAATTTTACCAACCTCAACCTCTTACTTCCCACATAAATCACATACCCAAAATTAACCTAGCCAAAAACACAAACCCTAAATTCCCACATAATCAACGCTTATTTCAGTGGTTCAAACAAATTAATCTAACTGTTACGAAGTGGACTTTAAGCCTAACTCAACCCCATAAAACCGGCTCATAGGGTTGAGGTTTGCACCCACTTATATACAATGAAAGGCTCAAATCTCTAGTCGATGTAGGATCTCCAACACCCCCCGTCACGCCGAGACTGCCAACTCGTGCGTGAGACTATATATTATGGGTGGCCCGATAGCGGGTGGCACGATAGGCCCAACAAACACTCGCTAGGATAGGCTCGAAATGGCTCTGATACCATGTTACAAAGTGGACTCGCCTAACTCAACCCCATAAAACCGGCTCATAGGGTTGAGGTTTGCACCCACTTATATACAATGAAAGGCTCTAATCTCTAGTCGATGTGGGATCTCCAACACTAACCAAAATAAAAATCCTAAATTACATATAGATTAAAGAGTGAGAGAGATGAGGATATACTTACCAAAAATAAGTCTCATCGACGACAGTGAAACAATGCCAATATCAGGCCACGAAGAAGTGGGGAAGAAGAAGTTGGTGGGATGTCGGAAGTGAGAGGGAGATGCGTGTTTAGTTCATGCACTTTTTGAAGGTGCAAAGCAGATGTGTGTTTTATCATCCAACACGAGAGAGAGGGAAAAAAAAGCTACATAAAGAACGAAATGGAGAAGAAGTTACCAATGTTTATTTTTTTTAATTTTGTATGTACTACCTGATATAATCCTTCAAAAATTATGGTGTCAACATTACATACTGATTAAATATTTATGTTTTACACTGAAAAAATCCATATGTAATGTGTATTTATATATTGAATTAAATTTGTATGTAAATATCTATATGTAAAGCTCCTTATACATATGAATCCAAATTCGTATGTAAATAAAAAAGTTCTTGTAGTGTAACCTCACCTTTAAGAAGAAGGAAAATTGGTTTGTTTGTGGAAAGTCATGTCATCATGCACCTCAATATAGAATAAGGCCAAAAACACAATCCTCCTAAGGCAAATATAGCTAAAGAGGAAGATACCATTGTTGCAGTCGTTTCACAAGTGAACCTTGTGACCAATGTGAGTAAATGGGTTGATGCAATTCTAGATTGATTTGCATTATTTCTTTTGGTTTAGTTCTTTGTTGCGGAAGATGGAGTAGATTTGTGGCTTCTTTGGATGAATTTAAACTACGGATGAAGGTGAAAGGAAGTAGGGAAAAGATGCTTTGGCGATGTGAGGTAAACTTCTAAGAGGATCTGATACGAATCATGGTTCATACTTGTGGAAGTGAGGAATGAGAGGCAGCGGAAGACATGATTCAAGTGTGAAGGAAACTGAGAAGATGAATAAGTGTTGGCAATGGTGTATGCGTGAAGAGGAAGTTGGTGAGGCCAATCTTCCAAGAGTTTACTAGGCCTTATATAGGCTTGCAAGCAAGAAGAGATTTGAGAGAGAATGATTTCTGTATTAAGAAAACTTCATTCACAATTATTTCAAATCTAAGTACAAAGTGTTTAGGCAAGGTATTTATAAGAATAAGATGTAGCTTGTTCCTCAAGCTATTCTAACCCTTATGCAATGTTTTATACGTTTGTATTTACATCGAATATAATTGATACAAACCCACAGATGACTAAAGACACAACAAGCAAATTCCAAAAGGTCAGTCATCTCAAGATACAAAGTCGGGTCCCACCAAACCTCAAGACAACATCAGCAGAAGAAGAAGCTATAAACCAGAGCACCTAAAGTTCTTCATGCTAGTCTTCTTAAATGTTTAGAATATGTTGTAAATAAATTGGGCTCACTTTAGGGGTCCAAATAGCAAAGATATGCTATAATAAGGTACCATTAGCATAATAGGGGGTGTGGGTAGCATTTTAGCTTGTTCCTAGCCCATTTGGAGGCATTTTAACCTAGTTTCTAGAAGGACAAACCTAGGATGCGGGATTGACTTAGTCAAACCCTAAGGCTGCCCATTTTTCCCTTTTCCCATCCTACCCCTTTAGCTTGTTCTCCAAGGCTCCTTCACCTATAAATAGGAGGCCTACCTAGTGTATTTTACAAGTTTAAATTATAGTAAAGAAATTCTGCACAATTTTTGTGTGAGTAGTGAGTGAGTGAGTCTCCTCCAAATTGGTCTTATCTTGGGTTCATGATGCTCTCAAGTGGCAGCTTCATCCCACTTATCTTGGTGGTTCCTCCCCATCAAGTGGCGTGATACACCATTGCTCCACAATCCATAAGTTCTTCTTTCATCATCTATTCCATTTATCCATTTCCATTCCACTCTATCATAAACATGTTCTTAGTTTTGCTTCCTTGAATTACATTCGGTCTTCTCTTTTGTTCTTATATTGCTTGTTCAATTTTGCACCATAATTGTCATCATATTCACCATTTAATTGTGTTCTCCTTTTGCCTTTGTAAAATGAACCTTCACATCTACTTAACCACTTGGTTAAGTTAATGTCCAGTGGGGATTTTCCTTAGGTTTTCACCTCTAATTGTCTAAAATCCAAATCTAAGTAAAGTGTCACCATAAAAATGATCAATCATAAAATCAACTCACATCATGTGGTATGCAGAGCAAGGTTGTTTTATACTTAATTTGCTTGAGTTGATTTGGCACTTTACAATTTCTTTACATTCTAGCACCTTTATTCCTTGTCTTTAAATTCAAGTATCTTTACGTACTTGTTTTTAAATTCAAGTACCTTTAATTTCTTGTCATTATTTTCTTGCTTTTTTTTCCAACACATTAATTATTGTAGAATTTTTTTTGGCCATTTTTAATATTCATAGCATTTGTACCGACCAGTCCTCGGATATCAATGGTGGGCCACGTAAGCTGGGTCCCACAAGCGGCTTGAGCCAGTGTCCCACAAGCGGCACGAGCTAGTGTGCCGATTAGTTGTCGGATGTCGATCACCAAGATATGCCGACGTGTCCTCGGCAACAGAGTAAGGTCGATGTGACATTGAGCATCGGGCATCGGTGGTTCAAACTGCTAAATTGGGCCACGAAAGACAGGTTCCAGGAAACACACTAGTTAGTAGGAAAACACACAGAGGCAGGGGAAGCCTAAGTCAGAAAGGATCCATGTGGGTAGTGTGGATATGGTAACCAGGCACGACACGAGTAAAGAGTCTTGGAAGCCAAGAGTGCCCGTTAGGGTTAGGATTTCCAAGGGAAGATGCATGCATGACACGTGAATAGTTAGGGCACCCCTAGAACAGATGGCCCCAGAGATTTGGTGCATAAGTTGGTACTCAGGTGGCCATTCTATTAGAGGTTTCACTCTAGTAAGGGGAGCCTTACGAGCTAGATTACACTAAGATTGGGTAATAGTGGCGTTAGGGCATTCCTCCAGAAACCCTAAATGTGTGTAATGGAAATAGAGGAAACCCTAGACTATATAAAGGGTAGTAAGAAAACCCACAAGGTACGCAGTTTTCTGAGATTAGAACTGTTACACTCGCACACTGTTTCTTAGCCCCAGTATTGACTTGAGCGTTGAAGTGCAAATGGCCTCTAGGGCGCCCCCTTTGTCTTTACAGGTACAAAGTGCTTCGATCCAGGAAAGCACGAATCAAAGGAGAGATAGGTAGGCATGAGAGCATCGTTAGAGTCAACCGACAAGAACAACATTTTTCGTTTTGAATATGTTTCTTGTTATGTTCATTAGTGTTCTAGGAGTCCTTGTTTTGATTCTACTTACTTGCTTTTAATTGTGAAGTTTGCAAAGTAATTAGAACCTTGTTTTTAGTAGAAGTAGATTTAAAGTTCCAAACACATGATTTCAAGTGTTTAATTATATTGAATCCAACCAAAAAATTTTGAGAAAATTGAAAGTTCTTGAAAAATATGCATGTGGCAAGCTATGGTCATTTCTTTCCATAGATCACCATTAGTATAAAATTAAAACAGCAAAGGTGTTTCAAAGAAAAATGACGCAAAAACAACAATGGAAATTTAAAAAGCATCTTTGGTTATCACTTTGCAAAGAAAATCATTTTCCAAACTATGGATTCAACTCAAATTGATTGGCAAATTGTTTTTAATCTTGTGGAATTTTTTATCCTTTTGCTTTAGCATTTTTCTTAAAGGAAAAGTCTCATAGTTAAAAGTTTAGTAAGTATCTTAGAGTCTTTTTGTGAGCCTTTTCTTGCTTGTCAACTTTTTCAATCATAAAACCAACTCATATAAGGTATTAATCTACAAAGCAAGAAAAGTGGTATTTCAAAGCCTTTCTCAACCTTCCTTTAAAAACAACCGATTGAAAAGTCGAAAAAACTAGTTGTTTCATGCTTCTATTACATGAAAAATGGCCACTTTGTCAGATTTTGCAGAGTTAAGAAATTTTTTGTCCCAAATGGTATTCTAATAGGGGTTCCTAAGAATTCTAAGGACTCTAATGATCGAATTAATGCCAATGGACCAAAATTTGTAAGAGGACTAAATCTTGTTACTTGATCTTGCTTTTTTGCAGGTACTGTTAGAGACCAATAATCATTGAATTAAAGAATCAAGTCACAAAGGGAAAGATCATAATTGGATTCTGGAGTATAATTTTGAATTGCACACAGTTTCTTGGTGTCAAGTGAAATTTTTGACTCATTTACTATGGCTCTTTGATTGAAAACATTCTCAAAAGCTATGAACTCATTTCTTTAATTTTGTGCACTTTGTACTGTTTGGTTAAATAAACTCTCGCATTAATCTTCATACAAAATATGTATGTTTAGCATCAAGCATTTTCATCTCTGTCAAAGCTTTTGGTTTATGAAAAATCCAAATTGCTATCGCAGCAAAACAACAGATTGTTTTCACGAAACAACCGATTGTTTTACCTCTGGAAGTTTTGTATTAATGTTGTTTTAAATCTCTGTGCATTGTTACAACTGTTTCTTTTCTTTCAAACTGTTATGGGTCAAAATTGCACTTATTATAGCTTTGAATACAATCTGTTTGAAAGATATTTTGGTCATAAATGGAATATATTCCATACTTTCTTGGAAAATAAAGAGATTTTATGGTTAGTCAAATCTGCATGTGCTGTCACTGGGCAATCTGTTATGGGGGGCTGACATATGACAATATTCTCTCTGAACAGATTCGTTTTTCTCTATAAAATAACCCACTAAAATCCAAGATTGGTGACTACCTTTATTGCATATATACATGTGTTTGTTCAATTATTTTTCTTCATAAAAACAACTAATTGTTCTTTCCACTTGCTGCATCCTGCATCTGCTAGGCTCTTTTCTCAAAATTTCATTCTTGCTCCATGGAATCAACACCTTCTTCCTCTAAAAGGATGAAGACTCGAGGAGTAAAAAGGGGTAGACGTCTAGAAGGATGGTTTGCTGGGGAAGATGAGAAAATTGAAAAGTTCCTACATTAAACCAGTAGGAAGGCTATTAACAATCCAAACCTCATCACTTTCAACTAGTTGAAAGAATATAGAAACTCACTGAAGTAAAGAGCCTATTGAAAGAGCAATTGTTGAAGAAGTTCCTAGAAATGTCTTGTAAGACGTTGTAAGTGTTTTCTTTACCAACCTCCAAATTGTGGGTGATAATATCTGTTCACATATGAAAGGGGTTGACATGGAAATAACTCATGAAGTTTGGTCTGTTGTTGCTGGATTAAGAATAAATAAGGGGAACATTGGAGTTGTTGAGGAATTCAACAAAATGCAGTTCTATAGAAGTTGTCTAAAGAATCCTCAATCCAAGGTGAGGAATTTTTCAGTGGGTGGCTTAAGACTCAATGAAAGGCTTATTGCTTTCATTGTCTCGTGGATGTTAACACCAAGAGGAAGCAACCACTCTATGTTGATTGGGGAAGATCTTGTCCTAATTTACTGCACAATGAACAAGATCAAGATCAACTGGATTCATATCATCAAGGAACATATGAAAAAATCCATGAGGTTAAGTGACTATCACTATCCTTATATTGTTCTTATTTCTATGTTTTTGCATTATTTTGAAGTTGATCCTGAAGAGGAGCAAACTGAAATGGTCAAGGCATCACACAAAATCAACAATGGCTCTCTAAGCAAGATGGGGTTCACCAAAATTGGAGCAAAATGGGTCAACAAGGATAGTGACCAAGTTGGATCCTCGAGTGGAGCTCATGCTGAAGATGGTGGAGAAGGCAAGATGATATTGTTGTTGGTGGTGATGATGATGTTGGATTCCAAGATTGAGAAGATGATGTTGGTCCAAGGGTTGGTATCATGAGATCATGGATAATTTTGCTGATGAACAAAGAAATCATCATGAGTTTTGTGTTGCACGTTTTCAAAACCTTGATGAGAAGATTGAAGCTGTTCAAAATCAACTTTTTGAGCTTCCAATACAGTAGAGATGATTGAAGTATTTTAATATATTATTTTCTATTTTGTCTTAATCTGTTGAACAATGTTTTATTCTCCTCTTAACCCTTGTCTCACTCTATTCGAGAAGACAAATAGGGTAGGATTATCTGGTTTTATGTGTTGAATTGTTGCAGTTTATCTGGTTTTTTATCTAGTTTAAATCCAGTGTATATTTCTTGCTGCTTTGCTCTGATCCTGCACTCATTTCATTGGTTTTCACATTGGCTTTTATGGTTTTCTTGTTGGAAATCATATGATGAAAACTGGTTCAATGGTGTTGTTTAAATTTGTGTTTTATTACTATCTCGTACATGCACAATTGTTGTTTTGTAGGTGCTTTCAAATTCAAAAAGACAGCACAAGCAAACCAGGGATTTGTCTTCATCAAATAAGTGGAGATTGTTGAAGATAGGCTTTGATGTCTCCAAATCCGTGAAGATTGGTTGAAGGTTTTGCTGTTGCTTATGTGTGTGGGTTTTGGGTAGTTTGAATTTGTAATCTACTCATAGAATTGATCCAAGGTTATTTGATTTTTAATCCTTTTGAAAAAGATTTGTTTTCAAGGAGAAGTGGAAAATCAGCCTGTTGAATTGTCGTTTCAGCCGGTTGTTTTACACTTAGAGGTTTTTGAAAAGGATTTTATATTGTTTGACTTTGGTTGACTTTGCAGTCAAACTACTCAATCGGTTGTTTCAAAAAAATAACCGATTATTTTTTGAATTTTCTTATCATAATTTTGTTAAGTTAGTTTAATCTGTTTTAATTGATTTAAAATTGATTTGGCTATTGCTTTAAATTTTTTTAACAACTGATTGGATATATATAATATTTTTTATGCTCCTGGTTGTTATTGATTCACAAGATTGCTTTCAAATCAAGTTTTTCCAACATTGCTTAAGGCTTTGGATTCTTTCTAAGAGTGGAATAAGATTGCACTGTATTTTTTTCTTTTCAATATGTGATTGTATCAAGTGTGATCATTCATTTTCTCTTAACAATTGTATTTCTGTAATAATTGTTGGTGTGCAAATTCAGAGGGTGTTCTTAATTCTATGTTGTGTTTGCCAAAGGTGGTGTGTGTTCTTGAAGGGTTCAAGTTCACCACTTTGGTGTGTGTGTTCTAATCATGTGTTTTGATTACATAGTGGAATTCTTAGAGGTTTTATGGGGACTGAATGAAGATCTTGGATAAGAGTGAACCAGTATAAATTTACTGTGTGAATCTCTCTCTCCATCATCTCTTTAAATATATTTTTGCTTGAAGTTTATAACTTTTGTATAAACAACCGATTGATTCGCAAAAACAACTAGTTGATTTATGTTGTTTCTGAGAAAACTGCTTTTAAATTCAGCTGAACAAATTTCTGATTAATTGATTCTTTTTGGCCTTCATTGTACCTTCAAATTTGCAAAAAAAAAAAAATTATAAACAATTCTTCCCTTGATTCGAATATTTTGTGTAAAAATGTTAATCAACTTCATACTTTCCATAGAGAAAATGATTTTCAGCCTATTTATCTAAATTTTCCAAAGAATTTCTATCATAGATAGTTATCAATTTATACCTTTGTTTATTCAAATGTTGAAATACAACATAAATACCCCTTTTCAATCTTATAAACATCTTTTGCTTCAAAATGATGGGGATTTAATTGTGAGTTAACAAGTGAAAGTCAAGCCTTCTTTAGGATATTATGCTAAAAACGTTTTCAATCCCATTGTTCCTATTGAAGCTTGAGAGTTTTTATTAGACAGCCCTATGATTTTTTCAAGTACATTTTTTTACTAGGGTTGTTTTCCTAAACTTACTTTCACTAACAAAGAAAACTTTGTGACTAATTTTCCTTTTGGAAATGTTTTTTTCTAAAGCTAGACAAGACTTTGTTCAAACATCTTGTAAAGACTTCCTAGTAATAAAACAAGAAGATCAAAAGTTTAGGCACCTTCATGAGGTAGAAAAACTGAAAATAAAAATATCTTATCAACCTATTAAGAAAGGAGTACCTTACCTTTGAACCAAAGGACATGTTTTCCATTTTTCTTCTTCCTTTTATAGTCCATATTTCTTTCATGTTAATTTTTTATTGTTTTTATAAAGACACTTTTAACCCTAGCAAAAACAACACAAGTTTTTTTCTATATTCTCTTAACCATGAACAAGTTCTTGAGGATACTAGTAAACTAAAAACAAAACTTGGTCAAGAAAATCATCAACTTCACACACAAAATACATCATATTACCTCAACACAAAAAATAAATTGCATACTTTTATCACTTAATTGAGGTAACTCTTCTTCTTATTATATTTCACCTTATTCTACAATGTTTTCTCAATTGTGTGGTGTTTTATTTTCCCCCTTAGGAAATAAGAACAACCATAACGGTACCATACCAAAAACTTTTCTTGTTTTTAGTTTCTACATCCATCAACTTCTATTCTTCTACATTCACCTTATGTTTACTGTATTTTTCAGGTGAATTCATGAACCCAGAGGAACTTCAAGTCCTTTTCCACACATAAGGTGGCATTTTAAGCCGGATTTGAGGACAAATCCTTTTTCAAGGGAGGGAGCCTGATTGAGGACCATCCAAAGTCACCATACACAAAAAAAAAAAACAAATGAACTATTTGTATCAATAATAGAAAAACTTGTATAAGATTTTTATTATACTTTTATCTATATTATTTTATAGATGAAATAAGGATACTCTAGAAACCCTAACTTGTGACACAAGTAAAGGTTTTTACTACAAAAAAAATAAATATTATCGACGGATTTTTATCCATAGATCTAAATTCGTAGGTAAATTCAGCATTATCTACGAATATTTCACACGGATTTGAATGCGTAGATAAATGCAACATTACATACGAATATTACCCACATATTTAAATCCATAGGTAAATTCTGCATTACCTACCAACTATTATCCACGAATCTCTATTACCTACCAATTATTACTCACGGATCTCTATTACCTACCAACTATTACCCACGTATCTTCATTACCTACAAACTATTATACACGGATCTTTATTACCTACCAACTATTATCCTAATAATTATATACATAATATTAAAAATATTATTATAATATAAATAATTATAAAATCATAACTAATATTCATATAAATATTAAATAATAACAATCATAACTAACATGTATACATATTATTAATATTATAAATTGATAATATTAATAGAATAATATAATTAATATTATATTAATAATATGAATAATATTA
>Ga0123341_1004126_pt1 | contig 12670 bp, 12 predicted proteins | sample Turbeapinknodule_FD_89959 | JGI IMG/M metagenome (GOLD analysis project Ga0123341, IMG submission 89959) | Root nodule microbial communities of legume samples collected from Mexico - Turtle bean Mexico pink nodule | ecosystem: Host-associated > Plants > Roots > Nodule | place: Mexico: Nepantla... | reverse complement strand
GAATGAAACAATATTTGTTTATTAAATATAAGAATTAAAAATAATAATTTGTAGTTAAGAATAAAAAAAACCAATTCTTTAACATTAAAAATATATTGAAGTCTTTCGAAAAATTCATTATTAGTTCTGATTCAATAAATTGCTTTAAATAACAAACTTACACATAAAAAAGGATTATTTCTTCAATGATAGTGACCATGGTAGATGAAGGTAGTGACATTTTAGTTATTCGGTAGGAAAAATTAGATTAGATTTGGGTATACATATATTACCTTTTCTTTTATCAGCAAAAAACGAATGAATAAATATGAGATATTTCAGGATATTTTAATTCGTATACATAAGACCTACCTTGCGCTTAAAGAACATACGTCTATTCTTAAGAAAAAGAGTCCCTAAGAAAAATAACAGTCCTCATACAAACCATTGGCTAAAGACACCAAACAGAGAAAGAAAAGCAAACGCCTCGCGCTTTGGACACTACCCATGACCAAGCCTTCAATTGTGACATAGCAAAAATTTTGATGGAGTCAATCCTGCCACTTCTGAAAACCTTCCTTTTTCTGTGCTTCCACAGTTCCCCTACCACTGCTATCCATACACCCCCAATACCTGATTTACACTTTTCATGACCCCGCTCATCCTAAAGCTTAAGAAATGATTTTTTGGCTCCCTATGACCCGTTGAAACCATCCCCACCCACTCGTAGCACTTAGCCCACACAAGCCAGACAACTCTACACGTGCAAAAGAGGTGAGACGTAGTTTCCTCCTCCTCCCCACACAAGCTGCAGATATTGGTGGTCAATCCTATCTCCCTCCTTACCAGGTTTGCTTTAGATGCAATTTTATCTTCCAGAACCCTCTAGGCTGTGAGATGAGTAGATGATTGCACCTTTAACCTCCAGAACCCCACATGCAGATCCCTTTCCGCACCCTGAGAGTCGTCCCTAAGGATTTTATATGCAGATTTAACTGTGAACACAATTGTCTCTCTGTCTTTCCACACCCAAGAGTCCTCCTTGTCCACCCTTACCCTCTGATCCCCTAGAATTTGCATTAGCTGATGTTCCTGACTCTGTTCTCATTCAAACAAGTTTCTTCTCCACTCGATCTTCCATGACAACCTTGAGTTTTCTGATCTCTCCCTAATCTGCCATACAAAAGAGTCCTTGCTCGAACAGGTGGAATGAAGTCTCAAAAACAACTCCTTTAAGGCTGTACAGCCCGCCCATCTATCTTCCCAAAACTTGATCTCCCTCCCATTCCCTACCTCCCAAGAGAAGTTAGCCTCGAACATGTCTTTCCATTCGTCAAGAGACCAAACCTCCTTCAGATCCCTCCACCAAAGAATCTGAACATCTATTTCTTTGACTCCGTAGATCCCTCCAACCTCCATATTTTGAATCCACCACCTTTTTCCACAAAACCTGTTTCTCATAACCTTAGCGCCATATCCATTTTCCTAACAAAGCAAGATTGAAACGCCTTATGTTGATCATTCCAAGCCCCCGCTCTTCTTTTGGCGCACACACCTTTGCCCATGATGCCCACGCTATTTTTCTACCGTTCGCGCCGCAACCCCACAAGAAGTTCCTCTGCAACGTAACAATTTCCTTCATACATTTTGCACAGAGACAAGTAGAATAAGGGAAGAGCAGATAACACCGACTTAATCAGACAAAGTCTCCCGACCATCGAAATAAACTTGTCTTTCCATCTGCTTAATCTATTATGCACTATTTCCACCACCTCTTCCCAAAACTTACTTCTTCTATGACATTCACCTACAAGCATGCCCAGATATTTAAACGGAGTCTTCATCGTAACGCAATTCAAAACAGCCGCAAAGCTTTGTAGCAAAAGGTTGTTGCATCCTATCCCTCCAACACTACTCTTTTGGAAGTTGACCTTTAAACCTGACGCTAATTCAAAGCAATTTAGAATGACCTTGATAACAAACACGCTTCGAGCACTTGCTTTACAAAAAAAACGTGTCATCCGCAAACTGAAGCATATTAACCTTGATAAGTCTACCTCCGATCTCCACACTTTCTAATAATTCCTTTTCGACCGCCTTCCTTACCACCCCAGCTAAACCTTCTGCCACTATGAAGAAAAGAAACAGTGTCAGAGGGTCTCCTTGTCTCAACCCCTTCCTAGGCTTGAACTCTTGGGTAGGGCTCCCATTCACTAGCGCAGACACTGATGAGGACTCAAGACACGCTCTAATCCAACCGATCCATCTCCCACAAAAGCCTAACCTCTCAAGCATATAGTACAGAAAACCCCGATCAACTGAGTCGTACGTCTTCTCATAGTCAACCTTGAAAAAAATATAATTGTTCTTTCTCTTCTTGATTTCTTCCATAACTTCATTTACTACTAAGACGCTATCCATAATCCCCTTGCCTCCCAAAAACGCCGACTGCCTAGCGTCTATGACCTTGTGTAACACTTTCTTCAACCGCAGAGACAAGATCTTTGCCACAATTTTGGACAAACACCCAACCAGATAAATAGGTCTAAATAAATAGGTCTGAATTCGTTCAAATCTATACTATTAAAAAACATTGAAAGGAAGAAAACTGATATTTTGACATTCAAATACTGCTAGCTAAAACTAGACATCATGAGTTATACCTACTGCTAGCTTCATTTTAGACATTAAATACTTTAATATGAAGTTAAAAAATTTCAATTGCCAACACTTTTGCTTTGAGACTTTTCTTCAATAATCAAAACTTCTATGTCATTCTTACTCCTTTGGCGGATCCCATTCAAGATTATCAACATTAACATCTTTTTCTTAACAAGATTTATATCACCTAAATTAAGAATCTATGTAATAATCTTGATCATTTTTGTTGTTTCATGAGCCATGACAGTTGTAGCAACATTAACAACATTGTATTCTACTATGATATTGTTTTTTATAAGAAAGAATATGATAGTTCCAAGGCTTAATCCAACTCATTTATTGATCAAACCTAAGAAACTAGTCGAATCCACTGCACCATGAGGAGATAGTTAAATAGCCTAACCTATCAATCTCACCAACTAATAAGATTAATAACTAAGTACAACAAATAATGATCATCCACAACTACATTATATACTTCAAGAGTGTCAATCCATCTTTCTAATTTTCAAATGATTTTTTTTTATAAACAAAGAATTAATTAATTTAAATGGGACACTTAAAAGAGATGTTTCGATCCTTATAAAAAAAAAACCTACAACCCAACCATCATGTTTACAAATCCATAAACATAGAAAAAAAACCTTCACCAACAAACGGATACCATAGCATTTGAAGTTTAAACTAGCTGCAGAATTATGCATAAAATTCTGCGTTGAATTTCTGCATAATAAAATAGAGGTTGGCCGTTCAATTTCTAATTTTCATGATGCATACGTTTTTTTGACATATCTATGCCAATATTTGAGTATATTTGTTTTTGGGAGGAGGTTCAGTTCTAAACTGTAGCTATGAGAGCAATGTCATAATCACCTTCCATCTAATTAATATTGGTTTGTAAATTTATGACAGCATGAAATCAATCATTGATCGCTTTAACAAGCACAACGAGGACCATCATTGTGTAATGGATGCTGCTTCATCTGTCAAGGTAACACATGCTGCATGCACCACTCCTCTTGTTATATATCTTCAAGCTCTCCAAGTATGTTAATTTTCTGCAAATGAACAGCTCCACCATTGTCTTACATGACAAACTGTTCAACATGTTATATAACACCAGTTCTCAATCTTAGTAAAACCATATTTTATTCCTATTCTTTAACATTATATTTAATCTACTTTATAAAACTTATACACTATTTGACACATTGAGGCGTATGAAAACTGGCTCAACAGGTGTATCAAACTACATTGTTGTAAGCCCTTGAGAGCCCTAGTTTGTGTGAAAATTGTTGTAAGCCCTTGAGAGCCCTAGTTTGTGTGAAAATTGTTGTAAGCCCTTGAGAGCCCTAGTTTGTGTGAAAATTGTTGTAAGCCCTTGAGAGAAGCTTCACGTTTTTAACCTATTAATGAGAGAAATTAGGAAAGAACTTTTGAAAATTGAATTTCTGATCCTAGAACTCATACATGTCCAATCTAAAGATTTATTTTGCTTCTGAAAACAATATATGTAAAATAAAACCAGATTACCAATTAAATCATGAAAGAACCAAACCAAAACATACCAGATTCAAACTGAAACCATACATAATTCCTGCTCCAAGAAAAAATATCACAGATGCAGTTAGAAAAAATTTCCATCCAGTAAAATGATTACCTATCAATGAAATCAGAATTTGTAAATCTATCAGCATAAATATTTCTTTCTCTAACAGAGGAGAGAAGCTCCTCGCACCTTACCCATATATTCTCTATTCTCCATGCAAGACTAAAATTTTTCATAACATCCAACACAAGAATCACATTCTAACCAGATGAAAGACCATCCTCTTAGAGCCAAGTTTTCAATGGCTAAAATAACACCTATAATTTCAGCATAGAGATTATCCAATGTATGTAAGAAATCTCTCTAAACAATTTCCACTGTGATCTCGAAAAATAGCAACACTAGTAGATGGGCCCGAATTTCCTTTTGCAACACTATCAGCATTGCATTTAATGATAGTAAAGCTGTGTTAGACCCTGCAAAACATTCGGAGTTTGATCATGATGCACAAAAGTTTTAGAAGTTTTTAAAATTTTAAATTCATTAATATAATTTTTAGAACTTCCCTTAAACATGTTTTGCAGTATAACCTTATACTCAAAATCTAAACTATCATTTTTCACAGAATCCGCAGAACACGAATAAAAGCGGAAACAAGATCTTCGATTTGACTACTTCTATGTTTTTGCAGAAAAATCAAAGATGAATAGAACAATAATTAAAAATTAATTGTAACCAGTGACCGAAGTATATAGCAGTAAGGCAGCAAAAAAAATGCTCAATGTTCCCACACATTTTGAACAGAAGGTGTGTATCGAAACACATAGAAGTTACATAGTCTAATCATCTCAATCACCAATTTTTTCCTAACAACACCAAGATTCTTCATATCAAATTCGATATTTAGTTCAGCTTTAACCTTCTCAATCCCAAACTTACCATTGCTAGCTATCAAAATGTCATTATACAACATAATACTGGAATACTATGAAGTGATCTTCTGCTAAACTTGAAGTAGATGCAAATATTATACTTGCTACTTTCAAAACCAACACTAAGAATGAACTCATCAAACCAGTTATTCCATTGCCTTGAGGATTTCTTTAGACCATACAAGAATTTGTTTAGTTTACTGTACAGGTCAGATCTCGGTCATCAGCCTGAGAGAAAGACATCGGACATCGGTGGTTTGATAGTAATGGTGGGCCACGTAAGCTGGGTCCCACAAACTATGAGTTAACATGAAGTTAACACCCAGATACAAGAAAAGACCCAAGTCACGAGAGGATCATGCATGGGTGTGTATTGTACATTCGAGTACGGCACAAGCAAGTGTTCCCTTGAGGCGCTAAGGCCCGTTAGGGTTAGGGTTTCCAGGGAAAGACTGCATGCATGACACGTGAATACTTAGGACACCCACATAACAGAGGACACCGCAGCGCTGGTACATGAGTAGGTACCTTGGCGGCTACGCTGCTAGGTCTATGCACTCCAGAAAGGGGAAGTCATATGCGTCAGATTACGCTAAGATTGTGTAATAGCAGCGCAGAGACATTTTCCCAGGAACCCTAAGCCCACTCAGAGACGTGGTAGCATCACAGAAGTAACCCTAGATACAACCTATAAATAGGGTGGTAAGAACCCTAGCAAGGGACACTGTTTCTAAGACTGAAACTGCTTTACACACATTACTGTTTCTTTAGCTCTTATTGACTTGAGCGTCGGAGTGCAAACGGCCGCAAGGCGCTCTTTTGTCTTTACAGGTGAAGCGTTCTTCTACCTAAGGAAGTTCGACTTTAGGAGGAGACAGGTGGGTCTGAGGCTACCGTTTGAGTCAACCGACAACCGAGTCAACCTACGAGAACATTTACAGATATAATCCTTCGTTTTATATCTCAAATTCTTCTAGTTTTTCATGTAGTTCCTTTCATCTAAGTCCCCTTATAAAAATGTAATCTTTACGTCGAACTCCAACTTAAGGTTAAGTTCAACAACCATAGTTTACAATATTCATATAGATATATGTTTTACTATAGGAGAAAAAATATCACTATAATCAACTTCTTCTCTACGAGTAAAGCCTCTAGTTACTAATATCATCTTGAATTTTTGTTGATCAGTTTTTGGATTACCACTTTTATGATTGAAAAATCATTTATAACTTACCAATCTAAAACCCACAAGTTTATGAACAAAAGTCCATGTATTGTTCAGATGAACTCGTAGTTTTGATTAAGTATTTGTCACAAAAGAAACTTAAAGAAGTTTTGTTTGAAAGACATTGAATTATGAAAAAGAGTTAATAATGAAGGACACAAGTCCTTTATTTATCAAAAATGATACTTTGATAACTCTACTAGTTGCACTATAAGAAAATCATTAAATAAAAACTAATTTTAGATACCAAAATAATTAGTTGTTATTTGACTAAATTAAAGACCATTTTATAAAATAAAGAAATGATTGGTATCCAAAGTGGTTTCTATTATTAATAAAAATTTATAAAATAGATTCTAAAATTGGTATTTAATCATTAACTCTCAAGGTTATAGCTATTTACTACTTAATTTATCTATTAGTCTTCTATAGACTAATTTAGAATCTAAAATATTAGTGTAGCTAAAACTTCGATAGCTAATTTATATATCAATTTAGAAACTATTTTATAAATTTTTATTAATAGTAGAAACCACTTCAAATACGAATAATTTTTTAATCTCTGAAATTGTATCTAATCTAGTTAATACAGTGACATTAACTAATTATTTTTTGCCTCTAAATTTGGTTGTTATTTAATGATTTTTCTTGTAGTGTTGTATACAACTCCTGCTGAGACAGTATTAAAAAAATATATAAAAAATGATAAATTTATAATTAAATGATGTGAAAAATTATTAAAATAATAATATTGAGAGTTGTATGCTAGATAAGTGGGTTATCAATGTACAATGGTGCTTTATTTATCCATTGAGTGTAACTTTTAGGTACTTTCCTAAATGAAAAATGATAGTTTTACAATCCATAGAGTTATATATCCCTCTTGATTCTTGTTGTGATATGTTTAGAAATAAATATATATAATAAAAGGTAAGTTTGGAATTAAATAATATGAAAAAAAATATTAAAATAATAGTATTTTCCCTCATAAATGTGGTTATATAAAAACGTGAGTTGTCAATATATCATTTTCCCTTGTAAATGCCGGTCTCGTTGGTTCCTCAATGTATATTGTTATTGCCGATGATGTCTTCCAGTGACTCAACTGTTCATTGTTCCCTGTCCTCCTAGCTTTCTATTTGATAATCCTTCATTTCAGAGCATTTTGAATCTTATGACAACCTCTCCATATAATCCATTGATGATTCGCGGTCCACGATTTTACTCCTCTAAGCACCACATCTACATGTTGTAATTGTCATTATTATTTCTTACTCGTAATCTTGCACATTCCAACACCTCCCACGATTTTGTATCTTTGTCGATGTTCACTAGTATTCTAATGGTACCTACTACTATCTTGAAGCATTCTTGTTCCAAAGTGATATCAGTAGACCACTGCATCTCACCCAAACTATCTTGTTCCCGGAAAATGGGAAAAGAAGTATGATGTTCCATGTTTTTCCTATCCTCTTTCCATTGTTATCTACTCTTGCCAGCATCGTTCCAAATCGAAGCAACTTGCTTAGTCCTGAACGATGATGCAATTCAAATTGCAATATGTAAGGATGTTATAAACTATTGTCGCCTTTGTAATATGAATTCTAATTTATTTCCTTACAAAATGGTGTTATAAACGTCTAATATATATATGTATTACTACTTCCTAGCTTTGGCAGAGAGAAGCAGAAAGCTTAAGGCAACAACTAGGACATCTGCAAAAAAGTCACAGGTAAAATATTAAAACCCAATAGTTGAATATTCTCAATAATATGGAAACTAGAAAGTATTACTAATTCTTATTACTTTTTGGTGAGTAATTATAAGAATAAAAGGATAAGACGTTGAAGTACTAAATAATATAAAAATTAATTATAAACAATTCAGTCTTGAACTGTGGATCTCTTAATGTACTTGATCATCAACACAAAAACACGCAGACATAAAATCCCAAGCAAGGTTCCAACTTGTAACCTCGTGATGGATTAGGTTACCTTTGTGATCATCCTTTGTATATCACTCTATTTCAACATAATCAGATATTATTGAAAGTTCATATTTTAGTAAAACAAACTCCGTCTTATTATGTGAAATAGAATCCCTTTGATTATATAGCAGTGTGCATACTTGTGTTGCTACATTTGCTTTCATCAAGCAAAAGGATTGAAATCTATAAGTATATATATTATGAAAAACCTTCGAATGACTAACAATTAAACATGCTTAAGCTATACAGAAACTATCTTTGAATGACTGCAGCTGATTTCTCAGATAGGCAAGTTAAGTTCTCTAAGGAGTTTAGCAGGTACTTTGTTCACAAAGAAAGGTGGGTTTTTTTAATATAAAATCGAGACCATTGCAGATATATAATCATTCAAACGTGACAAGTATTTCATGCCCGTATATAGATAATAATCCTTTAATATTAAAAAAAGAATAATGATAAAAGATTAATTTGTTTGATGAAGAAAAAGACATGTGTAATGTTTAAATACAGTACCATCACAAACAAAGCTTTCCTTACAGAAAAAACACAGGAGAATTATAATGAGCTATTTCTCTTGAAGATTCCTTACGCTATGCTTAAAGAACTTTCAAATACTTAATCATTTTCTGAACCAGCAACACAAATCACCCTCAAAAATAACATTGAAGAATTGATAGACCTTGTTTATGGTTTCCAGATATGCATTTTTGTAATGAAAATTGGAAAGAGGGTTTCGAGTTCTAATGTTCCTAGTCTAAGCATAACTTTGGAGAATAGAAAGATATGGTTGTTGGAAATCACTCTCACTTCTCACTTTTCTGTAATCTAATAATAATGATATTGTGATAGCAAACTTACTGTATTTGTATTCTAATCACATATATTTTATTGTCTAAATGTGAGTTAAAGTTTCAGTATGTGTAGAAATGAACAAGTTAAATAACATAATTAAGAAAGATTTACATATGTTAATGTTAAAGTTTTAAGTTACAGATGATCTCAGATTCTCTTGTATTGCTGGCTGGTGATCCACCGGAAAAGGTTCATTTGAATGTTTTCTCTTTAGAATTGCCGAACAATTCATACTTCATTTTCGGTAAATGCAGGCAACTGATGGGTGAAGAACTTTCTGGTTTGGATATAAATCAGCTAAAGCATCTGGAAAATCATCTGCAAATTGGTTTGAATAACGTTCAAAGAAAAAAGGTATCATGGTTCAAAGCTCCAACTTAAAGTGTATATGTTTGGTTTTCATAAATTTATTTTTAGTAAAAGCAAACTATTTTTCTTTTTCCAAAGATATTTCAGTAAAAAAATTATCATCAAAGGAAAATCCAAAATACATAATACAATTGTCATACATGCATGACTCATACACGATCATTTATTTCACCTGCAGGATCAAATGTTTAAAGATGAGATCAACGAATTACAACAAAAGGTTCAATGCATCAGATTTTGTTCTTTTAATAGGTGTTTCCACAAATTTGAAATTTTCAGACCGATTCCATTGACGCCATTATGATTTGCAGGGAATCTTCATTCATCAACAAAATGAAGAACTTCATAAGAAGATAAACCTTATCCATGAAAAAAATGCAGAACCACAGAAGGTAAATCATCAAGAAAACATTTTTTATCTATGTATACTCTGAAGTGTCATATGATGCCATGGATTGGAGCTTGACAAAATTTTTAACTGTCATATACTCCATTAAAAGTAAGTTTTCATGGATATGTTGATTCTGAAAGATTTCCAACGCTCTAAATGCGTGGTAAATTTAGATGCTTTGGGATTCACATGTTCTTTTTTAACTAACCACTTGTTCATAATTTGTAATTTTTCCTACCAAATTTGAGTGATGGTTTTTTGTCGTTTTGGTTTCTTCTGTGTTTGTCTAGCTCTTTCCTACAAGGAACTTTTTGTTCAATCTGGCCAACTAAAAATTAGAAAAAAAGTGGAAATTTTCTTTCTTATTTGGCATGATGGATGTTTTTCTTCTTTCTCATTCTCCAAGTCATGTAGAGTTAGAATATGCCTCATAAATTCTTTTAATGTTATTTTCATATAAAAAAAAGTAACGAAATTAATGAAAATAGATACCTACACACAAGAGCTAAACCATTTACTCAGTAGGTTTAATTTTCTGAATTCAAGTTTATTATAGTGAAATTTAAGATGATGGTTTGGATCCTACCTAGGTTATTGAAGCAAGGGATACATGCTATTGGCAATGGATATGATAAACTTCACCCGATCAGTTAGCAACAAAGCCAGCATCACTCTCATCACAGTGAACTACTAGTGGAAGCAATGATTATGGGGTATTCCCTCAAGTTGATGATGTAAACATTTAACTCATGTAATTCATTTAGAGGGGAATAATTAATCGCTTTTTCTCAAAAAAAATTAACAAATCTTTTAAAAAATAAGCAATTATGCTCTAAATATAAACCCTACTAAACATGTTGTAAGTCTATAAGTTGTGTGCAGTGACTAGATCATATCTGCATTAGGTGAAAAACCGTATATTTTCGGTCCATTATTTCGAAGTTTGTACTACCATGAATCATGAAATTACGACAATAAAATATATTATATATACACATATATATGGGGAAAGTATTATGTCTGGTCGGCTATATTTGTATGGTTACTTAAATCTATACTTTATATTAGAGTAAACAAAATAACTAAATAGAGGACACATGAATATATTGATGTGTTTATAGATGATGTAATGGTCATTATATTAGTATTTAAATATTGTGCATTTGTGAAGCATATCAGTGGATGAAATGTAAAATTGTCATAAGTTTTTGTAGGTATTCACTATTTGGGATGATCTCCAGTCAAGCGCAAATCTGACAAATAACCCCAAGTATGAAACACTTTGAAGTCGCACTCTTATTTGTGAAAATCGTGTAATCAACTTGGTGCAACAAATAAGCTCGAGCAGCAACTATCCATTGTTTGTATTTGGATGCATCTTCCTATACCTCTCTCAACCAACTCGGAGACACATGATCACCCTTGCATTGCCTAGTTTCCAAAATTGTAGCAACACGGTCAACATGGAGCAAATGGAAGGCACAAACCAAACAAAAGAGGAAAACTAAAACACAAGTTTAGAAAAATGGCAAGCGCAACTACCACCAACACGAAATAGTACAAAAACACAAAGATAGGATATAAAGGAAGGAAAAAACCTAAGTTTTAATTATAAACCCTTGGGGGCATATATGCACGTTGAAAAAAGGGAGAAGCAAAAGTTAATTTTTTATGGATACAATAGTGTGTTTTCTTCCTATACTTTTATACTTTTTTGTGAAAAGTCTAATTTATTAGTCATCTATTTTTTGGGTGTAGAGTGACCTGCCTAATTTGGAATCTTTGTTACGAGTGGTTAGGAGTGAGTTCAGTAGACTTGATTATGTCTATCGCGCACTTTATGCAGTTTTCTTTACTCGACACGCCTATGTCTATTAATCTCATCATGGGAAATATCTGAATTGCATTGATAAGCGATATTTGGAGACATATGAATAATTATATTTTTAAAGGTGGAGTGATTGACCATTCTAAAATTTTCACAATTAAATGTTTGGTCTTGGATCACATCAAAGTTGTCTTTTGTGGCCTTCTCCTTCTCGGATTGGTGCTACAACCCCTGATTTGTATGCATTCGATTAAAAACTGTTGAAGGGTTTAGGTTGGTTGGATGTTTATAGGTGTTTTTGAAGGGAGCTAGCTGTTGTGGTAGCCTTTTTGTGTTAGGGGGTGTAAGGACCGAGAAAAATAGTCTGGTACAATTAAAATGACACCTGAATATTTTATTATTAAAGTGAAAAAGCTATATAAATAGAAAATTAGTTATTCAGGTTTCATTTTAAAAGAACCACCATCTCTCTGGAAGTTTCCTTTTCCTTTTCTCTCCCAAGATTCTGACCTCCTCGCTCATCTGTTTGACGATCGGAGTCCACCATTAGACTCCTGGCAGCGAGATCTACAAGACTGCCCGATCAAAATCTTTCATAGAGTAAGTTCATTTTTGTTCCCCTTTTTCTTTCCTCTCCCTTCTCTCTAAGATTCTAATCTCCTCGCTCATCAGTTTGACGATCAGAGTCTGCCATTGGACTCCTGGCAGTGAACTCTACGAGATTACCCGATCAGAATCTTAGATAGAGTAAGTTCATTTTTGGCTCATTTTCTAAGTTAGTTTTGATATGGTTAGGGTGCCTTTTAGTTTAAGTTTGCATGTGAGGTTTTTATCTTCAGAATTAGTCTATGTTAGATCAGGGTCATAGTGATATAGTTAGATTTGTGATCAGAACTT
>Ga0123341_1004123_pt1 | contig 12670 bp, 4 predicted proteins | sample Turbeapinknodule_FD_89959 | JGI IMG/M metagenome (GOLD analysis project Ga0123341, IMG submission 89959) | Root nodule microbial communities of legume samples collected from Mexico - Turtle bean Mexico pink nodule | ecosystem: Host-associated > Plants > Roots > Nodule | place: Mexico: Nepantla... | reverse complement strand
GATGATGTATATATTAAATGTATTAATAAATATTTGATAAATTTGTGACTTTGAAATTTGGTATAATTGATTTAATTAATATAGAATTAAAGTTAATATAAAAATGTGATAAATGATTAGATTTTGTTATATATATATATGGACAATTGTTTATATTGTAACTTTCGTTTTAATAATAAAAGCATTTTTTTTAAAGACTAGTTACGTGAGTTATGGTATTTCAGATTAGGATCAGTAATGAAATTTCTGTTTATATAAGAAGACTAGTAATCTCATTCTACATTGGATAAAATTGAACCTCATAGGTCTTATAAAGTGGATAAGATAAATTGCAAAACAATTAGTAAACAGCTATTAATCAGAAACAAATAAAACATTTCTCCTAAGATTTTTTTTTTTCTTTTTATACACGAGTTCTAATATATAATTATCTTTTATCCCTGCATTAAGGGTTAACAGTTAATTTAGTTTAGTACTTTTTTAAAAATTAATTTCGTCCAATTATTTTTTAAAATATATATAATTTGATTTTTCTGTTACATTAAAAGATGATGATGCAGTATATAGAATGACAGAGATGATGATGTATACCTATCTTCAGGTATGATCTGGTTTGTTGCAAATTCTCCATCATATGCAAACCATGATTATAGGATTTTCAACGATTATGAACATCGAGTTTTAGGAAGTGTCTGGTTAGAGTGGGATTGACATTGGAGAAGAAATGACCATAAAGCTTCATAAGAAGGAGCTAGCTCATCCAGATTTTCTTCATCTTTCGTCACATATACCCTCGATGCATCAACGACTTAAGTACTAACGTCGTTGTCATAATGTAGGTTTTTGTATGATTGGTTTGTTTTCTCTCCTAAAATTTAGTTCTGAAATCAAATACATTCTGACAACCATTTTAGACTGGTTTGAAGAACAAGAAACTTAACATAAATAATAAAAAGGGTTCTTTTTTTCTTCCATTTCACCATTGGTTCCAAAAAAAACAATTCATACCCACCTATCCCCAAACTAACAAAAAAAATATATATTATTTTCCTTTCCACGAATCATGCAATTTCATAATTAATTGCAGTGAACATGACAAAACAAGCAATCTATAAAAAAAATTGAAGGTTCACAAAAAGCTTCCTCATTCTGTTATGGGGAAACCTAAATCATTTTCTGTGAAGTTATTGTAATGTCTAGTAGGAAATTGAGAATTTTCTTGTTTTCTACACCCCGTGGTATTCCATGTTGTAAATGCATTGCAACTTATGAAATTATTGAGCACAACTTAAATGTTTAAAAAATAGATGACTCTTTTTATATCAGTAACATGATTGTTTGCACGTGAAAAAGAAGGATAAAATTTAGATTACACGTGAAGATACAGTATTTATAAATGTGACATTCAAAGAAGGATAATTTAGATTACACGTGAAGATACAGTATTTATAAATGTGACATACAAAGAAGGATAATTTAGATTACACGTGGAGATACAGTATTTATAAATGTGACATACAAAGCACGTGAAAAAAGAAGGATAATTTAGATTAAAAAAAAAGTAACTATACCAGGTTTTAATAGACCGTAGGTCAATGAACCTTAGTAACTAAATATAAATTGTTTGTTATCTGTTAATTTTAACAATATCTTCAAATAATTATGTCCCTTAAGAATGATTAAGTTTGATTCATCTTTCAAGAAATTGGGGTCTTCTTCCATGTCCAGAGTTGTTCAAAACTTATTTTCTATGATGCGATACACCAATCCAAAATACGGATGAGAAGTGGAAGTGAAAAAGACAAAAGGAAATATTTAATGAATGTTATTATAAAAAAAAAACATAAGGTAGCAAATAGGTGGGTTGAGAATGTATCTGAAAACAGATGGTTTAAAGTAAACTAATGAAGTTCTAGCATTTCAAACTCCAAAATGACGAAAGAAGATGAAAAGAAATGGCTAGGAGGAGCTAATAATATCACAATTGACTTGTCCAGCAAAAAATTGAAAATATTTGCCTCCAAAAGCAGAAATATCCATCAAAATACTAAAGCCTTAGCCTTTCTTAACATTGGATGGTATCTGCATGCAGCCAGTTAAACATCATTTAGGAGGTATGACCACATAGCAGAAGCAAGTTAGTTGCCTATGATTTCAAAATTTATTACAAATACGAATTTCATAACCCAACATACTTAATAGCAAGTCATTCCTTTATAAGGTATAAACTAATATTATACCACAGTTGAAGACCAATAGCAAGATTTCAAAGCCAAAATTAAGTTTTTTAAAAAGTAAACAGTACCTATTATAAAAAAAAAAGGTAATCTATACCTTCGATTGAAGTTGGGTCACTGCAAGTTTCAATAGAGCATCTCCAACTATTAACCTCAGATTCTTCACAAAATCTTCCCGGGATATCTGCTTTGACTGAACAAGAACAGCACGATATATTAGAGATATTTCATCAATCAAGGCGTAGGCAACAAGTGGAGCTACTTTACATACCCTGAACTGTTCATAATGTCTTCTGACAAGTTCCATATCATTAGGAGGAACCTTGTTTCTGATAGCAGCAAAAAGCAAAGGAAAAGGCATCCAAGGCGATGTTGGACCTCGTGCGGCAGTTGTTCCCTGGAAAAATATCCCACAAATCCAAAATTGTTTCTATTATGATCTTTATATGGGGCAATAATGCCAACAATATTGACTTAAGACAAATTTCAAAAAAGTGTTTGTTGGAAACTGTAAACAGAAAAGTAAAACTAGTATTTCCTGGTTACTGTACATTTGGCACTTTTCTAATAGAAAACCAAACGTGTTTGGTTGGAGGGTGAGAGTGAAAATAGAAAAAATACATTTAATTAAGAGTGTCTGATAGAGAAGAAATAGAAGGAAATAACTAAAAATGAGTGGGTCCCACCAGTACTTTTCTACTTTATTTCTAATCTATTTCCCCTCTCCTCTCTCTCTCTCCTAATTTCTTCTCGGTTTATCTTCAACCAAATATCTTTAACTTCCACTTTATTTCTCACCCTGTTTTCACTTATTTTTATTTCCATTCACTCCATTTCTCTCTTATCTACAAAACAGGACCTAAAAACCAAAAAAATGAGATATTAAAACAATAATGACTGAATTCCTTGTGGGGGAGAAAACAGACTACCATTCAGACAACTTCAAATATGTTATGAAGCTATCGTAATGTCCCAATCACCGTCAATCTAAATTACCAACTGATTATTGGGAAAGTAAACCATACCCTAATCTGTTTCTGGCATAAATATTGTTTTTCCTCACCAAAACTCTAATTTGTGTTTGCAACCATAACTCAGACCATTTTATAACTATCAGACTACCTTAATAGTCAAACCTTCATGAAACTTCCAACTCCTTCTGAGTTATTTCCCTTAAAACACACAATGTACTTTTAAATATTAAATTGAAAATACAAGGCCAAAAGGTAAACAGAAACAAAGATAACAGTTGCAGGTAAAATCAAATGTTATAAAATAGGTATTAACATACAAAGCCTGGGAAAGAATCAGTCTAAAACTCAAATATCAAGTAACATACCTTAACTACTGCACAAGAATTTAAGAGTCCTTGAGGTCCATGGCAGGCTGTCATAACCCCAGAAACAGTATTCTTCCTTTCACTTCCACAAAAAAGAGCTGTAAAAATGCATCACATATTAATGATCAAGACAAAAAATTAAGAAAGGTATAACACTCATACAACTTCGCATCAGAAACCACCCACGAGGAGGTATCAACAATCTATTGAAGAAGCAATGTTTCCTAATACTAACATCTTATAGAAATTTTTCAACCAAAAGGAAAGAAAGATCCACGTGTATCAACTAGTTTGCCTTTTGTTCTACTTCATTGAGTACTAAGTACATAATATTAAATAGTAACAGGGAAAATTAAAGGAACAATTTATCACCTTCAGCATCAAAAGGCACCTTGAAGCTAACAACAAATTCTGGATAGATATGGGTGTTCATGTTCATATTCCACACCACATAATATCTCGGACATTGAATGTCATCCACCCCATTATCATATTCACAGCTACTGGGTTGGAACTGACCAGTGCCGGGATGGAGAATCTCCATGTTCCCCATTATTACACGACAAAGGACCAAATGTCGAACCCCATTTTCGTCAACATCACAATAACGTGCACTGTACATACAGCAAAATTTAATCCTTCTCTAAACATTCCAAAAGAATGATATAGATAAAATACATAATAGTAGGCACAATAAAGTGTGAAATAAACATAATAATATGATAAAAGTAGATATTGGAAAAAAAGTACTGTGTGTAATATACATATAATAAAACAATCTCAACAAAAAAATTGACAGTCATAATTATAATAATTAGGAAAAGAACAAAACCAGGAAGAAAATATGCTCACAACTCTACACCGAAAGTAAAAGTAGTACAGCAAAAACTGGTTAAAGAATATTCCAGCAGTTATGAATAACACACTTTATAACCAGTATTCTACTACATAAATTTAGGATATATTCAATTTTTATCAATATCTAGACAATAATGTTTACCTTAAAAATTATATAAATATAAATACTTCTTCAATGGCATAGAGTACAGAGAAAGAACATATGGACAGTCAAGAACAAAAGTAAGATCGACGATGAGAAAAAATACTAGCATAGAAATTTCTAACATAAAATTGCAGTAGTGGAGACTATGACTCATGCTATAATTTAGATAGATTTTGGTGACCAATTGCATTAGAACATATAGAATCAAATTGTTCATCAACTTTGCAGCTAAATCTAGAAATCAGAAGAAGCTCGTACACAACCATTCATCTTACTTTCACCCAGATAATAGATAAGCCACATATAAGTTGATCATGACTACAAAAAAAAGGAATTTGAAAGATTAAGTTGTTTGCAGTTGAAGATATCAAAATTAACCTGGTGTCAGGGTAGGTAACAGCTGCAAGATGAACACCAGTGCCATATATGCCTTTAGATGCAGATAGTCTACAGTGGCCAAGCCCATACTCCATCATTGTATACAGTTCTCCTTTAGTAGAAGCAAGCCAAGCATACTGAACATTAGCATTTCCATGACATTTTTTGGTAATATCAACTTGCTTCAAGAATAGGTCCAATCGTGCTTGCATTGACGCACCTGAGCACCGGTCAATTCCAACAATGTCAGAATCAGTAATGCCATTATTGTTCATTCCCTTAAGAAATATCTTGTGTACAAAATTGAAATCCAACCTTCCATATATAGATTCAGTATATGCATCTAAATCTATGTCTTGATTTTGCTGTATAGATTCGTCAACATTTTCACAGTCCTTTTTGTTAATGCTATTTTCTACTTCTACATCATATGGACAGTTTTTTTGTTTAGTATCAATTCTAATACCATTAACTAAAGAATTGGACTCCTCTGTACACTCCCTCAACTTGCACTGATCCAGCCCATTTATTTCAATTTCTAATTGTAATTTTATTTCATTAGAATCATATGACTCTGTACTTTTTCCACTGTCCTGTTTGCAGATATTATAAGGCTGTTCATCATAAGCAGCATAGACCTCAGGGAAAAAGCAGCCTCCTGCCTCATCAATCCAAGCAATCGGTTGTTGCAAACCAGTTTTCATGTTCAACATATACATACGGAAAAAATTTAACACCATATGATACCCATTTAACTCCACCTCCACAACCGACTTCTTGACTTCAAGATCTTTCTTAACAAAATCAAGAATATCCCTAGGAAAGTCCACCCACTCGCTATTCTTATAGAACATCAGACGAGCCGGTTTCCCACTCTTTTTATAACTTAAAAAGCGGTTACTCAAGGACCGCCCAATATGAGGACCAGCATTTGCATGCTTTTTTCTAAATTCACCCATTTTTTTCTGTTTCACAACCCTGCCTGAAGGCTGCAAAGCTCGGCATATACGTGCAGCATATTGGGTAGCTCGTTTTCTCTTCAATCTGAGTGCAATCCGATCCAATGCCTTTGCAGTTCTCACTTCCATTTCTTTCAGCAAGAAAACTATCTACAAACAAGCCTAAGTAAATATTCTAAGGTGCATTAATGGAATACAACCCTAGACCCTGAGAAACTTCAAAGAAACTGTGGCGGCAATGCAGAAGACCACGATATCAAGAATATTTGGTATTCCCTGGATATTTAAAACATTTTAGAATATTTAACTAATATATAGGATCATTTTATAAGTTAAAAAATAAAGAACAAGGCATAAATCAATAAAAGCATTCCATGCATAACAAAATGAAGTAATATGATACTTACACAAGTAAAATATCGCAAAAGTACTATCTCAAACAGCATTGAACTAATAAAATATCGTTAAAAGAGTAATCAACAACATCCAAAAGACAGTCAGTTGACTTGGAAGACTTTAAATATAAATAAACTCAATGAACAGGATAATGCTATTGTCCATTGCCTATTCATTCTAGGCGAAATTTCTTCAATCTTACATGAACTTCTTCTCATATATCAGAGCCACTTGTAAAACCGGCTAACCAGTTCCAGGCAACCATTTTATGGTGAGGTCCACGAGCAAGTTGAAGCACATGGCCCCGGGAGCTACTGGCAATTATGTGGTCCAAGAAAAGTTGATACACAAAGTCCAGTAAATGCACATAGCAATAAATGGAATCTGTGGGCTGTGTGCTGATTAAAAGGGAAATGTATGCTCTGAATGAAAATGTAAAATTCCCCCCTTGACAAGAATAGGACCCGAGGCATTTTAAGCACCAGAACCTCCATCCTCACATGACCATAACAATATTAAGTATATATATAATAAATAAATAGTATATTTACACAATATTCTCTTTTAAGTCACCTAAAGAACTCATGTGGTTCAACTAGTGACTTACTAGTTTGCCTAGTAACTCATTAACTCGGTATATTGATTGAGTTGATTATTGGTTGGGTTTTTAAAGCACCAGACATAAGAGGTATTCGAAAGTTGCCTTAATTGCAGTCACTCCTAGCCTGTGCTAATTGAAACTCTTAGGTCTAATGATTTCATGGACCAATAGACATGGCCTAAGTAGTATTCATAACTAAGGCTAAGGAAGTTCTCACCTTGTAAGTTGTTTTCATGTCATTGAGTTAGGCATTAAGCATAATTCCAATTGTATTAGATTTAAGAGAAAGATACAAAGAAAATTTTCTGATCTATTTCCTAAATTGAAAACCCATTGAAAATAGTGATACAAAAAGAGCTAGTTAGAGAGTTCGATAAAAGGAAAAACAGCATACCATCTATGCTATAAAAAGAGTACATAGAAAAGAAATATAAGACAAAGTATAAATATACTCTTAACACAATGCTGGAACGAGCAAAAACTGTTTGCATTTTAGACTACCAAGATACCAAATTAGATCTTACAAACATAGTACCACCAAATCTAGACCATTAGTTATCTAGGTCAAAGGACCAATCAGCATCACAATACCAATGTTGTCAAACTCGAGGATCGGGATAAAAAATTGGAATTTCAGGATCATAGTAAGAGTTTTGAGTATATGAAAAACTATATTCATAGACTTGTGCATGCATTAAAATAATAGAGACAATAAAAATAACACATAGTAGGTCTTAAGTAGTAAGATTCAATACACAAACTACAAATAGGTTAACCATTCATAAAATTACTCATAATAAACAGTAGAATCATAATTGCTTAATACAAACAAACTATCCAAGGAGATTTTTCATATTAAAAGCAGGATAATCATCGTCCTTCACACTATCTTCATTTTCATTGATGTCATCTCCTCCACGACCTTCATCATTTTCAACAACCGGAGGAATCTCCAAATCATCATTAGATGCAATAACACCACTAACATCTTCTCCAAATTCAACTAAGATGTCTTCATCTGAAGCATCCAAAGTTGAATTTGCTTCTTCATTCACCTTCATCATCAAAAGCAATATTATCAATGTTATAGTCATTTTTGTCTTTTGAACATCCTTCTTGTTCAATCTTGAATTAGCCATCACAAACACCACATCATACATGGTCTTTCACCATAAATGATTTCTATTTTTGTGGTGGACCTAAATAACTGAAAAATGAACTAACACATCATACCCACATAATAGGTGGTATAAGTAAATAATTATAAAATCAATTTTATAAACTTAAGTTCTTGCCCTCTCAAAAGCCCTCCAATTACACTTACAACCAAATGACCTACAAGTCAAACTCAATACTCTAAGAGCAAACCTTTGTAATTGTGGATGTTCATCACCATATAATTTCCACTATTGTGCTGGAGTTTTCGTTTTAAGTGCATGTTAAGCTATTAGAGTACCAAAATAATCCATATTTACACTTGAAACTCTCAATCTAAGCATCAATCTTATTGATCTCATCAATATCTCCAACCAACTTATCTAACAATCATACATTCCAAGCTTCATTTAAAAATCAGCTTTAAATTTCTTATTATACTGCAACATAGGACTAAGATAACAACATGCAACATGCAATAACCTAAACAATTAGTCGTCCCATCTCCAATCAATGATTTTTATTAGGAGATCATGAACATATTTCCTTGGGTGAGAATGAGTGAACAATCCAACTTATGCTTGACTTTAATGGCTAAAGAGTAAACAAGCACATGGAGGTCCTTAAAGAGAGAGCAAAAGTTTGGAGATTAAAATTTGTATCAAAGTAGAAGATTTCCTAGTGATAATAATGTGATCGAGATAAACATGAATGTAGATGACATATGTTTGAGTACAATAGACCAATAGAGATGGATAACATTTAATTGCTGAAAACTGAAACAGAAGCAATGTGGCTCTCAATTTGTCAGACCAAACGGTGGGAGCTTGACTGAGACCATAAATGACCTTGTTCAACCAGCAGACAAAAAACTTATCTGAGACTTCAAATCCAAGAGGTTGGATCACGTAGACTTCTTCCTCAAGGGTGTCATCAAAGAAGGCATTGTTCACGTATAGATCTAGGATTAGAGAAAGATATTGGGGAACTTTTTGAACTATTATCTAAAATGAAAGCCCACTGAAAACAGTAATATAGTATTTATATGATAAGAGTTAGAGACCCGTGCTCTAACCAACTCTAAGTTAGAAAGTACAATAGAATGAAAAACAGCCTACCATCAATAGATGTGCAGAGTATATAGAAAAGAAAAATAACAGAGTAAAACTATACTCTAATAATACGTGATCAAAGTCCATCCTCGATTCATTGTTGGATCACCCACATTATATATGTTGCAAGCCAATATCCTAAGGCATGAGGGTTGTTGGCACCTTCATTGTGCTAGGAGTGAGGAGTGTGTTTAGTCCCACATCACCTATACACACAGCCTAAGTATTTAACTAAGGCTTGAGAAAGTCCTCCCCTTACAAGACTTAAACTTTAAGATCATATACAATTTTCACCAACACAAATGCACAATTCAATATTAGATAATTAATAGATTTTCGAGAATAGTTAGTACTTCTGAACCCAATTACTAGTAGTTTATATCCAAATAGTTTGTGTTTGCTATCATCTAAATACTCCAATAGAGTCATATAAAGATGCAAATATAAATATATGAAAAAAATGCACTGCTGTTATATTAAGTTTGCAATGCAAAAATATCTCCAGAAAAAACAGGCCAAAAATCATGCATGCTTGATGTATGCCATTACAAGTACGACCACAAAGAGTAGGTAGAAAGGAAAATAACCAAAATTCGAAATTCAATTAGACCAAGAAAACTAAGAGTAACCCCTGATTGTATAAAATGAGAGATTGATGGATAACTAAGAGAATAAAAAATAATAAACTAAATTCCAGGTAGCAACTGGATTTATTATTTTAAATTCTCACCAAACCAGAACAATTATCTAGGCAACCTAGACAAACACCAAACCTTAAACATCAAGAAATTCACAAATCAGAGAAACATAAGATTTACGACAAAATTAACTAATCGCACATGTATAAATGAATTTAAAAGGCTTAAGCGTACCCAGCCATGCATGCAGCTAGTGTGTGCATACTCAACATGTTTCTCCCTGAAACAGCTCTTCTCCTGGTGATGGAAATTAATAGCATAAAAATCATAAAAAAAACAGAGAAAAAAAAAACATCAAGAAATCGAAAGGTCCATGGCAGTTAATAAACCAGCAAAGACATTCTATAAACAAAACACAGCCAAAAAGAATTCCACATTTATATCACTTCCAAATTCTAATAGCAAAATCAGCCTAGAAATTCATGGGAAAAAAAACATCAAAATCAGATCAAATACAGAAAACAACCAATCCCAACCGATCTACCAAATACTGCCTCTAATGGCAAAGCCAAACAAAAGCAAGCCAAACAAAAGCGAAAAATTTTCAAAATCACCGCAATCATTCAAACTACCAATTGAAAATAAAACATATGGAGGAATCGAGAGAAGGTTTCAGAATTACCTCAGACAGTAGAAACACAGAAAACTACACAGAGTTACCTATTTGCCACAGAATTTTATTTTTTTTGTTTTTCTTAATCTCTATTCTCAACTCCAGTGCATCAACTAGGATGAAGATACATGCAATGGTAGTGTTCTTCGCCGAAGAACAACCCTATGTGGTTGAGTCGGCGAATGACAGGATTTGGTAGAACCCAAACGACTAGAGGACAAACATAACAGTGGAGACCTTTCCCACTCTATAGACCCCTAGTGTTCTCACCACCACCCCTTTTCCAAGTAAACTCATGCAAGATTCATTCTAGGGCTTTGATAAACCTACCAGGCTCGCATGTTGCTTTCTCACAGCCCGTTTTCACTGGACTTGCATCTTGAAAATTAAAAAAATAAACTTAATTACATAATTTTGATCGGCTACATTTTAATTATGGAATTTAAATTTTATTAATGACCCTTGATCATTCATCAAATCTTGCTCAATGTTGATGATGATTTTAGTTTGTTTATTAGTAATGGTCTTACATTGATATCAAATAAAAATAATAAATACTACCAACCATTTCAGCTTTTCAATTGCATCAATTAAATGTTTTTCTAATTTTATGATACTAAAAAGATAAGTATGTTCAATTGATGAAAATGTTCTTATTTTATAATTATAAAAATGTTTTTACTTTATTTTTGTGCATGGTAGTTTTGTATGTCATTATTCTTCATGATGTTATATGCTATTTTTTATGTATGCAAAGATTATGTTGGTTCAGAGTTTAGTGGAGTGATTCAATAATGTTTGATACTTTCGTTAATTAGAAAAAATAAAAAAATTAAGTGTTACTTCATAAATATGAATTTTTTTTTTTTTTTTTGCATGGTAGTTCTGCATGTTTTTCATTGTTCATGATACATATATTATTTTTCATGCATGTAAAGATTTTGGTGGTTCGGGAGGTGGTTTTATGGTGTTCCATTCATATTTATGGGTCGTTCTGGGTCTTTGAGGTTGTGACATGATGGTTAGCGAAAGAGCAATATCGTATAAATTAGAGTTACAGAGAGGTAAAATGGTAAGTTTTAGTATAAATAGTTGATTATGAATGACGAGGTAATCCATTATGCCAGGTAATCGCGATTATGGACACTTCATTATATGAAGAAAACATTTTGGTTTAGGGTTTTTGGTGATTGCAAGACTGTCGGCGGTTGACGACAATATCTCTTACAAAATATGTCTCCTCTTCGATCACGATTGACTTAACCCCTTAAGCGTTCTGACATTGTTGCGATAGTCTGTAATCATGAAAGATGGGAAGAATGGTCGTGGGGTTGACGATGTTGATGGTTGTGACGACGTACACAATAATTTAAAAAGTAAAAAAATGATGCAACATTAGGTTTGATAGATTAAGCTAAGTAATGGATATCATAATGATAATGATAACATTAATTAGTAAAATATATGTTATAATTTTTTTATTAAATTATAATATAAACAATACATACAGAATAAATAGAAATATTTTCGTATTAATGAATGAAATTTATAATTATTATTTTTATTTCAAATTTGTAAATGATTGCTATAATTTTTAAAAAATTGAATTAATTTAGAAAAGAAAAGATTTAACAAAAAATAAAAATAAAAAAAATTCATGTAACGATTTGTTGCTAAAAAAACAATTGTTTTTTTATAGCCTTTGCAACAAGTTAAACAGATAAATTCAAAAGTGTTCATTTTTGTAATTATAAATTAAACAATAAGTTAAAGTTTAGGTAAACGTCTTTTAAATTGTTAGTCATAATAGTTTTAGATATATCATTTATTTGATTTCATTGAAACCTTATCTTAAAAATATTAAAAAATTAAAATAAATAACTGAGACTTAGAAATGATAACCATTTAGAACACATTTCTCATTTTGCCACCATCACAGCTTTAGGTTATCAGTATTGATTATTTTGGAATTTCTTCCTATTTGATTATTGCACGTTGCTTCTAAAAAATACATATCCTAAACCTAAACTCTCAAATCAATAATTTTTTTTATGAAAACAAACAGTATTAATATTACCTGTAATAAAAAAAAAATAGGGTGACATTTATTTTTTATTGTACAAAATTTAACTGTTTCAAATTAAAAAGAAAAAAAAAACTGGTCTCATGATATTTTTTC
>Ga0123341_1004121_pt1 | contig 12671 bp, 7 predicted proteins | sample Turbeapinknodule_FD_89959 | JGI IMG/M metagenome (GOLD analysis project Ga0123341, IMG submission 89959) | Root nodule microbial communities of legume samples collected from Mexico - Turtle bean Mexico pink nodule | ecosystem: Host-associated > Plants > Roots > Nodule | place: Mexico: Nepantla... | reverse complement strand
TATATATATATATTAGCTTAATCTTTCATATTTGTTTATAATTTTATTTATTTATTTATTTTAGTTTAATAATATTTTTTTCATTTAATGATTTTAGTTCAGATTAATGGAATGTCGGTCTAATTGAAATGGTGATGGCTAACATGAAATTTTATAAAAAAAAATTCTGAAGATATTTTGCAAACAAAATAAAAGCAAAAAAATGGGAAATTCAAATAGAAAATTGGAGGGTGCTAAACTAAGAGGCCCGAAATGAATAATGCTACATCTTTATATTATTTAATAAATAAAATAAATTTAATATTTAGACAAGTAAAAATGATATTTAGCATACTGTAATTAGAGCACAATAAAAGTTATTTTCATTCGTCCCCATAAAATTGAAAACCCGAAATCAAAGTGAAAATAATGTAATATTAAAAAAAAAAACGTTTTGTGAAATCAAATACTCCTTTGAGTATTTAATCAATGCTTATAGTTACACTTTTATCCTTAATCAATGATTATAATTAGTATAGTCTGAATGGTGTAAGAGTGGAAAAGTAGATGTACTAACATGCATGACAATGTTTGGGAAAAAAAAGGAGATGATCATAAATTTGAGGAGTCCCAGCTGGCATAAACAGCAGCAATAAATTTATGATGCAATGGGAGACCAGAGCATGCAATTATACCTCTGTCAAGACCTTCTAAGTACACTCCCTTTGAAAAGTCCAGAGGGTCTCCTCCAGCATCAGTCACCACACCACCAGCCTCCTCAACAATCACAACACCAGCAGCATGATCCCATATCTTCTCCTTGTACCCACTCCTTGCAAATTTCATGAATATCTCTGCGTCGCCCCGTGCTATTGCTGCATACTTCACCATGCTATGCACGCGCAATGGCTGTTTTCTACACCACATTTTCAGAGGGAACATTCAATCCCACCAATGCTTTTCAAACACAATAATTCAAATATAGGACTAAATCAGGCTACAAGTTAAGTGCTTCATTCTTAATTCCTTTCTGGGAAAACAGTAGAGTTAAAGTTCAAAACAAGAGTTTCAAAACTTTAAAACTGAAAGTTTGATTGCTGACTCATCAAGTTGTTCTGGTCTGGATGAGAGGGAAGGAGGCTAAAGTGTGCACTTTATCTTTAAAAAGTTACCTCACTTTTTTTCTTTTTTTTAATTTATCTACCCCCCTTTTTCTTTTATAGAAAATAAACTTCAAAATTAATAAGAGTTTTTAGCAAAATGTGTTTGGCCTAATTTATACTTCTAAGGGAAAGTAAAACTACAAAAAGTTAAGCCAAGCACTACCTATGTTAACTTAGGATCATCATCAATTTAATGATTTTATTTATAAGGGTCAGCAGCAATCATATTAATCATATTTTATTATTCCATATTTAACATATTATAATTAAAGTGTCCATGTTCACGAATCGAATCCAACACTACAAGAGGTAACTGTTTATCCTAATCCTGTGATCTCTAGTGAATCAATCTCTGATTTCTCAACTGCACATGAACCTGAATCCAGTTTGACACCAACCTATGAGGACCTAGACATTCCAATTACCCTTAGGAAGGAGACTAGAAATGTACCACCGAGCCAAATACCCTTTAACAAATTATCTATTAAACACTTGTCACCTACTCATAAAGCCTTCCTTACAAGCCTAAACACTACCAGAACAGCTACCTCTCTATTTGAGGCATTGACTATAGAAAATGGTAACAGGTCATGGACCTCGAAATAGAGGCACTAGAAAAGAATAGTACTTGGAATTTGTTACTCTACCAAAAGGAAAAGAACCATTAGGATGCAAATGAATATATACTAGTAGCTAAGGGATTCATTCAAACTTATGGAGTGGATTATGTGGAAACATTTGCTCCAATTGCAAAAATGAATACAATAAAGGCGATAACTCTAGCGGCTAATTATGGTTGGAACTTACAACAATTTGATGTAAAAAATGTTTTCCTTCATGGGGAACTTGAAGAGGAGATTTACAAAGAATTTCCCCCTAGATATGGTGGGAAAACAGCTACCAATATAGTTTGCAAACCGAAAAAGGGCTTTATATGGACTAAACCAATCATCACGAGCGTGGTTTGGAAGGTTTACTAAAGTTATGTTAAGTTTGAACTTCAAAAAAAGCCATGGAGACCACACACAGTTTGTTCAAGACACAAGTCAGGGAGTGTAACAGTGTCACTGGTGTATGTGGATGATATTATAGTGACAAGTGATGATGAAAAGGAACAACAACTACTCAGCCAGCATCTAGCTAAGGAGTTTTAAATCAAAGCCTTCCAAAGATTGAAGTTAGTTTTTGGGAATTGAGGTACACCAATTGAAGATAACACGTAAGCCTACAATACAAGTATACCAATTAATCCAAATCTGAAGTTGGGAAATGCAGAAGAAGATATTGTTGTTGACAAAGAAATGTACCAAAGAGTATTTGGAAGACTCGTATATTTGTCTCACACTAGACTTGATGTTGCATTTGGAGTAAGTCACGGGGTGCATTAAGAATTGTGCAATATCGGAAAGGGACTCCAACCAAGGGAATTATGTTCAAACGAAATGAGAATGTAAATCTCGAATTATATACATACAGATGCTGATAATGTTGGGTACATACATACAGATGCTGACAATGCTGGGTCAATTGTGGATAGGAGATCAACTGCTAGATATTGTACCTGGTGGGAATCTAGTAACTATGAAGAGTAAAAACAAAATGTGGTAGCAAGATCCAGTGCTGAAGCAGTGTTCAGGGCAATGGCACAAGGGATCTGTGAACTACTATGACTAAAAATCATTTAATCATTTTGGAAGACTTAAGAATGAAGTGGGATGAAGCAATGAGACTTTACTATGATAATAAATTTGTTATAGCATAGCCCATAATTCCGTGTAATGTGATAGAATAGAACCAAACACATTGACATTGATCGGCATTTTATCAAAGAAAAACTAGCAGAGGTCAAATCTGCATTCCATATGTCTCCTATCAAGACAAGCTTGCAAACCTTCTATCAAAGGGGCTTAATAACAACAACTTTGAAAGGAGTGTTTCCAAGTTGGTAATGGAAAATACATATTTACCAGCTTGAGGGACAGCATCACCAATCATTTTATTATTCCATATTTAGCATATTAGAATTGAAGTGTTTAATATGCTTGAATCCTAGGGATCTAATTATATCCTTAAATAATAGGGATCTAATTATATCCTTAAATAATAGGGATCTAATTATATCCTTGAATAATAGGGATCTGATTACATTAAGTGTTTCTTATGTTTCTAATGCACTGATGTAGAAAGTACTTTCAGTTCAGTGAATTAGTGAATGAAATATGTCCAAATTATGGAAATTTTGAATGAAACACGAGGAAATATACATACCTAAGTCCCACACTGTGAGCAAGTCCAGCTGTGAATGAATGGTTTGAGTTTGCCCTTTCCACTGGTTCACAGAGAGTAGCCAATGCCGGGTCATCAATTGAAGAAACACGAATAAGTTTAGCATGATTTGGCCATTCTAGCATTTTCTCTCCATCAATCAATGACTGCAACCAAGCCTCACCACTGCCTCTTTTAGCATACAGCACACATCCTTTTCCTCCTGTATCAGGAGTTGTTACAGATGATTGTGGTGCTGTTTGGTGATGCTGGTAATGATAATTAAGCCATTCTGTCTTTACTGGGTAGTTAGGACAACCCAGAACTCCAAGAACAACTTTTCCATCCTCAATCAGAGCTAGAGCAACAGCATACTGATCCCCACGTACAAATCCTAATGTGCCATCAACAGGATCAAGTACCCAATATCTTCCCCTGGGGCCTCCAGTTGAGTTGCAACGGGCAATGGCCTCAAGAATTTCAGTTGATCCTAGAGTTGTCTCTGGGCTTTGAAGACCATACTTGGATGCAAAAGCTAAAGACTCATTCACAGTATTCACAACATCCTCCAGCAAGCTTGCTGATTCATCCTTGGAGATTGTTTGTATGTCTTCTTCAGCCACAATTGAAACGTTTTGAACTCCAAATATTTCTGATAATAACCAACTAATAGTTGCTTGAACACTAAAGTCTACTCACACAAAGATATGAAATGGAATAACCAGTCAATTAACAGTAAGCAACATTTGAACCAGAAACAAAATTTGAGCATCATGAATGAATTTGCAAGGATAAAATGGAGCATACGTAAAATATCCCAATTCCAAATATGGCTGATTTGTTTCAGTGCTATAAGAAAATAAACGAGATAGCTTGGTTTGACTGCAAAATTGTGATCTATGAAGCATGGACACAAACACGAACAAGACAATAACTATAATCTCCAAAATGTAGGATATGGTGATGCGAATATATATGTATGTATATATTGAATATTATCACGAATTATTTAAATTGGCAATCAAGATGATTTATATATTCAAAATCCTCTATAAAAAAGTTAGTCAAATATAATAGTTTGAACACATTGTTGCCTAATAAAAAAGGATCTAATTTATCCATGTAAAATAATAATATTAAATACATAAAATGAAGTCCCCTCCACCATCATTTTGCATAGAGGATTAGCTTCAAAAATTGAAGGCAACCATGAATAGTGAAAACTGGTTCTATTCTATGACTCTCATAAAAGATAAGAGTTACTTATATGCCATATTCCATAAACCCACAACATAAATCCCATATACTGGATGAAACTAAAAGCAGTAAAATAGGGAATTTCATATTGACTTTTAAATGGAAACGATAAAGGATACATCAAAATTCACAGTATTCATAAAAATACTTTCTACCCAAACTTTATGTGTTGACAAGAATTGAGAAGAGCATGCAATGGTGTGGAAGTGCAAAAGAGACTGGCAGCATAGAGAAGGGTTATTTATTTATATAGAGAAGGGGAAACTCAAGAGGTACATTAAAGAGAAAATGTAAATGGGAAGTAGATGGTTTGTTTGTTTAAAGGGGAAACATAAACTTACATACTAAGTTTCTGACTTTTCAACTTCTAAAAAATATCACCGTCTCCACCCTCACTTGAATCTTAACTTGAAAATATATATATATATATATATATATATATGAATTTGAACAAGTAAGGAGATTCAAGTTAAGATCTCTCAAACTCTGTTTCTCAAATATACTCCTTTAAGTTGTTGGTATCAGAACAGGTTGATCCCGTTTTGCCTATACTGTCTTGTGAGAAAATTTCTTCTACCGTCGTCCACTATCTTTGGCCACTGTTTGCCAAACTCCACCTCTTTATTCGGCAACCATTGGATCTAAAGCGTCTCTCCAAGCTATGTTGAACATGACTAGTTGCGAAGGCTGGTTCTCTCTCAAACTTCATCAAGCACCACTTCTCTTTGTGGCTCAGTTAAGCGTGTGCAGCCCACATGTCACCTGCTTGTCACCAGAACACCATTGTGCCACCATCTTTTGTCTCTATTCCAACTCCCATACTTTTTTTTTTTTTTTCAGCAATGAATGAATTAAATTAAGAGGGATACTTTAGGGGTATCCCAACCCATTTACAAACCACAAACTGGTTATACCTTCCAACTCCCATACTTACATTTCTAACATTATTCACGTATAGGTTCTCTTGAACCCTAGGGGACTCCTTTCTTTTTTGGTTTTTTTATTTCTGTTTAAGTTATGGGACATTTATGTACTGGACCTTCCTTTCCAATTTTTGGTACTCCATCGATTACTTCGGAAAAACTTAATGGTAAAAGTTATTTATCTTGATGTGCTTTTGTTGAACTTTGGTTTATTTTCCAAGGTTTACATGATCACTTGGAAAAGAGAGCAGTTAAATATCATCAAGTGTTGAATAATGGAAGATGTTGGACTTCCCACTTTCTGTTTTGTTGACCTATAGAACATTTAAAACATGTAAATCCCTTTGCAAGAAGGCTCAAAGCATCTTTGCAAATGACATTCAGACTTTACGATTCTGCCCATAAACTAACATCTCAAACAAACAAATCATGACATGACATCTTTTATAGCTAAACATCAATTTGATGTTGAGGAGTTAAAGATGTTCTTAAAAGCTAACTCGCGGGAAGAAATCAAGCAGAAGTTGGACAAGTTATATATGGTCATGATTATTCATGCGATAAATCCAAATTTTGATAATATCCAAGATCAAATCTTAACTATTCAAGAAGTCCCTTAAATGGAAAGCCTAACAACACAACTGCTCTATGTTCCAACTCTAAAGGTAGAAATATTCATGAATCTACTAAATTTTTTGTCATGGTATCTACTCGTGGAAGGGGAGATCATGGCAATAGGGGAGGACATGGTAGTTGAAGACGCCCTCAATGCTTTTATTCTAAAAGAATGAGTCATACTTAAGAAGATTGTTACTCTTTGCATGTTTTTCTTAACAAGACAAGAGATATCTCCAAATCCAAAAGAGTTGAACCAAGGTTTTCTAGTGAGGAATATCAAGAATATTTGAGGTTAAAATCCAACCGTCAAACACAATCTTCCACGCATACCAATTTGTCAACAACCTATATCTCATAATCCATGGAAAGTCAAAGTTTGTAGATAATTGACTCAAGTGCTCCTGATCATATTTCAGGTAATACCTACTTGTTCTCTTCTATTTCTTCCCTTAAATTTCCTCACTTCATAACTTTAACCAATGGATCCAAAATTGCTTCTCACAAAGTTGGTCATGTTTTCCTTTCTCTTTCTTTAAATTTAAAATTTGTTCTATTTGTTTCTTCATGTGCCTCTAAACTTATATCATTAAGTTAATTAACTAAGTGATTAAACTATTGTGTACTCTTTTATACCAATTAATTTGTTATACAAGAGCATGGTACAAATCAAGTAATTGGTGAAGGACATGAGTGCAAAGGATTGTACTATTTCGGGACCAAGTCATTTGTGTCTTGTCTTGCTTCCCCTTCATTTAAACTTCTACTTGATCGCTTGGGTCATCCACATTCGCCAAAATTAAAACCAATGGGTCTTGAAGTAAACTTTAAGTTCAAGAGTATGAATCATGACAACTAGGAAAACATCTATTTCCAAGCGAAATGAATCAAGACATTTGGGAACCAAATTGTTACATATTTTGGGTTTCAATATTTTGTTACATTCATTGATGAATACTCCAAATGTACTTGAGTTTATTTAATGAAAGATCATTTTGAACTAGTCTATCTATATATCTTTCTTGAATGAAATAAAAAATCAATTTGGACAAGTTATCAATATCTTCAAAAGTGATAATGCTAAAGAATATTTTTCTTTTGATTTTTCTACTACTTCAAGCTCACAATTTTACATCAATTCACTTGTTTTCATACACCTCAGCAAAATGGTATAGAAAATAAAATAGACACTTGGTTGAAATTCTATGCACCTCATTACTTGGTGCTAATATACCAATTCATCACTAGGATGATGTTACTTTAACGCCTTGTTTTCTTATCAATACAATGTCTTGTTTGTCCCTTGATAATAAAATTCCTTATTCCATTTTGTTCAAAATTTACCTCTATTTTATGCTACTCCTCGTGTCTTTAGTTATGTGTTTTGTACATGAAATGACTCCAGGTCTGAACAATTTCTCACCAAAGCCCATCAAATGTGACATCCTAGGATATTCACGCCTCCAAAAAGGGTATTTTTATTCTCCAAAATCAAAAAGGTACTATATGTCTGCAAGTGTCACCATTTTTGAAGATTTCTTCCCTTCTTCTCTTTAAGAGGTTGACTCTGTCCAACAAGTCTTATCATTCGAGTGTTATACTCAGAACACCTTAAATCAACCTAACTCTCCACATTCCTCTACTACATCAAACCCAACAAAGTCGTCATTGCCACCTATCTTCAGTTACCAATATAGGCCACAAGTGATTGGTCTACTATTGCATGGTGAGTCATCTTCATCAAGTCTTTCACAATCGTCACTCAATACCACAACTCCCGCTAATGAAGATTCCAATTGACCCCTTTTTCTCCAAAAAAGTACTTGTTTATTTACAATTTTCTAAGTTATCATTGATTATCTCCTTCTTACTTCTGATTTATTTCCTCGATGTCTTTTGTTTAGGGTTTAATTGCTCAAAGGGAGTCTAGGTTGGTTTATAAATTGAAATGGTCTCTCTATGTTCTCAAAAAAGTTGTTGGCATTGATGTAGCTCCATTAAAGAAGCATTACAATTTCTCAAAGGAAATATGCATTTGATATCTTGAAAGAGACATGTATGATTGATTGTATACCGCAGATAGTCCTATAGATCAAAATCATAGATTAATGGCAGAACAAAGTGACCCCTTCTTAGATCCAGAGAGATACACAAGACTTGTGGTTAAACTTATTATCTCATTATTATTAGGCTTGTCCTATCTTCTGCAGTTGATGTGATTATTCAATTTATGCAAGCTCCGTGCATTGATCAGTGGAATGTTGTCCTTCACATTCTCATATACTTCAAAATGCTCCAGAACAAGGTCTACTTTATTAAGATAAAGGACGTGCCTAAATATCAAGATATTGTTAAGATGATTGGGAAGGGTCTCCTATAGACAAACATTCCACTACTAGATATTGTATTTTCATTAGAGGAAATATTATTTCTTGGAAAGGCAAGAAACAGAATATAGTTGCTCAATCAAGTGTTAAAGCCAATGAGATCACTCACTTGCGAACTTGTATGGATAAAACATTTTCTCCAAGAACTAAGGTTTTGTGAAATTCAACAAATAATTATGCATTGTGATAATCAAACAACTCTTCACATTCACGTGTTTCACGAGAGGACAAAACACATAGAAATTGACCGACATTTTGTTAGATTAAAGCTTTGTCCAAGGAAATTTACACCGAGTTTGTTGACCAATGATCAACTTGCAAACATTTTTGACAAAATCCTTAAGAGGACCTCTGATTCAATTTATATGTTCTAAGCTTGGAACTTACAATTTGTATACCCCAGTTTCTGGAGAAGTGTTAGAATAGTTTATATTATCTTCTGACCAAAATATTTGTAATCTAGAATCCTAGGGGTAAACTCTATTTTTTTTTTCTTTATCTTACAGCTTCTACTGTAAGTCATGGATCCTTCTATATATATATACACACACACACATATGTATATATATGAATCAGTAAATATATCCAAGTTAAGATCTCTCAACCTCTTTTTCTCATATATACTCCTTCAAGAGTCACAACAAAACTAACAACTTGAAAATGACAGGTTGACATTAAAACATTTGCCCATAATATGCTCAATCAAAGTAAAATACCAAAAACTCTAAAGTAAGTCAACCTAACTTGATATTTTACCTAAAAATACATTTAAACTCTACAGCTACAATGTAATGATTCACACCAACTAGAAACCAAACATGAAAAAGGAATGTATACTGCCAACAAATAAATGTGGCACTAGCACCACTAAATGAATTAATGAAGGGAAAGATACATTATGCTTGCAATATTTCCAAAAAGTAAATTGTGAGTCATACTAACTAATGGATTTTCTTTGGACAAGATCATACCTTGTTCTAAAATAAAACAAACCTCTTTATATTATATAATTGGCTAGGCCTACTGTGCAATCAGTTTATTTGAACAAACCAGTAAGGCTATCTGTAAGAGTTTTTGAACTGCTGGTTTGAATTTCTTTAAAACTGAAAATGTTTCTCTAAATTTCAATTTATCCCAACCATCTAGATGTTTCCTACCACTGACTGCACAATTAAAAAAGCTGATTCCATCACAGAGTCAATGATTTGTTTCCACACAGAAAGCATCCAAGACGTGTTCTTTTTGGGGTGATACAAGGTTTACTGTTAGTCAAATAATTCTGTCTCCATATGTGATGAAAAAATATTGAATATTCCAATCCTGCTGGATGACTATGGACAAACTAATGTGTTCGGCCTTTAACCCCTGTTGATAGACGGGTAAAAAGAGGAAGATGGGCTGAGAACAAATGAACCAAGTAGGGAAATGCAAAACTAGAAGGTGTGACATGGATAACAGAATGTCGACATGGCAAAGGACATTGAAGTGAACTATTCTACCATGATGGGAAAAACAGTGGAGGTGTCCATAGGGTAGGAGAGAGTAGCAAAAACAGAGAACAGAAATTGGGTGAGAAATTGGTTAGGCTTTTGCCTTGGGGTGGGGATAGAGGTTCCGTCTTGCATCTCTGGTTGTCATCTTTTCTGCATTGCTATTTTCTGTTTTTCCTAGTTTCTTTTGTAAGCAGAAGTTATACTACCTCTGCAAAGGAGTTATTCGCCTAGAATATCATCTATTTCCTTTCATGTACTACCAGTTTCTATCACAATAAATTTTGTTCTTCTGCATTAAAAATGTTAGAGTGCCCATTGCAATGGGTAAGTGAGTAACTACATCAAAAACTTTTAAAGTAGGCCAGAATGCTTGAGTCAATTTACTAATAATTTAAGCATTTCTCATAATTTATGGTTATGAATCGGAGATCAAGGAATTTAAACCTGCCAGAACCATCATATAGATTTAGTGTAAACTTAAAAAAGACAAGTAAAAATATTTACATAATTTCAACCACCAACCTAGATTTATACTAGTGTGCATCTGCACACACATTGTACATTTATATCTCAATACAAATTATGCCACAGCTTAAAATTCTGGTACGAAATAGCTTATTAATGTAAAACCATCTACGGCTATTAACCTGTTAAACTCTGGCAAAAGAGATAAACATTGAGCTGACTGAGACAATTTTATTTATATTGTGGAAAATGAATCTATACGATAAATAGAGGAGATTTGATATCTTCTAATAACAAAGATATGATACTATAATAAATAAAAATGTCCTTAATAATACATATAGAATATAGATATTCTTGATTATATAGGATTAGTTCCTTCTTTTAATAATTATAACATAATCTAACAAAAGTTGTTGAAACTAGTTCATGACGTCAGATCATAGCCTCTATGATGCAGTTAGGAGTTTGATACTTGGTCTTCTCATTCTTCAAAATAATACTTAAATTAAGAGTATAAGGTAGGTGGGGTATATGCATTGTCCAGACTCAAGTCTGAAGGACTCTTCAAGAGGGAGTGCGTTAGATATAAAACCAAACATGACCTTTAATCTTACAGCTTAAGCTTTAGACACAGCTGAAGCTTCTCAACAGCTTTACTGGAAAAGTTCAGCAACACTTTGAGATAAAGAAACAAATAGTCAAGCACCAATGAACAATGTACTTTTCTCTAAAAGTTGTTTTACGTTTTATGGTTCCTTATCATGACCATAATCATCTAGTTAGTTTTATAGAATACATCAAGTTAGATGAACAAGCCAGTGCACAGTGGATGTCAGAAATCACAAGTCTATAAGACACATACAATGCAATTATGATGCCACCATTCACGGAGGATTACAGTAGATGAAAAAATCCTTAACGATGCAAAGATCAAATGAATGTATCAAATTATGGCCATATATAAATGTGATATCAGATAATCTACTGAAGAATTAACCTAACACTTCACCACCAAGCAATAGCTCAAAAAACCCAAGAAGAACAGAATTCATAAACAAAGAATAAAGAATGAAAATCTTCTTGTAAGCTAAATTATCCTCTAAAGATTTAAATTCACTATAAAAACACAATTCTTCACTGGATTAATGTCGATACTGGTCCATCACAACGCACTTGAATACTTTACAAAGACAAGAGAAAATTTTCCCAATCCCACATAAATTCTCAAGCTACATTATATTGAAAATTAAAATTTCACAAATTTGATCCAAACTGGCAATCCATTACTTCACCAGTGATAAAAACAAAGATTTTGACAACCCCATTTGATTCCCCACACCAAAACACCAATCTTGCCAGCAACTATCACACAATGATTCAAATGCACACCTCCCCACACCGCAGAAACAAAAAAAGATCATACCCAACACCAATTTTTAAATTCGCAACGATCCTATTATTATGAAAACAAAAAAAAACGGAACTTGTCTGCATTAAAATTAAAATTAAACACAATACCTGCAACAGTAACAGGAGAGTCATCATCCTTGGACACAACGTGATCATTGGTGGTCTCAAGGAGCCTCTCCTGCACCCTCTCACAGAGAGCACAGGCCACATGGACCACCCTCACGGCCACCTCCAATTCCTTGGCGTACTTGTCTTCCTCCATAGCCAAAAAAAGTGACAAACTGGGGTTGACAATCAGATGATTCTGACGTGCCCACCTCGTAAAAAGGGGAAAAGGGAAAGCCAGAGTCGAGTACAGTCTCCTACATGATGGGTTTTGGCGGACACAATGGCATCGTTTCCCAAAGTGAAAAGTGAAAGTGAAACGTGGGGTGGCCCTTTCACTGAGAAAAAGATGAAACGAAACACGTCCAAAGTGGAGTTTCTGGGATTTGGTTTCTCGGAATTGCACCCTCTCTTCATGATAAAATATAGCAAAAATTTTAAGCACCTTAAGAACTTAATATCTTTTCTTTATTTTGTCTCGTGTGTGTATGATCCACCTTTAATCTACTTAGACGACACACTCTCTGCTAATTAATACAAAACATTTTCTTAATTATTTTAAATGATTTTTCAAATATATATATATATATATATATATATATATAC
>Ga0123341_1004120_pt1 | contig 12672 bp, 10 predicted proteins | sample Turbeapinknodule_FD_89959 | JGI IMG/M metagenome (GOLD analysis project Ga0123341, IMG submission 89959) | Root nodule microbial communities of legume samples collected from Mexico - Turtle bean Mexico pink nodule | ecosystem: Host-associated > Plants > Roots > Nodule | place: Mexico: Nepantla... | reverse complement strand
TTTATTAATTGAGTATCTGTTATTTGCTTTTGTTGTTAACTGTATTTTCCTTTCGTGTCTTAACATAATTAAGTTTTAACTCCATGATCAATCTGATAATTTCAATTGATTTTTAAGTAAATTTATGTTTTATTGAGAGTTCAAAATGTTTATATTTTTTAATTGACTTTCTATTAAAATTTTGTTTTATTAAGTATTCAAAATCTTTATATTTTTTTCAATTGAGTCTCTAACATAAACTAGAGGGACATGACAATTTGATTTTATAATCTCAAAAACTTTAATTATCCTTTCTAAATAATATTGTTTAAGTATCTCCACATGGTTAATTTGATTTTTATTTTAATATTTTATTTTAAAAATTAAACAATATTATTAAAGATATTTAGGATTCTAGGTATTCATTTTTATTGTTGTTTTTACATGTATAAATAATTTATTGTTAAGACTTATTATGAATATCGAAGATCATTAGAGTGTCTTTTGCATAGTCTAATGATATCACTTCATGATTTAGATATTCTTTAGCTAGCATATAACAAATATTGGAATACTCATGTAATAAATGTAGATTTATATAAGTAAATCATGTTTAATGTGTTATCATCAAAACTCATAGAGGAACCACTAGGGATTGGATTGTCTAGACGGACTACAAGGGTTAGATCGTGTAAAATCTCAACAAGAGTAACTACATCTTGACCTATGATGTTTCATTACAAAAGAATATCGATCTAGATGATCCTTCTCAAATTTAAGTTATAAACAACACACATCGCGACAAAATTTCTAATGAGACAATTATAAGCATGGTTAAAAAGAATTCTTTTTTAAAGTTACATACAACAAGTCATAATAGAAAAAAAAAAAGTTATCCAATCATATTTTTTCTATCAAAATGAAACATTATTGACCAAGTTAGATTGTTGTGTACTACATAGTTCAAAAAAATATAATTGTTATACACGAACTATTTTAAGTTTACCAGGGTCGCTCTTAAAATTGTCTCATCTTCACCTCCATCCAACGACTTCAAAGTCCTATCTAATTCTTCTTCCTCATTTGTGATATCCTCTACTAGAATGAGTTCTTTTTGGTAGTCCATGTCAAAATAAGTTTGTTCATAGTTGATCAAGGGTGTATTCTCCTCTTTCACTTTCTCTCTCCTTACTTGCTTGACATGATGAGAAATGATCTTCTTGGTCAAGCTTTAACTTCTTTTCATTCTCCTCCACCAAGTATTAAAGATCTCATATCGACTAGTAATAAAGACATTTCATAGTACAAAAGTAAGTGCAAATTTAATCTTATAAACCGATTTTACAATATTAAAGTTAGACCTAAAGTCTACTACTTAATACAAAAGACAACTTTCTTTCTAAGATGATCCTTCGAGAATTAACTAGACAACAAAACATAATCTTATGCTACAAAAATAATAAATACTTGGGACATTCGTTTTAGGTGCAAAGCCATGCACAAAATTTGGAAAGCTTGCCACAATATCCAACTATTTAGATGGAGTTGTCTTATAGTCTAATTCAACCTATGTTATGTTATGCTCCTATCATAAACTTGTCCAAAGGAAACCAAATGTACAAATATAATAAATGTTAAGCAAGTTCTGAGTGATGACACACATTGTCATTTTTCTGAAATCTTCAACATACCTAACTCTCCAACATACCTATTCTATTAGCAAAAGCCTACAATATAGAAAATCAACCTAATTCTTTGTCCACTCCTAACCAACCACAAAGCCAGATCATCCCTACCTGCTCTAACATAAGTGAATTTTTAAGGTTGAATAAAAAAGGAAAAATATATTAAAAAATGCGTGATTATTTAGAATATGATTTTTTTATTATATATGAATTTTTAATTAAACTTATACATTAGGACTTCGATTTTTTTCAATAAATATCACTTATTTCCTGTTAACAGAACCGGAAAGAAAAATACAATGGACAAAAAAAGTGATAATTTAACTTCCCACTGTCTTGCAATGTCCACGACCAAGTGTTCTGAATGAATCTAACCAAACAAATTCAAGACCAAATTGATAATTTAACTTTAAAATTATAATTAGTAAGGAACCAGTTAATAATTAAATATTTCTTACATTATATAATGTGTATAAACAAACAGTAGATATATGTTCATCCTTCTCATTTCGATCAATCTCAATTGACTGATTTTCTCACATTGGCAGGAAGACTACTGAACAAGAAAGCATATTAAATTTCAATGCTAACCCTTTTATTTATAATCTCATGTTTGAGACAAGCATCAAGATGAGCTCAATAAGACAAGGAAAATTTCTCCTTTTTCTTGGCAACAATAATGATGTCTCTTCTGTCGTTAATTATCCTCTAAATATCTTTCTTTTCTAAGTTTAATCTTTCTTATATATTTTTCAAGGAAATATTCTTTGGCAATAGTGTCATCCTATCATTGACAATTTGACACTAACATCAGCAATGATTTGGATTATTCAGTGAATGCAGATTTTCCAACCACGGTGCTAACTGGTTAAGATCAGCATTTGGATGCATTCAAAACTTTGCAATATGAACTTCTATACAGAGCCTTGATCAGTCATGGCTTGAGCAATGGTTAGAAAGGCAGATATGACTGCTCCATGCACCAGAGCCCTGACATAACAAGCATACAAATATTAAATTGGGGCTGCAAATTTAGAAGACATTTCAAGATGTTTGTTCATTCAAACAAATCCATTGCAAGGAAACTACACCCACAAGAATCTACAGTTGCCCCTAAAAGTTTCATTTTACTTTTTTAGATAAAAGTGTAATACAAGGATGCCTAATAAGTGTTTTATTTTTTTATACAATAATGATACATTGACAACTTGCCCAGTATACAACTTGTGATTGATGATATGAAGAAATGGTATTTTCATCATTTCATGTGAAAATTGAAATCTTGGGCAGACAAATGAGGTTGTACACTGGTGCAAGTTGTCAATATATCACTCATCTTTTTTATAATAGAAAAACATTGCATCTCAGAATTCACATATCTACTCTGTTTATACCTAGGAGCGTTAATTTTGGGAATTAAAGTTTATGTAGTAGCCTTCATCATTGTTGTAACGTTAATGAAGAAAGCACTTACTCGGGACTTTCCTTTTGATAACCAAAATCAGTTGCAGCTTTGATAGCTCTCTGATAAGTCTGCTTCATTGCTTCCTGCCCCAAGAAACAAGCAAATTTGAATGCAGAAATTGATAAAATTGATATAAAGTTGTATGCAGTTTATGAATGTAAGATTTCAACTTAAAATCAATTAGCATTTAGTGAAGTTCCCTAATAATAAAAGACCACACTCAAAAAAATTGAGACAAGTTTATGATAAGAGCATAACATAAGAAGAACCAGTTACAATAAGAATAAGCGATATACCACAAGATATTAAGTGAAGTTGTCCAACAAATACATAAGTCACACTCTAAGAATTGAGGCACACGATGTGGGACTTCCTAAAAATGCTTACCAAAGGGTGAAAGAAAAATTGTTAACTAAACATGAGTAACTAAAAAAACACATTATAATGCATTCCTCTGCACAAAAGAAACATAGCTTAGTTTAGGGACATTGAATCATTCTTTTCAAATAACTTAAGAATGAGATAAATTCAATTGAATAGGAAGGGTCAATAAGAACAACATACAACTAAACAACCCCAAATCTAGCAACCATTTACAATTCATAAAAGATGTAAATATCTAGTCTCATGCTTGAGATGTCAATTCTCAACATGAGTATTGGAGATTCTACATTGACTAAATATATAATTAAATTATAATATATAAGAGGAAACCCTTACCTTAAAAGCTGATTTTTTTTGGGTGAGTTAGCCCCAAACCACAAATGTTAAGAAAACTATATGATTTTTAAGATCAATTATTTCACCAAACTACCTGCAATTTAGATTCAAAGTCCTCTGGTGACCAGTGCATCAAACTGCATTCATGATTCAGTTCAAGTTCTCCAGCCACAACCTGCAAGCAAGTTAGCATGGAGAACAGAAGATTTATGAAAGGCCCAAACAAATGTCATGCCTAATATTGATGTTGAAATTGAATCTGTCATCAATTGAAAATAAAACCAATTAAATGATGTTAACCCATCCTGATACACTTATGATCACGGTTTCAATTTGATGTTTTATATGGTGAAATGATAAACGCTTGAAATGAACCTATTCAGACATGGCTTAGCAAAAGATTCTAATAGTAGTCCACGAGGGGATCACGTCAATTGACTGCTTTGTGGTGCTAAATCATAATCAAATGAAACCTTCAGGTTAATGATTATTAATTTAACAAGACCAGAAGTGCACCTCACCATTGTAGGGTCTTAAGAAAGTCAAATAAACTCTGGTGGATGGAGAGAGGCTGTTTCCATGACTAACCAATGACCATAGGTAGTAAGACAATAAACTTATCATTGAGCCAAGTCGTTCTCGTCAATTTAACAAGTAACCACTAAATATTTGCATCTAATGAAAGTTTAATAGGGGCAAGTATTTATTAAACAATTAATATGCCTGAATTTGGGGAGCAATCAAAGTGAAGGGAAAAGGTGTTAATTCATCACACAAAGACCCAACATTCGAAGATTACTCCATCTCCTTTCCTGATTCTATACATCTTCAACCCAACTGTTGCCTAATAAACAAAATATAATACATAAGTAACTTTGCATCAACATTTTCAGTTAAGGTGGATATAATTTACATTTTCAGTTGAGGTGGATATAATTTACATTTTCAGTTGAGGTGGATGTAATAGCATTTCACTCATGGCACTATTAGGAATGGTAGAGGCTGTAACCACCACCACTACTACCACAATCATTAATGTCACTGTAATTATGGTGGGAATATGTATGCAATATACATAGGAAAACTAAAGTAAAAAACCCACCCCTCCAGCACCAGCAGCCATTGCAGGAGCAACGAGAATACTAGCCTTCCTCAAAATCTGAACTGCCTCAGGGGTACAAGGCATGTTTGAACCTAGGATTCAAATTCAACAAGTCAATTCTATCAGTTGAAATGAGAAAGAAGGAAGTGGAGGGGGGGCAACATTGCATTTGCATCTTAAGAGAACAACTACCTTCAACTAGTATACGACAGCCTGAATTGACCAAATTAATAGCATCAGATTGATTAATTTCATTCTGTGAAGCACAAGCAAATGCAACATCACACCTTTCATTCCACGGCTTTGCTTCATCATAATATTTGGACCGAGCATAGGTTTTTGAATAGTCTCTACATATTGTCAATTTATGAACAAGGACAGTAAAATTATACAAAATAGTAAGCAGAAAGCATAAACAAACAACAGAAATAATACAAACCGCAAGCTTCTTTGCTGAGCTTTGATGTCTCTCAAAAATGATATTTTCATGTAGTCAAATCCATCCTCATCAACCAAATATCCTCTGGAATCTGACAAATGTTTTTTTTAAATAAATACTCCTTGAAGAGACAGGATACACAAAGGTACTCAAAATATCAGGCAATTATAATCCTAGATTTATTTTACCAAGCACAAATTTTTATTTTTTCAGCATTTTAATACATGCAGTAACCCCCCTATATTCATAAAAAAACAATATTACCTGATACTGAAATAGGAAGAGCACCATAAGCAATTAGCTTTTCTAAAACATGCATTGCGATCTTTCCAGAACCACTCACAACACATCTACAGGAAATTACAAAATTATAGTTTATAAAAGTATTCCAGTCTCATGAATGTGTGAAATCAAAGAAAGTAACAAATTCCACGCTAGATAAATGTATTAAAAAAAAAACTAACAAGTTAGCAAAAGAGATTACTGAAAATGGGAGTTTCCAAGTCTCTAATAATATTGGAATTTTGAATTCAAGAATATATCAACTTGAAAAGAAACGATTACGGATACTTAATTATAAAACATAATGATGATCAGAAGGTTAGAAGCTCCAACATTGAACAAGTCAGTAGCAACAGTGTTTAGGAAATGGTCTGAATTAAAATAGAAACCTTAATCCTTTGGGTTCTTTATTCATGTCAGCAAGCATGAGCTGGGCAAAGAAAACCTGCAGAAGCATATGACAAATTTGTTAATAATGTAATAACTTGAAACAGTAGATGCAGAGAACCCTTTATGATAATCTTATAGGAAAGAATGGGATTGTATGTAATACATGCCCTTTATTCTGAAGTGATGAGTTGGTGTATATGAGATTTTAGGCAATAATGGTTAGAGATTGGTCTTCTTTTTATTTAATAAATGCACAAGAAATTGACAGGACCTCCATAAAAGGTTATCTCATACAGAAATACCAAAAAATAAAGGGACAGAAAATGAAAGGCTACATGGAGCACGTTTCATACTTAATCATTCAAATTTTCATATCTAACCATACATCCACGGAGTAAGAATTAAATATTGAAATTACCAGCCCATAGCCAGTAGCTTCAGGTCGAAGACTGGAACCAGACCAAAATATTCTTGGCCCTGTAAAACTTCCCTGCATAAGTAAGGCATACATATGAAAAATACCCAGCAAAAAGAAGCATAGTTTTCTTTTCTGCCACAAATGCTAACATGTTTGTAAACTGATTAGACATATTACATGATAGTAACATTCAAGATATGTAACATTCTTTTCTGCAAAGTAAAGCAATGATCCCAAGCCCATAAAGGCAAAAAACAACCACAAACAACCAATTCTTTTACTGTTAGATTTGGCAATTAAGTCCATAGTTGTCAATCTCGGATAGAAGCAGCAAGAGAACCGATTCCCAAAATCACAATATGGGATGCACATAGCAGGACAAATGCTATTTTAAAGATTTAAATACTTATAATTAAATGATCAAAAAGAGGGAAAAACCAAAAAATTAAAGAATTTTAATTAATAGTCGAAACAAATAGTCTTAAGCTAAGCAGACACAAGACAATAAATCAAAAAGAGGGAAAAACCAAAAATTAAAGAATTATAATTAATAGTCGAAACAAATAGTCTACACAAGACAATAACTACACAAGTTGAAGAATAAAAGAAATATGTAAAGAGGTAAAGACTCAGGTTAGAACTTAGAAGACAGAAGAAAAAGGTTACAGAGAAAAATAAAAGGCCAATGTCAATCTGATAGATGGAGAATAGAGAAAGCTAAGTTGGAGAGAGAACAGAACAAAAGGGTAGAACGGGCCTCAATTCTCCAAAATGTCAGAAACAACAATAGAAATAAGGAAATAAAATGTAAAGCAAATCTATTTAAAAACATTAATATATATAAGTCAATATATTTATACATAACATATTTTCAAATGAATATTATAATTGTTAAAAAAAATTAAATTTCTTTCCCTACTCAATATTTTTTTAATTCATTCTAAAGTTTAAATATAAAAATTATTCACCATTCAAATAAGATTTACACACATTATAAAAAAATATCTCAAGGACATATTAGTCATCTCCGTTATATTTAAAGTTTTACATTTGTTTTTTTGTCACATCAATCCAATCCACTAAAAATCTCCATATCACTTTCCACTCATTTTCCCTACATCCAAACAGCCTCTCTTTCTCCTCCTTTCCTTTCCTTTCCACTCCCACCCCCAACCAAACAAAGCCTTAGAGAGAACAAGAGAATTATCTGTGTGAGTAGCTTGACTTTGGGATCCAAAGGGAGAAGGTTATTTACAAGGATTACTTATAATATTTCTCTATTTTCGTAAATGATATGTTTTGTTGTTTGGACTTGTATTGTACGTCATTGTACTTCAAAGGAAATAAGCTAACAACTAAAGAGATTATGGAATTACAAAATATGCAGAAAATAATGCTTACTCTAGGTTTGCAAATGTAAGATGCATAGTTTGCTCTATCTATTCAATTTTTTCTAGGTCATTAAGATTTATTATAATGATGTTTTTACATAAAGTGCATCAAGGAACTCAGTGTGAGGGATAAACATACAGGGGGGTAATATATAAGAAAAAAGGTAAATTACTAGTATTTCTACCAAATTGTTAGGATTTGAGAATGCATGAATTACCTGAAAATGACCAGCTAGACGTCTATACTGTCCAAAAAGATACCCCATTTCTCGAGTACCAACACCCATTTCTTCGGATGGAAGGTCCTAGTAGACATCCATCCATCTCAAGAATAATTCATTAAATAGGCCTTGAATCTGAAAAGGTTAAATCGATAGTGAAAAAAAGTATGCTTTTAGTTACCTTGTCAGGCCCCAGGTAGCGATACATCTCACTCATGAAACTTTGGCAAAATCGCATAATCTAGCAAAGTAACAATTAGTAATTAGAAAACTAATTAAGTAGAGATTGAATTGAATAAGTTGGAAATTCACCTCATTATCACTTTTTCCTTTTGGATCAAAATCACTCCCACCAGCTGCTCCTCCCAATTTGTATGGTGATAAGGCATTCTTTAAAGTCTGTAGAGAAGGATGTGTCATATAAACTATAAAGTGGTCCAACACAGAAATCCAGCTCAGAATCTGGGTTCTTAACTTTTCCTGATATGTGACTCTAAGTATATTTGTCAAATATAAACAAATAAAGGCCTAGATATACATCCATGCTCAACCAAACTCAGACATTGTATAGTTAGTATTTTGAGTGAATACAGGTTTAGGGTTTAAGGTTTATTAAAATAGAATAAATTCTACAGAAGTTAAGTTATTAGTTGTGAGAAATAATGTATTATATAAATACCAAATTACTCACAATACCTGTTCAAAACCAAGGAACTTAGCAACACTTAAATTCATTGATGGGTGAAAACGAATACCACCCCTACATGGACCCATTGACTGGTTATATTGTACCCTAAAGCCCCGATTTACATGTGTCACACCCCTATCATCCACCCACGAAACCCTAAAAATAATCATTCGTTCAGGTTCCAACAAGCGCTCCATGATGTTAACATAACTGAAACATGAGAATATTGGTGAGATGAATCTAATATTAAAGCATTGGCTTTATTATTTGAGTATAAACAAATATAAAATTATAGCCATTTTGAATAAAACACACCGAGAGTTCTTTGCTATGACTCTTTCAAGGGCTTGAACTGCCTCCTGGACTGCCTGAATAAATTCAACCTCATGAGGGTCCCTTTTCAGAGTAGCTTCAAGAATTGATCCAGCCGTTTTTGACATGGCAACTTCAATTATAGAATTGTTAGACAATACTCAAGAACATAAGCATGTTTATAAGAATTGTTAGACAAGACTCAAGAACATAAGCATGTTTATAAGAATTGTTAGACAATACTCAAGAACATAAGCATGTTTATAAGAATTGTTAGACAATTCCACATATTATTTCACATGTAGATAACCAATATTTTTCAAGAAATTGATTATGTCAACTGTAAATAGAAATTCTATAACACAGAACAACAGAAATGAGCTGAGATTTAACACAAATCTTGATTGTCAGATATCAAGATTACTTCTAATCAATTCCACATATTATTCAGTGTGGATAACGAACATATACTCATTTCAAGAAATTGATTGTCAGCAGTAAAATAAAAATTCTATCACTCATCACAACAGAAATAAGCTGAAATTTACCAAAGTAATGATAATACAAATCTTGATTGTCAGATATCAAGATTACTTGTAGTCAATTCCACATATTATTCAGTGCGTAGATAACCAATATATACTCATTTCAAGCTTGTGTCAACTGTAAAATATAAATTCTATCACTCAGAACAACAGAAATGAGTGAAATTGACCATAGTAATGATAATACAAACATCGATTGTTAGATATTAGATAATACACATCTTGATTCTCAGATATCAAGATTACTTCTAATCAATTACATATACTCGTTTCAAAAAATTGATTATGTCAACTGTAAAATAAAAATTATATCACTCAGAAGAACATAAATGAGAAGAAATTTACCATAATAATGAGAATACAAATCTTGATTGTTAGATATCAGGTAAGGATAGAAAAAAAGAACTAAAATTATCTGTATTATTTACACTAAGGTCAGGGATTAAGAACCAGGTCCTCTGATATAGCACTATATGAAAGGAGGAAAACAGTAAGAGAAAAGGAAATGAACCCGAGAGAAAAGTTGAGACCGAGTCTGAAAATGGTCTATTCATGGTCTATTTGGTTTCTAGTACAAAATGAATTAACCCTGCTGTCTGAGTACAGCTCAGAATATATAAGGAAACTGTGTATGGTATACTGTTGCAACTGAAGTAGTTCAGTTGTAGCAGCACAGTTGAGCCACAAACTAAACAGTTAAACTGATCTGCTGGTTAATTCTCTTAGCTAACAGAATGAGTGTACACATACCATGTTTTTAAGCTAAAAATATACAACTCCAGGATACAGTCAGCATACAGATACAGTTGTAAACAAAAATGTAAAATTAGTATTATATTATTCAGTAAAAAAAAAGAGAAAGCAAGCATTTGAAAGTAAAAGTGTGCTGGGAAACTAAGTTTTGCAAAGCAACCATTAAACCAGTGATGGAACAAAATTAAATTAATAAAATGGTTGTCTGCCATAGGATACTTTCAAATCAGTCAGTAGTTTAACCACTAAAGGAAGCAGTATAGTTCACAAGAACATTCAGATCTATCTAACAAACAACACAATGCGTGCACTTCATAAACTAAAGATCATTTGAAACGTTGAATGCAGAAGTGAAGCATATTCTTATTATCCTATGTAATTGATTAAATGCATCTATTTTTAAACACAACAAACATATTTTTTATAAACCTATGACCAGAAAATAAAATGAACAGGGGCAGGGCACAACAGATGGTTCAACTCAACTATTACAAAACAGAATATACAACCATTAACATTTTAAAAAAATATATTATCTGTACATGACAGTTATTGCAGCATGCTGAGATGGCCAACCTTTTACATAAATAGGCTTGTCAACCACAATTTTATCTTTGGAGGCCATTTGAAGACGAAGAGCCTCTTTGTGAAGCAAACTATTATTGTGTTCTTCCAGGGCACTCATCTGCATGTTTCGGCTACCCTCATTCCCATAAGGATTTCTTCTATGCTTCCGGCCATACTCCCTGCAGACAGAGCAGAAAATCCTAGGTGTCCCTTCCTTCACATCAACATAAGCCCATTTATAGGTGTCTGCCCATTCTTCTCTCCATCTTTTGACAACCTTTTTCTTCCTTTTCACCTGTTGGTTCTTGGACATATCTTGAGAATCATTACGAATTTGAGAAACCATGACCATCTGCTTGCTCTCACCATGTTCTTCTGCAGAGGATTCCCGCATTGGTGCACTAATTAGAGCAGCATTACCAAATGAAGGATCATCCTCCCCAGGTCCAATTTCCAAATCAATCTCCTCACCAAGCTCTCTCACAACCAAGTGATGTTGTCGCTGGCTTTGCTGAATCAAAGTCATATCCTCCATTGAAGAATTCATCCCTATTACTCCACTTATTGGTAACATCATTCAGCATGACAGCCCTCTACACTAACTGAAAATGATTGCTTTCTGCCAAAACAAATACACCAAATTACCAATTGACCTAATCAAGAGTTAATGGAACAAACAACCCAAACTCATTTACAGGACAAACATATGCTAGATTGCATTGCACAATTGAGTTGGATTAGACACACGACACGACATAAAACTAACCTACAACGCGAAGAAATCAAAACAGTGGCACTGTCTGGACCAGTCTTCAGTTCTCCAAAACCACAATTAACTCAAAAATCCCAAATATGAGCATCATTTCTAGTAATCATGCAGCATTTAACAAACTCCCTCAAAACTTCCTCAGCCCCTTATTTAGAAAGAACCCATTTGAATTGACAATCATTTAAACCCCAAGACACAGCATAAACCTCAGAATCCTCACAAATACAAAACGCGAGAGTCCACAAACTCCACAAGTGATGGAGAAAAAAAAAAGTTTTTTGTCGACGACCCACAAATGATAATTAAATTTGCAGAAATGCCCACAAGTTGAAATTGACCGCTGACCTCAAATACCTTCAGAAATTGAACGAAAGTGACAGACTTAAAAAGCGAAAGTTTGAAGCATCTCGTGGTTGGAGTAAGATCAAACAGCGAGTTTGTAACAGTGGAAGAAAGAAACTTTAATTCGAAATTGGGCTTAGAGAGTGGAGTGGAAAAGAAATGTAGTAGGGAGTTTAATGGTTGTTTTTGGGATGTTTGTTTTGTTGAGAATTTTAGAAACCAAAGAAAGTGGGAAGAGTGACGAGGATGAACGCAGCACCATCACCGCCATCACCATCATCATCATGTATGTGATGGTGATGTTATGTGATGTGATATGATGTGGATTGTGCGTGTGATCATCATCCATCGGTATGCAAAGTGCAACGATCGAGATTTTATTTCAAAAGAAAATAAACAACTATGCTTAATTTGAGTATGTGATTTTTGAGTTGAGGAAATGATAGATTTAACGAGAAATAGAGACATTGAAATTGTTTGAATTAAGAAAAAAAAGTAATGAAAAATAAGCAGAAAGTTTATGAAATGTGATATGATAATTGTGATTAATAAAAGAATTTAATTTATAAGATTATAAAATTACAATATTTGTCCTATGATTAAA
>Ga0123341_1004115_pt1 | contig 12677 bp, 6 predicted proteins | sample Turbeapinknodule_FD_89959 | JGI IMG/M metagenome (GOLD analysis project Ga0123341, IMG submission 89959) | Root nodule microbial communities of legume samples collected from Mexico - Turtle bean Mexico pink nodule | ecosystem: Host-associated > Plants > Roots > Nodule | place: Mexico: Nepantla... | reverse complement strand
TATTAATATTCTTAAATATAATTATCTATAAACAATAGGTTTATATGCAAAATCAGAATCAAACCATAACGTTAAAATAGCTAAAATAATAATGAAAAAAAAATTATACATTTAACTTTTGTTACAATTATCTAAGCTCATAAATTCATTACAGGTAGCTTCGGGGAAAGAAAGAAAAGTGTTGGTTTGTTGGAAGATGAGAACTTTATTGGTAGGAGAAAAAGGGAGTCTGAAGAGTTTATCGGTCTTTGTTCTGATCTTTAATCTACTCCATTATATTATTAATATTAACATTTTAAAATAAATTAAAAGTATTAAAATAATAAATAAAATGAATTCAAGTTAACTTCAATTTAATAATTTATTTTAATTTGTTATTTTGAAATATGGTTTTTTTCATTTAGTAATATTTAATAATGTTTTTTTTTTCAATTTCAAATTTATTTTAACTTTGATTTATATTTTAAAAAAAATACTATAAAATTATGGGTATGAAATTAACAATTATTTTACAACTATATCTAAATAGATTGTCTCTTTGAGGGTGACAATACAAATGTTTTTATTACATCTAATTTTTAACATAACATACTTTACTTAACAAAAAAAATTATCATATTAATTAAATTCCTCATATACTCTGAATTTATTTCTTTTTAATTCAGCCAACTTTATTTTTTTATTTTATCATCTTTTTACCTTTACTCTTTCCACTCTTTCATTCTTTTCTCTCTCTCTCAAATCCTCCAAACAAGACTAAGAAAACCAATAGAAATTATATTTCTAATAACTAATTTTATGTATGATCAAATATTAGAATATAGAAATATAATTAGAGTATTTTTAAATCAATGCATTAGAAAATTTAAATAATGAACCTTATTTGAATACAAGAAAACGATTAACTTTTATATATAATAAAATTTGAATTATAAACTAGAGAACTTCTTATTATTTCCTAAAAACATACAATACAACGCAAAACCAGAACTACTAAGCAAAAAAATTATTAAATTTGATTTTAAAATTGTTATTACAATTTCTTATCTAAATTGAATTCATGCACGTAGGATCTCACTGTATAGGATACTTTTAGAGTAAGTTATGGGACGAACCAATAACCATATTTATAGTTTTAAACGACAGAAATATCCTTTTGTAAGTTTGTTATCTTCTTTTCTTCTTGTATCATTTTTATTTTATATCTTTCACTATATATATACACTCCATGAATTATATAATTATTAATTTTCATCCTATTTCTCTTTTTTCGTTTTCTTTCTCTGTTTGCACTCAAATAAGCACAAGGTATAACAAAGTTGGCAAGTGAAAGACATAAGGGAGTTGGAGTAAACATTTTGGTAACATGTACAGTGAGACATGACAAAGCATTCCACAGTGGGTTTTAGGCAAGACATTTTAGGTCCATTACAACAATTCCAATGATGACTATATAAACCACTATAAAAATGATAACCAAATTGCCTCTGAATATAATTATAGCCGTATGCACTGAAGAACACCGATATACACAACCAGTTAGAAGCCGCAATAACTACAAATAACTAAAACAGTTATCGATGCATGACAACAGTACACAGCAGCAGCAACTGCATGGGACTGTGTCAAAGTATATTTAACAAGCTGTGCCTATTATACTGTGAATCAAAAGTATGCAGATTCCTCAACATGGCCGCTAAAAACTTTCCTGACATCAATCTTCTACACCTCCTCTTGACTGATGTTGCTACTTTTTAAGATGTTATACTTGCAGAGAGGGCAGGTGGCATTAATGTACAGCCATTTATCCACACAGACACAGTGAAAATGGTGACCACAAGGAAGTTCTCTTAACTCAACCCCATCGTCATAAGAGGAAAGGCAGATGCAACATTCCTATATGAAAAAAAAAAAAGTTTCAGAATGGTAGTGACTGATGATGCAGCCATTATTTCCAGCCACTAAGTTACTATATCAAAATTATCTAAGCAGGCACTAAAACCATTATGTCAATTTCCTTATGTTTTTAACGCTATGGTTATAGAAGAAACCATCAATTTAGTTCTTTTGAAGTATTACTCTCTCTCCTGTATAGTAGTAGTGTGTACAGATTAGCTTATAAAAACTTCATTTTTTCCTACTTATTTTTCTCAACTACAAATGCTTATGACAATTTTCCCAGATAGACCCAATTATACATTAAGAGACAGAGCAATAAAACCAATTGAAAAGGGTTATGCCCACATAAAATTTAAGACGTACCGCATCCTCCTCGGCAAGAACATGTTCGATAGGTGACTCAGCCTGGCATTCAGTCATTACTCCTCCAACAGGTCCTTGTATAGTTCCGGTATGTTTCTCATTGCTTTCAATTCTCCGGAATTTAAATTTTGACAACTGCTCAATGTCTTCCTTTGATGCTCCTTCCTGTTTTTTTTCCCAGACAAGGACAATTAATAAATACCAATAGATAAATAGATAGATAACAATAAAATCTCCCAGTAAACAGTCCTATGCTACACAACATTCACCATGTCCATAATATTAGTAGTACATTCACAATCAACTTCGAAGTCACAGAAAATCAAGTTACATGACACACGTATCTGAACTGTATTTCTTATGACAGCTGATATAGCCAAAAAACATCGGTCTGATTTCTAGGACCTCTACCTAGAGCATCCAGAATTTTGTGTGTTTGTTCATAGTGAGAGGTGTATTTCTTTTGTTATCCTCTGAATCTTAAATAATACTATCTAATTCTTAAAGTTTGTATTTTTCTCAACAAATTTCAAGTACCACAAACAGATATTTACTTATTTTTGCCTAAGATTCTGGGTCTTATTGATCTTTTCTAATTTGACATCAGAAAAGCGCTTCAACACCCTCCTTGGATTCTCAAAGTACCATTAGATTTTGGTTGCAGAATCTATCATTATAATAAAATAAAATAAAAATTCAAACTTAGAATATTTGGGTTTTCTCTCCCGATCCCATCTCTCTAATTTTAGGAGTAAATAATACTTCTGCTATAATTTGCCTAGCCTAAAACCCTGAACATACAGATCTATAAACAGTATGTATCTAAGGGTTTCCTGTGTGCAGAAAAATAGAGGACCTAGTGAGAGCACCCTGATATTAGGATTATGCGTCCATGATATCCATTATACTTTTGTTACACTCTACGAATGAGTCATGTTCACTGTGTTAGTACACAATACTACAGTAGTTGGCAAGTCAAACTAGTTAACATTGTGAAACATGTATCTAATTTAACACCGGTTTAATCTGCCCATTCATGTGTTCTACAAATGCAAAGACTCCAGCATTAAATTTATACAAATTATTATATATGTTGAAATGGTTAAAATTGCAAAGTTACTTCAAAGATCATTACTGCTCAGCAACTTCCTACCCATTTTTATACAGAATAATACAGTGCTTCCATTTGGAGCTCCTGAGAAAGTAGATTCAATAGCTTCACAGACTTCAAAACAAGAACAGGTAAATGACCAATCAAATATGACTTACTTGGTCTGCAACTGCGTATAGAAGTGCAATGATACATGGAAGACAACAGCAAACAGCGATACCAATGATACACGCCAGTGCAACACAGAAAACAACAAAGAAAACATCAAAACCCAGGAAAATTATGCATAGCCTGCAAAACATGTAGATTCGGTCAAAAGTATCAGCAGATTTTCCAAAAGATGAATAAATATGAACAATAGGAATGAGAGAGTCTGAGAGGACAAACCAGTAAAGCTGAGGAGACTCTTGGGCTAATTCTTGACCACCAGCTGATACCCAGTAGAATCCAATAATCCACCAAACAAATGAAAACATGGTATTGGCTGATTCCAAGTGCTTTGCAACACTGATGACCGACAAGCAGCAAATTAATGCACAGAATTAGAATTTCATTGTTCAAAATTTATGAGAAAAAAAAAGTTACATTAATAAATAATGGTAAAATTAAAATATCTTGTAACTAAAATATATTTTGTTGAACTAAGTAATCCTCATCATTTTTCTGACTGGCTGTCAATTATAAATTACATGGAATATACAATTTTTCAAGGAATGATTAATACACTCAGTGGAAGGTTGACTTGGCGAAGATTGGGTGAGAGGCTGAGCAGAGACTGTTATGAAAATAAAAGAAAAATGCAAGAGGAAGAATGTGTTGTCAATGTACACTGGTAGCAACAACAGTTGCTTTAGTACAGAACATTAATGTTTGGTACAGAATGAACATCAGAGATAATAAACAATGAAATAACGTTCTATTTTGTTCCTTTTCTACATCCTTTTAGACTTCATCCCTTGGAATTTCACATGAATTTGGATACTGTGAGGTGCTAAACTCCCACGTCGAGTAGTACTAGTGTGAGATATTCAATAGAATAATTAAGTGCTTGGGTACTTTCTCGAAATTGTAATTTTTAGAGTCCACGTTAAAATTTTGTAATGTTTACTTATGTTTTGTGTATTTGAAATTATTACTTAGAATTAAAATTTCTTAGAATTTGGACTTAGGCCTACCTCAACCCACAAAATTCACAGTCCCAAAAGAGACTAAAACTATGGCAGACTGGGGATTACTGCAATTAAGACGACTTTCCAACATGCCACACCCAGGGCTACTAGCCTGGAGGGTGGTAATGCAAGTGGCCCAATATGCTCCTTTGTTGTTCTAATACCATTTTAGAATTTGAACTCACGGTATGTTTGCACGATTTTCTCCATAAAAAAGAGTGTATCCGTAAGGTAATGTGTAGATCTCTCATATAGCTTCTTCAAAATTATATTTTTAACTAGTGTATAGGTTTATGGAGAAGTCAATTTTATTTTTTTTCTTCATATTTTTCTTTCCTAAAAGTCCTTATACTGAAGCTTGTCTAAACAGGCCCAAAACCAACCTATAAGGTAAGGAGTAAGGACCACCCATGTCTTATAAAAGCTTCGTTGAAGTCATATTTCTAGTTGATATAAGACTAAACACCATCCTTTAGACTGTAATTAAGACAACCCCAAAGAAACCAAAACCAAGGCAGGTTAGGGGTGAATACCATTAGGGTCACTTTCTAACACAATTCTAAATATAATGCACGTGCTAAACAAAAGGGTGACTTAGTGCACAAGTATTAGAAATTAATTAGGCAAAATTCAATCTCAAAAGCTTGATCCGGAAAGGAGGATTGACCAGGGTTTTTAAAGGCTACCTTCGTCTTTCCTAACCAATGTGAGATATCTACAACTTTTTCCTTACAAGCAGAGAAACTATTTTCAGGATTTGAGTGCATAACATCAAAGTCAAAAGGCCACAGCCTTATCATTGTGCCGAGGTTCGGCTCACGCAAGCTAAAAACAATATCTAAAATTAACTAAAACCAAGGCTGAAATCTGAAATACAGTCAGTTACATCCCTGCGGTTTAACATTGATCCTTTCTGGTACATAAGCATACACACTTACACCTGTGCTTTGAGAAATTTAAAAAAAAAAAACTTTTAACAGGAAATTAGGTTACATGGTTATCTCTGTCTTCTCGTTTTACCGTCAAATCATCATTTGCCCGTTTCAATCACTCAGTATCGGGAGAGACTTCAAATTCATCAAGCATTCGATGATAAGTGTTCCTAAGAGAAGGCTACGGTAGCTACATTAGCACTTAATCTAGTAGTGTAGTCATTCACAAATTCGACTAACATGCAACACTCACCTACACCTTAAATTTTCGTTTATGTATCAGTATCATGACGAATTGTTGACCAAATAAAAATCCGGATTAAACCATTTAAAAGAAGGTGAAGAAACTCACCTAGTACCCTCCTCATCGAGTTGCTCCAGCGACACATACTGCACGGAGCCAGAAGAAGAAGCCTCCCTCGAAGATGAACTCAAATTTCCACTGCTGCTCCCAATTCTGTCCTGCACTGAAACCGACGCGGTGGCGCGCTGGCTCCTCCTCCTTCTTCTATACTCTACGCAAACGCAAACCATGTGAAGAATGCATTGCAAAGCGTACCCCAAAATCCACAACCTCAGAGGCATCCCCGGCGCTTCGCTCGCGCTCAAAACCAAAACGGTCCCCGCTACAATCACGAACGCGAAGTTCCAAACGATGTCCAGAACAACCACCGGCTTCGAATACGCCCAATCGCTCTGCCTCTCCTCCAATTGTTCCGCCGCCGCCTCCCGGACCAGCATCGACGGCTCGCGCATCATCCTGCGCCCGCTCGCCTGCCTGAGGAACCGCGCCGCCTGCCGGAGCCGCTGCCGCCGAACAAATCGACGCCCTGTGGTGAGCTCCCCCGAGGAGCCGCCAGAATTGGCCAGAAGCGGCGTGGAATCGACGATGTCCTCAGAGGAAGGGCTCGGAGACGACCTTGTCGTCGCCATGTTTGAGTTTCTTGAGATTGAGAAATCGATTCGAAAAAGCGACTCGCAGAGTCCACTAGTGACTCGGTTCAGAACATGGAAAATTGTTGTTGCAGAGAATTTAAACGGGTGGAGGTGGCACTTTATAGAGGCGAATGAAGGAATGAATAATTGTGGTTTTGATTTGAGCGAAACAGAAGAGATACCTTACCTATCTGTAAAAGGGACTTTGAAATTTGCAAAATAAAAACAGAATCATGATTACTGATGACGACAATGTTTTTTTTTTTCTTTTTTTTTTTTGATACAGATGATGTTTCTCCACTTTGCGTTCGGATTAACCTAAGACCATTTTATATTAAATCCAACACATCAAAATTAAGTCAAGTTTTTAATAATTACTCTTTCATGCTACGGTTAGGTACAATATTCTGATTTCATTCAATGCTTAATGAGATTAATTAACCTACCAAATTACTTCTACCAGTCATTTAGACTATTTTTATTTTATTTAATGATGTCTTTCAAAAATGTCTTGAATTAATTAGATTATGTTTTCAATTACTCTTTTTCACTTTTTATAGCATCAATTTTAATTAATGACCCTAAAAAATGTAATGTAATTAATATAAGTAAATGATATTAATTATTGTTTTAAGTCAAGCAAATAGTAACTATTTTTGTTCATATCTGTATCTAGAAAGGTAAACACGGTTTATGACCTACTTAAAATAATATAGGATATTTGAAGTAAATTATATACAAATATCTATGGGGCTAAGTTATCTTATTGGTGATGTTTTTGTTTTATGATAATAGTGAACGATAATGGATTTTTTTAATAAATTACCATTTAAATATTGTGTGGAATAAAATAAAGATAAGATACAATATATTAACAGACCTTGTGGACTGTGGTTTGAGCAGAAGAAAAAAAAATGTATTTTTAGTCATTTTAAATTTTCAACTCATAATTCAGCAACTTAATTTAAAATTTAAATTCAATCTAAATTGGTCTGCGTTTGATCTTTGGTGATACGTTTAGTTTTATTTATCTTCGAAAATATTCAATAAATGATAATACATAATTATTTTCTTTACCAAAAGTATCCATGTAATTCCTGAATTTTAAAAAATAGGGACATATTTCTTTAATTAATTTTTTTTTTAATCCCTCAACTTTTTTTATAAAAACATTTTTTATATTTTTCAAATTATACACATATCCCTACATTTATCTTTGCCTTATCCCTTACATCTTTCATCTACATATCCCTACTCTCTACATATCCTCTTTGTTTTTTTTTACATGGTATCAAGAGGTTATTCATGGCTTTTTCTACCCACTACAACCTCTTCTACCTCCACATCACATGTTGTCCCTCTCCATATCTTTGCCACATCCATCCATCTCAAACTTGATTATGGTAATTATTTTATCTAGAAACAACAGATATTAGTCACCATTCATAGTCTAAATCTTTCATCTTTTTTGAAATCGTCCATTACTTGCTTCATCGGTTACATCGTACTATTATCTTGTCAATCTTCAACAAGATCAAACCATAATCAACTTGACTTATTTCTTTATTTAAAAATTATATTGTTTTGTAACTAATGTTTTACACTATTTCGAATAAAAAAAAATCATCATATAAACATTCTTAATAAGAGAAAAAAACTAACCACGGATATAAAACAAATTATCTATAATACTATATGATGGACATGCTCATCTTCTAAAGACACGCCATTTCGTTATATTTACTATTTATTATACCTTAAAATCAAAACACTTGAACTCTTGTAACGAACTCTCTCATGCATATTTCAGTATCTCAATTGTACCTAACAAACAAAATTATCACAAAAATATGTTAAGTAAGACATGGACAATAACCGATTTAAAATATAAAGTAAATAATAAACTGAAAACAAAAAGAATGAAAATCTGTTGAATAATAGCAAGATAGAGAAAAACTATCATATCCAACAACAAAAATAGTTGAACACGCTACTTTTTAAGAAAAAATATACATATTTTATTAAATTATATATATGTATGTATATTATTTAAAATATGTATAATTAAAATTAATATAGACATTCAATTTTAACTCAATTAAGTAAGGTAGTGTGATAGGAAATACAAACACATATGTAGATTATATTGTAAAAATAATAAGATGCTTTTTAGATTTATGTTTTGTTTGGATTAAGGGGTGGAATTGAAGAGAAAGGGTTAGAAATATGAGGTTGTTTGAATCAAGATAAATAGAGTGGAAAGTGAAAGAAAGATTTATGGATATTTGTGAGTTATTTGATAGATATAATAAATTTTAAAAATTATAAAATAATATAAATATTAATAATATAAAAATATAATATATATTTAATATAATAGTTATAAATGTTTATATAATAAAAATATGTATACATAATCGTTTATCATGATGCTAGCATCAATAGGATCAATCATCATATTTGATGTGTGTCGTTCCCACACGATGTTCCAACTATCGCTAGGGTCAATCACTGCATTCGAGGTATTATTCGCTTTGGAGTTTGGAGTTTCGTCACAATTTTGTCCTTAAAAGGCATCTCGATGGATTAAGGGAAGAAGATGTATATAAATTGTCATTGGTCTCGACTCCTAAACGATATGGAACTATTGGGCGTACCGGAACACATTAATCATCAATAGGATCACCATCATTTAGGCTAAGTTTTAAATTGAGATCCATAAATAATCTAATTGGTTTGTTACCTAAAAAACCAATATCATAGAACAAAGATAAATTATACTTTCTTTGACTTAAAGTGATGTCCTTTTTGGATTTGACAATTTCCAAGCCTAAAAAGTACCAGAGAGAACCAATCATCTTTAGTTTGAACAATGAATTCAATGCTCCATGTCAATTGTACATTATCAACATAAGAAGAATCAAGATTTGTTTGGATGTTGTTGTCCATATAGACCAACAAAATGATCAATGAAGAACCAAAATCATGAGGAAACAAATAGTACTTATTTTTAGACTATGTAAAGTTGCAATAAGGTTAAAGAGAACTTGCAAAACCATTTCTAGGAAGCTTGTCTTAATCATATATAGATTTATTCAACTTACTAACTAATCCTCTGATTCTTGTTTTGTAACCCTTGAGAATATCCATGTATACTTTTTCAAATAACTCACAATTTAAGAATGTATTGTTGATATCTAATTGTTGTAGGTTCCAATTTTTTGCAGCAGTAATGACTAATAAGACCCTCACGAAACTATGTTTAGCCACTGGTGAGAAAGTGTTTGAAAAATCAATCCCTAACCTATTATGTGTAGCCCTTGTCTACCAACCTTTGTATCTGTCCACTAAGCCATCAATATTACATTTCATTTTAAAAACTCATTATAAGGTAATGTATGCTTTATGGTAAAGAGTGTAAAGGCCAAGTGTCACCATCTTTGAAAGTCTCAATTTCTTGAGCCATGTCATTTATTCATTTAGGACAGATGATACTGGTTTTTTAGGTAGCAAATCAAATATATTACCTATGGGTTCCAATTTAAAACTTAACTATGATATTATATTAGATAGTGAGTTTAAGCATAACTCATCCTTACAAAACCGACATAGTAAGGTAAAGTTTGTCTCTACTTATATAATGTAGATTAGTCTTTTTTCTAACTTAAGTGAAATCTTCAACACACCTCCACATAATGAGGACATCGTATGTTCACACCGAAGACATCGAGCATGGAAATTGAGGAAGGTCTTGTTGTAAAATGATGCATACATATATATACATATATATGTATACATATATATGTATTGCAGAAGAAGAACCGTTGCAACACACGTTTCCGCTAGTCCATTGTGCAAATCGAATAACACCTGGAAACTCCTCTGTTTTTTCTGATGATTCATTCTCCAACCGTTTTCAGATTTAGTTTGTTTCTTTGAGATCGGATGGAACCTCTGGAATGTTGCAAGACTTGTTCCACGTTCCTCCTCCTTTTCTGGTGGTTTCCCACCTTTTCCAACGTCACCTCCTAGCCATTGGAACAACAGGCAACTTCCTAGACAGAAGATATACATGGAAAGAATAAGAGTTTGTAGCTGAAGATGCAGAAACCCCGAGTACGATGCTGAAGTGTTCATTGATGGGTTGGGAAAGCAGGCTATTTGTTGGTGCTTAGCGTTAGTGTGGTTCATTCGTGAATCATATCTCAATCCTTCTAAGTGAAAAGATTGAAGCTTGCTTTGAAATCAAAAGGAATTGGACAATCGAGATGAGTCCTAGTACTCTTCCTCTCTTCTTTTTTTGGTTTTTGAGCTTCTCTATTTGCCTATAAATAAGAGGCACGAGAATGCTCCAACACAACATCACTCACAGTGCATTCTTTCTCCTTCTCTCCTTCATTTTTTTCTCTTTCTTTTATTCTAAACATTTTTGGAATCTTGAGTTCTTACTCTTTCAAGAGTTTACTTGCTAGTTTTGATTCTCAAAATTTTTCGAGAAGTTCTTGTTGTATCCTGCGGGACTTGCACAATACACTGCGAATAAGTCTTTACGGACAGTAATCGCCCACGCCTCAGGAAATCAACTTTGTGTTTTTTAGTCTTATTTACTATAAGTCTAACATTGGATTGTACAATAGGACTAAAATTCATTCGATTAGGATAAACTCTGGATAACTATAGTAATATATAAAGAGAGAAAGAAATAAAATAATTATTTAATCAAAGATAGAATAACTAATTATATATAATATCTATAATATTTTTACATAGAAAAAACTAAATAACTGATTGTATATAATATTTATTTATAATACCTAATTATATTTTATTCTAATAGATTTTAATCATTAATTAAATATGTGTTCTAAAGAGTATCCTAAAGTGTGTTACCTTTCCTAATCTTATAAATATACAAATTTATATGTAGAATATAAACTTTGAGAGAAGAAATAAAAATAAATATAGAGAAGGGCGACAATGTCATAGGCATTGGCATGGTGCAGATTAATGTGATTTGGAAGCTGAAAGTAGAAGCCACTTTATGCCGGCTAAAGGGTTACACCACAGACCCTTCATTACTACTTGTTTGGATTTTGCATTAACAGATTCTTATACATCATCATTTCTCTCACACCACAATTATTGGACTTCTTTCAATTCCATGTAATGTAGGTACAAACCACAAGGACTGCAAAGATTTTCCGCTTCATGTTTCCTTAATCACCTCAACTATCATTTGTTTTCCACTTTAAAATTCATTTCAGACACTCAAACCTCATTTTTTTTTATCTCTAATAAATTAAGAAAATCCCAAGGAAGTGGGATTGTATTTTTTTAGTGTTATCGAACGGAGTTGAAATAAAGAGAACGATTGTCTTTCTTCTCGTTTGGTCGATTTATCTTTCCTTCCTTCTACTCAAACGATCTCTCCGTACTCTTCCATTCCCTACTCCTCGTCTCCTTAACTCCGAGCTGGGATGGTACCTACAAAAAGTACTTTGACGCTCAAGTAAGATTTTGGTGTTCGGCACTCGGTGCTATTAGTACTAAATGATGACGTACCTGATTCTTTTAATTTGTGTCTATTTATATGATTATCATGAGTCTTTTGTTATTAGGTTGGATTAAGAATTTAGATTGTAATTAAAAATGTATTACCTAGTGCTTGATCATTGATTAATTTCATTAATTCTCTATTTGAGTATAATAGTTTTAGTCGTGTCAGTCATTCTTAACCAAGTGTCGAAACTCCAAGTGTCATACAGACTCCACCGGTACAATTAGAAAATAGAATTCATCTCATGAGAAACATGAAATTCTTGACAACTTTTACCAGTGATATAAAAGAGAAGTTAACAAGGTTTTTTGATCATGATGGGGTTATTTTTTTTTGTTTTTACCAAAATGGAGTCCGTTTAAAAAAAATTACAAATTTAGACAAGTCGTGCCAATTCGGCACGACTTCATATGCAGAAATCGTTCCAATTAGGCACGACTTCTGCCATGTCATACTGAAGTCGTGTCAACTTGACACAACTTTTGCCCCGTCATATTGAAGTCGTGCCAACTTGGCACGACTTCTGCCTTGTCATACAAAAGTCGTGCCAAGTTGGCACGACTTCTGCCACGTCATTTTTTTTAAAAAAAATTATTGTTTATATATTGGATAGTAAGTTATGTAATGTTAAAAATTAATTTGATACATAATTTTATAAGAGTGTTAGTTTTAAGGAATAAAAAATTGGATAATCGTGTATGGATCATGTT
>Ga0123341_1004114_pt1 | contig 12682 bp, 2 predicted proteins | sample Turbeapinknodule_FD_89959 | JGI IMG/M metagenome (GOLD analysis project Ga0123341, IMG submission 89959) | Root nodule microbial communities of legume samples collected from Mexico - Turtle bean Mexico pink nodule | ecosystem: Host-associated > Plants > Roots > Nodule | place: Mexico: Nepantla... | reverse complement strand
TATATAACCTTTATTTTAAATATTTGTTTCATATGTTTAACTTAATAATGTAAAAAAATGCATTTTCTGGTTTTTTTTTACTTTATTCATGTTTGTTTTCTATCACGTTTGATATTATTTTAAATAATTGTTTGTTTTTAAATTTTCCTTAAAAAAATACTTTGTAATCATAATCAAAATAAAATAATTCAAATACAAGCTATATAAAAATAAACATACTTAATGATTTTGATAATTTATGAAAAAATATGATGGTATAATTACCTTTTTTATCTCTACATTTAGGGTTAATATTCAATTTATTACAGTGATTTAAAAAAAATCAATTTGTTCATAAGTTTTTTTTAAAATGTATGTAAGTTGGTCTCTCCTATTAAATTTCCACCAACAACCTTAAGTGTTGATGATGTGGCATAAAGAAGGGCACACATGGACTATGAAATGGGACACACTTATAATGAAGTTTTGTGACTTGACAATTGGAGGGTTTGAAAGATTAAACACAACGAAATTGGGAAAAAGAGATTAGGGTTTGTTTAATAGCATTCAATGATTTAGGATTTGGGCGATTTGAATTCTTGATTGTGGTGTAGTGTTGACGATTTGGATTCTTGATTTCTAAGCTTAGATATTCCTCATTTTCGTGATTGTGGTACGCGATTTGGATTCTTGAATTCAAAAGGCAACTTGAATATCATCTTAGGATTCATCTTAAATTCAAAAATCTACTTGAAGGTCCAAAAGACAAAGATCATTATGCAGCAAAATCAAAGACAAAGATTGGAGCAAAATCAAAGGCAAAGATTGCAAGCTCTCACATGGGTCTGTGTTGTTGATCTTACGATCACCGTAGTTTGCATCCAAATTTTCCTCGAAGGTGTCACACTGCACGTCAAACCACCAAACACCAACATTGTACCAAATCGCACTTCACAAAATCGCACTTCACCAATATTCAACTTTAACCCCAAACTCACTGATTGCAATTTAAAAACCCTAACCCTAATGTTCAACTTTAACCCTAGTCACCAAAACTCATTAATTGCAATTAAAAAACATTAACCCCAATATTCCACTTTACTAATTATCAACTTTACTGTATCAAATTAAATCTTACTCTAAATAGAAGAACCAAATTAAATCTTACTCTAAATAGAAGAACCAGTAAAGTAATTATATCAATATGATTTTTCACGTGTTGTTCTAAAAAGCATATGATAACATTATTAAGTATTATGTTATTGATTGCATGTTTATTACCATTTACTTTAGTTATTTTATACATTTACCATAAACCTAAAGAGAGGCAGAAATGAATAATAATAATAATATAAGAAAATTAGTTAATAAGATAAGAAGGGTTTTGTAATGTTGACGTATTTTGATAATATGAGTACGACCATCCCTTTTTATCTGCAATATATAATCACAAACTTACAAACAACTTTGCTCTGCTACTTCAACAAAGTATTCACTGCAGGAAATTAAGACATTGAACTTTTTGCGAATAAAATCAATGTTAATAATTTTGTTTCAACAACCCCTACTGAAATGGGGTAAAAGCTTTGAAAAAAAGAAAGAAGTCGGTTGAGATTCGTTGTTGAAGAATCGCTCTCTCTACCATTTTCTGTGCCTTCATGCCGACACCCTTCCTTTGCTTTGCCTCCTCTCACACTCATCCAATCACTCTACTGTGTGAGACTATTTTAATAAATAATAAAATTTCTTAAAATAAAACTGTTAAAAAATTAATTTAAATTTACTTCTAATTTATACAGCAAGATATATGTTATATTAGCTTTGTGTATAGTTGATGTGCATGTCTAACCATAACGTTATTATAGGATGTTTAAAAGTGAAGTTAACTAAAGCTTTTTTTTTCATTGAATAAAACTTTATTATATATTTGTATTCTTTCATGATCCAGCATCTACTCACCAGTTTTGGAATATATTATTAATTCCAGACTTGGGGTTGCTATTTCCAATCTCCACCCATTCCAACTGTCTCTGGCCCTCACACATAAAGACATCTAAAAATTCAACTAATGCTTTTTCAGAAGGTGAGAGTGAAAGTGAGAGAGCTCCTAGGCTTATAGGTTATCTATGGTCCACCAAGTTTGACAAACAACCATCAATTTCATGCCTTCATTACCACTCCAATCATATCATTCGCCACTGCATCACCAAAAACATGAATTTAACGTAATAGTAATTGCAGTTATTGAATGTCTTGTCTTCAACTCCTATACATACACTCTAAATGGAATTGTTTTTTTTTATATATAATCTTTTGTATCTCTACTACTGACGTTGAAGAACAAAGTTTAGTTATAGAATTAAAAAAATGTGGTTTTTTTTTTATTATAAACACGGAATAAAATGTTTTACTCTTTTTATATTAATATGAAGAATATTATTGTGAAACAAACCTATTCGACACTCTATAAAGATAAAATTGATATTAATTTGAATAAACTTTCTCCTTTAAGTTTTTTTTTCTTCTATTTTTTATAATGATATTGTTGTGCTTACACATGTTAGTTATATTGTTCCTTTAGTTTCTAAAAATGTGTTGTCTTCATGAAGTATTAAGTAACACTGTTAATGATTCTTCTAATACATTACATTTAACTCATTTTGATACCTTACAACATCAACATTAGATAAAATATGATTGTTGGAAAGGAGTTATGCAACGTGAACTTAATGCTTGAGTCTAATGAAACTTGGTTTTTGACGGATTTGCTTCCTATAAAACATCTTATTATGTGTAAATGAGTTTTTAAAACTGAGCATAAACTAGAGGACACCATTGATCAGTACAAAGTTGACTAGGTTACCAAGGGATATACTCAAACTCAAGGTATTGAGTATTTTGAGACTTTCTTTTTGGTAGTTAAAATTACTACCATTCGATTTATATCTTTCGCAAGTGTTAAGGAAATAATTATTCGTCAAAAGTGAATAATGTCTTTCTTCATAACGATCTTGATGAAGAAATTTACTTGACTCCTCCCAGTGACCTTAATCTTTTTTATACAACAAAAATTTATAAACTTAAAAAAGAAATATGGACTAAAACAAGTGAGTAGACAATAAAACTTAAAACTAACTCCAACATTCTTTGTTTATTTGTAGTGGAACAAATCTTTCTTTCACAACTCTAATACTATATTAGTTTTATATACTTTATTTATAGAGAAAGGAAAAATAAATACAAGAAAATAAATAATTCAAGAAAGTATTCATTAATTTACAGATCTGAATAATCTTCTATTTATACAACAAATAAAAAATAAAATAATAAGATTGAATAACTATTATGAGATCAGATTTTTCGATCTAACAAAAAATTTGTCCAAGTACTATGTTTTAAGAACGGAAACATCTTTGAGGGAAGTTTGAACTAACTAGAAGGATTAGAGTTCTATATTTTGGCAGCGGAAAGAGAAACAGAATCCGGACCCCATAAGTAAACGGACATGTTCGTGTTGGCTAACAAACAAAGCCCATGGGGTAGGGCGTTGTTTATATTCTCCTCAACTTGAAAGCAATTGCGTGTTTGACTTTAGTTGAAGAAGACTTTGGGATGATTAATACACGAGTTTGACTTTTTAGGAAGAAAACGAATGCCTTGGGACTTTGCAGTGGAAAAGATTCGCCAATCTAGGAGTTATGAAAGCAGAGTAACACCTCAGTTTTTTTTTATCATGTCATGTGCCATTCAAGATTCTCTAAAACAGAAACAATATCTATGTCAGATTCCATTAAGACAATTTCTCATGCTTAACAATATCCCGCGTTACTCACTCCTGGTTATAGATTCCAAATTGCTGATAAAGTTTGAGCATATATTCGACCTTAGATTACAGGAAAATTGATAGAAAAGAAAAAAAAGCTTCCTCTCTAGAAAATTACTACAGGAACATTACAGCATACATTTTCTACAACACTCTTCTGGCCTTTACAAGTAAGTGCAGCTCATGCACTTTCTTCTGTAGCTTTACTAACAAGAAGATATATATAGTTTCCCAGTTCCCAGGATATTTAACGACTTGAAGAAATAAATGAAAAGGCAGCAGAGAAAGAAGAGAAGGGAGTGGAAAGAATTGAATGAATCCTAAAATGTAAAATTCCTAAAAGAATTGTCACGCTGAGGATGTGTCAACAAAAACCTCGTTTAACACATCGTCCTCACCGCTGAACAGCTCTGCATCCTTCTCTTCATCACCTGAAAAATCCTTTCTTTCCAACTTGGAATGAGCTGCAGTAAAAATTAACTTGTGGGTCCTATCCAGTGCTTCTCTGGAGTGTCCTTGCGCACACACCCATCTCCAGGAAGACCAATTGCATTTGAAGCCAGGCGAAGTTGCGTGAAGGAAAATCAACCTAACCGCAACTCTTCCCAAGGACTTAAACTCAGTGAGATAAGTTTCCCACACAAGTCTACTGCTTTGGGGATTCACAATCCTCATTTTCCCAGTTGCAGGATCCCTCTCCTTCATCTGCACAGCACGAGCGTACACAGGGTCAAGCCCTTGCGTTCTCCATTTCATCAGCTCCATTAGAACAATATGAGCCTCGTCCCTTGAAACCAGCCTTGTGATGAGCTTATCCACATCTTTCTCTTGTTCCGCCGTCAAGTACTTAAACGGTGGAAGGTACTTCCCACTTGTGTCCCTAACCAAATAAAGAGGGTCAAGAATGTAAGCTGCGGCCCAAGCAGGGTGGTAATTCTTCATGAACCGTTTTTCAATGACTCTCTCCACCACTCCTTCCGCAACCTGGAATTTGGAGCACCACTCCTTCACTCGTGCCCTTAACTCACCCCAGAGTGGAAGGCATTGCCCTACAAGAGGCCTCTCTGTCTCAATCTCCAGAACCATCTCCTTCACCAACTTAACCAACGAATGAACCGCCTCCAACTCATTCCAGAACCCCACATCTCCAATCATCTCCCCAACTTCCCTCGCATTCGGGTCTTCAACGAACGCCATTTTCAAAGACTCGTCCAAAAGCAACAGCTGCAACGCCCCAACCGAACTCAACAAGTCCTCCATCATTGCATACACGGTCTCAAAAGACTCGAAGTCCCCCGAGGGCAACGGCATTCGGAGCAACCACGCGTGTCCGTATTCCTGCTGTTGGTACTTGTGAAAACTGCTCCTCACTTGAGTTTCGTGGTTAACGAAACTCGCCAGCTTGACACAATTCTGAGCTACGGTGCTAAAGAGCGAGAGCTCCTTGCTGAAGTCCTTGATCAAACTGTTGAACCCTTGGTACTGACAAGAAAGGTTAATCATCCACGGGTTTCGATTCTCCAAGTTTCTCAACGCCTTCTTCTTAAACTTATCCGCAACAACGCCAACACATTGTTGCACGACATTCCCACAAATGCCGGTCACTGTCTCCCAAATAACTTCTTCCGCATAACTGGAAGGTGCAGAGCCGCCAACAAAAACCGTCCTTCTGTGCAAACTGGTCCCATTGGGAAGATTCACGCTCATGTTAACCAACTTCTCTTCGCAGTACTTCGTCCCCTTCCATTTCCACCCATCCGAGGCTACTTGGAAGAACAGAGCGTCTCTGATTCGCGCTTCTGAATCTGCTTTAGCTTCTTCAAACTTCGCATCCAATCTGCTTCCAGTGAACTCTCTGACAGACACTGAGGGTAACCCGACCTGATTAAGAAACGCTCTGAACTTGGGGTGCTCCAGAGCGGAGAAAGAGACAGAACCACAAGATTCGTAGACCCAATCAGCGAGATAATCAAAGGCGCTATCGACTTGACTTTTGCTGAGAGTTGGACCAGGTGAAGTTTTGGGATTCTTTAGCTTCTTCACACTGTCTTCCAACATAGCTAAAGCGCCCAAATCCTCCTTCCCTCCCGACAGCATCAAATGCGGTTGCTGCGGCAGCGCATACGTCAGCTCGCCGAAGAATCGCGATGGATCCACCACCGCCAGCGGCGGCGCTTCGGAGGAGGAAGCGGGGCCGGAATCTGAGGTTCTCTTCCGGTAGTTTTGGTTGGTCGGGGAAGATGGTGGAGAGACCGCCATGGCGGCAGCGGCGGCGGAGGGGGATACGGAAGAGATTGGTTTGGCGGCGCAATTGAAATTGGGGCATGTTCCGCGCTTTAGATGCTCAGAGGCTGTGCGAGAGGGATTGGAAGCAGAGAAAACGGCGTCGCATAGGGAACACCTGAGTTTGACGGCTTTGGGGAGCCCCGTTTCGGTGTTGTGCAGCAGCATGGGTTCGAGGTGCGCCCAGTACCATGCCCCTTTTCCCTTTATAGCTTTGGTTCGAACCGTCAGCAACCCTTCGTAGCGCTTGTGCGCGGACTTTGCAGTGAGTTCATCGGCAGAGGGTGTGGCACTCGCCATCGCAAGTGGGAAGTTGAAGAAACAGTGATGATTTCAATAGGAATAGAAAGTGATGGTTTTGTTTTATTACATGTTCAAAGGCTTCAAGTTCTGTGTTCTGTGCATTCAGTCTGGAAAAGCAGACGGCGGAAGCGGCCGGAATTTGAATTTCCGGTGGGTTGCCATGGAACTAAGCGACCATCTCCATCAGGACTTTTAGGGGGAAAGTGGGGTTTGTTATTTGAAAGATGTGTGTGAAAATATGAACGCTCTAGAGAAAACAAGAACAATCTCCTTCACCTTCACGCCGAAATTATCTGCGAGTGGGGAACATTCTTCAGGAATGTTGATGGGAACTGCTACAACGAGGTAACGCTGGAATAACACCTGTTACGCATCCCACGGACGAAACCAAGACTTCATCATGGCTGGCGCAGCCCAATTCCCACTCTCTTGCAAGTGGACATCACGCGCCCAGGAGGAGGCCTTTAAGTTTTCAGTTTCCACATTTGTTTCACGTTCTCTAGCTTTGTGTTTTTTTTAAACCTCTCTTTATTACTTCTCTACACTCAAATTTAAATTATATAAATTTCAATTTCCTAAATTTTATATAAATAAGCTTATTTTTAAATTTAAATACAATTTAAAGATAATTCAGAAAAAATATTTGTTATTATATAAATAAATATATTGGACTAATTTAACTAATATTCTTAATCACTGTAAAAGTAATTAGATTTACTTATAGTAAAGTGTGGACAAATATTTGTTTATTCTTTTCCCTTTTGCTTCCTGGGCCCTTATTGTGGGTCTGTTGCCTGTATTTTAAATTTAATGTAGGGTTTGATTTTGATAAGAAAACAAAAGGGACTTTTTAGTCTTTATATTTTATACTCTTTATTCGCATTTGTTAACAAAAATAGGGAATACAAATATATGGTTCCCTAGAATACATAGTTCACTTAATTCTAAACTATTTTAGATGGGATTTTTAAGATAATTAATACAAAATAAATTATTTAATATTCTCAGCATATTATGAAATTTCATTTATAGTTTGCGTATAATGAAATTTCATTTATACTTTGCATTAAATAAAATATCTTGCATTAAATTTTTTTCTATATGTTTAAGACTATAATAAAATATGTATAAATTTTCAAAATTTAAAATAACGTACGTTTATAGATAAATGATTAAATGGTTCACTGAATGTATATTCCATCATATAAAATTAAGTTATGATAGTATAACGCATGTGATGAGTTCATTATAGACAAAATTCTGACATTTCATCTAATTACCTTTTCTTTTCACGCTCAAATAACTATCTGTAATGTATCGTGGTTAGGAATCTCCGTGTATTGTTTTAAGAAAACAATAATTCATTACGTTAACAACACATCATACAAAGTATTTTTTTTAAGCAAGTTATTTTTTTTAATTTGATATACAGTAAATTTAGCTCCTCTTATAGTTTTTTCAGTCCTGAAAATAGAAATACCTAGATTATTATGTGTTTGTTTAGACTTTGAAAACATCTAAAACTTAGGTTAAGTGATCATATGAGACCAGTAAACTTAGGAAGTTTTTACACAACCTTGGTTTCCTTTTATGATGGGACTTTCTTCTTTGGAAGAAGAAATTGAAGAAAAAAGAAGGGAGAAAAGCAGCAAGATGTGCATCTTTTTAGCCCTCATGATTTGAAATGCCAAAAATGGTTAAGGAAGGAACATGTGTAAGAGGGTGAGGAAGAGAAGTGTAGTTAGGGACTAAAATGGGAGCCCCATGATCACCACGCGTACGGCTAAGATTGAAAAACTCATATTCCTAATTATTCCATCAGAAAAGAAAGCATAAAGTCTGAAGAACAATGAGAATGCTCATTTCAAATTTCACTCACTTTATAAAAGTGGTTCAAGAAAAAAGCAAGATATGGGCCAACAAATTCATCACAAAATTTGGAAGATGAAATTTTGGTGTATGAGATTAGATTACAAACCACATAATTGGTGGTGACCCAATAATAGTCTTCAATGCCAAACGGCTCCTTCTCTTAAACTCGTACCCAAGCCAAAAAAACTTCACGAGAAAATAAAATAGGGCAATTTTTCGGGCAATTTTAAGAAAATAAAATAGGCCAAAAAACTTCACGAGAAAACAAAATAAGACAACTCTTTCATCTTTTCCATTAAGCACCTCTCTTTTTCTTCTCGGTTGCAAGAACCTACACCTCTAACTTTCATTGCAGCAGCAAGTTTTCATCTCCACGTCACGGCCACAACACCTCACATGTCCAACGCCATCACATCTCACCTTCACAGTCTAAAGCAGAATTTTTTTTATATTCCAGTATAACTTGGAATACATAAAAATAACCAATTTTAGTAATTTGAAAATTTAGGGTGAGAAAAAACTATGGAGGTGCATGAAGAATTTACCAAAAAACATACTTGGATTGCAAACTACAAGTCCGTTTGTCAATAGCCCAAGATTAGTTACTATCCAGTTTATTTTTTTAAATGAACCATTAAGGGCCACTATGCAAATGATAAGGACAAGTTAGTTGGCTTTGGCTTTCCTTTTTTTCGTAAGGAATCAATGGCCCAAAAAGAAAACAAACATGTAAAAATGAAAAAATAAGCGCGGGCTCGAACCCACGACCACAAGGTTAAGAGCCTTGCGCTCTACCAACTGAGCTAGACGGGCAGATGATATATGATTGTTATTTTTTATTTAAGACATTAACTATCATAATTTGTTTTCCTATAATATTTTGCAAATACAATTTCTTATTTTTTATTCAAAATTTTAATTCATGATACTATACATACGAATTATTTTTATCAGAAGTTCTAGCTAATTTTCTTGTCATTCGTAACTTCATTATTCAGTTTTTAAAGTTATTTAGTTTTATGATATTCTTCAATCAAATATCGATTTTAATTGTTTGAAAAAGTGTATATTATTTTTACAAAATCTCATTGTGTGGGAAGGAGGAAGAGTCTTACCGCCATTTGTTTTTCGATTGCAGATTTGTTTGGTGGGTTTGGTGTCTTTGCCTTGAGTGGTTGGGGGTGGCGTTTATGTCCCATATTGATCCGGTGTTAAACTTTGCACAGTTTAGGATGTGCCAGTCTTCAAAGTCAGTTAATGAAGTGTGGCGCACAATTTGGGTTGGGGTGGTGAGTGAAATTTGGACCCACAAAAATTTTATTATCTTCAACAAGGGAGTGGCTGATGCGTCTGAAGTGTGTGCACGGGTGCAAGCAAAGGTTTGGTCTTGGATTAATGCTAGATCTTGATCCGCTTCGTTTCCCTTTTCTAGCTGGTGTATGGTACCTTTGGAGTGTATGAGAATGGTTGTTTGATGTAGTTTAAGTCTATGTCCGGTTAGTGATTGTGTTTGTTAGTTTGGGAATTTTAGCTAGTAGTTGGTTTTGGTATCTCTTGTTTCCTTTGTATAAGGGTTGAATCACCCCTGAAGTGGCTCGCATTTATTAATTTATTATTGCCGATCAAAAAAAAAAAATCCCTAATTTTACCCATATATAATCAAATAAAGACAAAACAAGTAATATGTAATTAATATATAAACATATACTATTTTCTCTTATTTGGATCCAAAGAAGATATTCCTCTTCATAGGGATTTAATACAAACGTTTATAAACAAAACATTTCAACATAAAAAATATATGTTCCTCTGACTACTTACTGAGGAACTCTATCACATGCAACTTAATCTGCTCCCGTGTAAATTAACACGATCATCTGCTAGCTATTTTTAAGGATTCTAATATAAATTTGACTTTTAAGAACAAGCATAATCCATCAAATCCTCATAATTTACACAAAGTCATCAAGTGTCTATCAAATTTATCATCCACATTATTCCTGTCAGATTTCTACTGACTCACATACTCAGACACTTGACTCTACTTCCGGAAGACTCATGTATTGAAATTAGAATCCTCCTAAGACCTGCAACTGTCATACTATTAACTATGAATCCACATAGTCATGTGCATAAACATGTCAATATTTCATCAACTCATCATTTCATATGACAGGGTAAATTCATATGACCTGAAAGACGAGATTATATTTTAAACCGTAGACAAAGTCATATGAACCTTCTTCGACTCTCACCAGTTGAATACTTTCATGTATGTGATTCCATTATACCAGTAGAGTCAGGATTGTCTCCTTACGGGGCCTAACAAATAAATACACCCTAATAACAATCTCAACACGGTATTTCCTTTTCTGAAAATACTATGTCTTGATCACACTTTCACACCATTCCATATCTCATTTAATATCAAACAACCAAAACTCATCAAACATCACATTTGAATTAATTCAAGAAACAACAAACTATTCAAATACACTCGTTAACTCATTCAATTCCAAACTCATATACATTTTACAACATTTATTATATCTACAACTTTACATTTCAATCTCAAACAAATTATATTTCAATTCTCATAAAAAAAAACACTTTCAATTCTCAAACAAACACTTTCATTAACTTATTCACTTTTAAATCAATGTATAATATTCAAAACTAACCATTTCAGTCAATATATTACTTTACTCTTAGAAAAGACAATCCTGCAAGCAAAATTTAATATTGATGATCACGCCACCGCCACATCCAGATCTTCTAACCTATTGAAAAGAATAAGACTAGTTTCTCTTACCTTTACATGAGCAAATGCTCATTAAGAGCTCCAAATATACCAAAAGCTTAAAGATAATTAACCTGCACCACATAGCCCTGATAAAAAATATAACTATATCACTAGGACCCTAAGCTAACAGATATTCACCTTGAAGTTAAAAGATTTACATGTAAAGCATAGACAGAGACAACCTAACAAGTTCAAAATTTGACGCAAAGAGAAGAGCAAAAATGAACTTACTCTATCTGAGATTTTGATCAGGCAATCTTGTACTGTTCACTACCAGGAGTCCAATGACAGACTTCGATCATCAAACTAATAAGCAAGGAGGTCAGAATCTTAGAGAGAAGGGGAAAGAAAGGAAAAAGGAACAAAAATGAATTTACTCTATCAAAGATTCTGATTGGACAACAGTCTTGTAGTCCTCGCTGCTAGGAGTTTAATGGCGTACTCCAATCGTCAAAATGATGAGGGAGGAGGTTAGAATCTTAGAGAGAAGGGTGAGGAAAGGGAAAAGAAAACTTCTAAAGAGATGGTGGTTGTTTTAAAATGAAACCTGAATAACTGATTTTTTCTATTTATATGCTTTTTTTCATTTTAATAATAAAATATTCAAGTGTCATTTAAAATGTACAACTTCTACTTTAAGGTTATTTTCTAGATCCTTACATTCTCCCCAACAAAAAAGAAGTTTCGTCCCTGAAAATTGACTTACCAGAAAAGAGATAGGGATAGGTTTTTCTAATGGTTTCTTCCAATTTTCAAGATGAATCACCAGATCTATCATCCCACACCACCTTCACCATATTGATGGTCTTGCCTCTGAGCTGTTTACTCTGATGATCTTCAACCCTAACTGATTTTGCTTCAAAAGACAAGTTATCCTTGATTTGCACATTATCCACTTCCAATACGTGAGAGATATACTTCCTTAACTATGATACATGAAAGACATTATGCAAGTTTACTAACTGAGGAGGTATAGCAATCTCATAAGCCACTGGACCCATCTTCCTTAGGATCTGATATGGTCCAATAAACTTAGGAGATAATTTCCTTGATTTGATAGCTCGTCTTACACTCTTGGTTGGTGCCACTCTCATGAACTCATGGTCTCTAGCTGCAATTTCCAAATGCTTTCTCCTTTTACCTGCATATGATTTCTGCCTACTTTAATAAACTTTCATTTTGTCTTGTATCTACTTCACCTTCTCGGTGGTCTATTCTAAATTAACTCATATAGTTAAGAATATATAGTTTATTAAATATGACCGTCACATTTATCATTCTCTCAATATTATTTCTCTTTTGTCTTTCTTCAATTCAATGTACATTTCATATAATTCTCTCAATTAAGCAAACATAAATATGAATTATATCAAATTAACTATATTTCTTTTATCCTTACGCATGCTATTTATTATCCACTTATTTCCTTCCATCTATATTTTTTGTCTTTATCTATAAATTACGTTTAATTTTTTTTAAAGGAAATTTTAATTGTTTAACTTATATCATAATTTAAATTATTTATGTTAAATTCAACATATGATTTACATTTAAATGTATTTTTATTACGAGTTTCATCATAATGACTTTTAAAATTTTTAATTATAGTACCATTATAT
>Ga0123341_1004113_pt1 | contig 12683 bp, 9 predicted proteins | sample Turbeapinknodule_FD_89959 | JGI IMG/M metagenome (GOLD analysis project Ga0123341, IMG submission 89959) | Root nodule microbial communities of legume samples collected from Mexico - Turtle bean Mexico pink nodule | ecosystem: Host-associated > Plants > Roots > Nodule | place: Mexico: Nepantla... | reverse complement strand
GCCGCCAGCTGGCGGCCTATATCCTGCGCGGCGCTCTCATCGAGCCCCCCGGATGCCTGTGCGCCCAGCCAGAGTTGCTTTTCCTGCACAAGGAGGTCGGAAAGGTCGCTGAGGTCACGTTCGAGTTGCGATGCACGTCTGCCAAACGCTCTTGCGGCAATATTGCTTCCCTTGCCATGCAAGGCAACGCCGAAGGCTTCAAGCTCTGCGCTTTGCGCCGCTTCCTTGAGAATGGCGAAACGGTCTGCATCCGACTTGTGCGTCAAGCGCGACAATGTCGACTGGCCTAGAAAGTGTGTGAGAAGAAGATAGCGATCCAGACCAGAGATCGTCTGGCTCCAGCTCGAGGCTCTTAAAAAATGCGCGATATCGTCGAGGCTCTCGACCGAGCCTCCCAAGACCGAGGCTGTCGCTTGCGTCGAGGCAAGCTGACGCTCGACTACGGTGTCGTCCGAGAAACGCAGGCTTGCTCGCGTCGGCCCCGGTTCGTCTCGCCAGCGGCACAGATACTTGCCGACCTTGTCATAGCCGTTTGCCGGCCGGAAATGATCGATATTGTCCGTCAAGGTCCACTCGATCGCGTCAAAGAGCGACGATTTACCCAGACCGTTGCTGCCATGAACGATCAGCACGTTCGGTTCTGGCGCCAAATCGAGACTCAGGGTAGCGAAGCTCCGGAATTGTTCGAGCTCAATTCCCGTCAGATAAATCTCGCTCATTTCGAGCCCTCACGTGCCTTAACGAGTTCGACGACCATCGCATCAGGATCATCCTTCATGCCTTCGACCGTTGCGATCCACCGTTCGGCTTCTTCAGGCAACAGCCCGTGACCGATCAGCATGCGTTTCGCGAGACCTTGATTGCTGTCGAGTGGCGCGTTGTGGCGTTCGTCGGCATAGGTCCATGGCGTGGCAAGGAAGGTGCGCGACAGGAAGTCCTGGTAGGATTCTTCGATCGCGCTCGTGTCCGGGATCCAGACGATCTTGCGGCAGACCGTCTCATCGCGCTCTGCAAGATCGATGACGCTGCGCCAGTCCGCCTCTGGCGACGGGTCAGAGGCGCACAGGATCAGATGCGCGTTGATGACTTCGGCTTGGCGCATGTAAGAGCGTGCTATCACCATCTGGCTATGCAGCCTCTTGAGCGACCTTTGCATGTCGTGTTCGGAGACGAGTGCGAACGGTGCAACAAGAACGGGGTAGTCTCCGAGACGCAGACCATAGATTTCGTTCGGTAGGTCGACTGCGGTCTCATCGGAGCGTCCCCGAAACTGTCGACGCGTAAACTCGGGGACCGCGCTCGCTCTCCAGCTCAATGCCGTCGCTGATGCCACCAACCGGTCTTTGAGATCGTTGGCTGTCATTGTGCCACCCCGTTCAATTCATCATCCTGGCGACTTTTCCACGTCGCAAATTCTGCGTCGACGGCTTCGATCCATTTGGTCAGGTCGCCCGCCAGCAGTGCCCTCCAATAGGTAGAGTTCTGAATGATTGCCGGGCTCACCCGGCGCGCGACCCGGAACGTCTTGCTGGCAACGCCGCCATCCATGAGCCGGCCGGGAGGATTGTTCACCACCACCTCGTTGGTTGCCGAAAGGATGAGGGCATCGACGCCCCAATCTTCTGGCTCTGTGCGGATTGCGATCAGGTCGCCTCCGATCGCATCGCAGCCCGTTGCCAAGCCGATGGCGTCGGTTTCAAAACCAAAGTTGCCGCGCTCGCCCGAAATGGGTTCCAGCGGAATAATACAATTGGCCGCCGCGATCATAATAAGTGCATTCGCCATACGCTGGATATCACCTCGCTCGCCATCCCAAGGTGAGACATTCGTTTGATCAACCTGTGCCAGCCAGCGCAGGAAGTCAAAACACAGGTCTGCATCGGCAATTAGGCTGGCATGCCATCTCTCCCAGATCGCGCCGACCTCGGCGCAAAGATCCTTTGAGAGCGAGCCAAGTTTTGGCGCATGACCGGTACTCACCGCGAACTTGATCGCATTGTCCAGCGCTCGCACCAGACTTGCGTCAACGGCATTGGGAAGGCTTGACGTGTCGAGAGCTCGGGCTCGCCGCACGGAAGACGGTGCAGGCGCCGCCGCGATGCTTGCCAGCAAGGTCTGCCACTCATTGCGAACGGAGCTGTGGGCGCGCAGATCAACCATGGCAGACGACGCTCGTGCAAGTCGCACCAGGGCCGATGCATTGGCGATCTCAGCCGGAGCCACATGAACATCGACAGTCACACGCTCGGCAACCTGCTCGCATTGGCCAGCGACCTGCGCCAGCGTCCACGCTCCGCGTTCCACCACGGCAGCTGTGGCGGCGTCGGCAAGGATTTCGATCACGCGCTGGGCTTGCAGCGCCTGCTCGAGCTGGGCCTGCATCGACGCGTGATCGGCAAGTCGGCAAATCCTAAGGTTCTCAAAAAAAACGTAAGTCGCTTCATCTAACGACGGGGGTGCGGCAAGAAGCGGATGGCCTGGCAGCAGGCCCGCAATATGGGTCTTGTAGTCCGCAAGCAATCTGCTGGCTGCCGCGTAACGCTTGTCTATATCGGGGCCGTGACGGAAGATGAGATGTTTGTAGGCTTCGCAATGCGACGCTGTTCCACTGGTGACCCCGTCAGGAGCAGTGCCATCGGCGAGCGCTCTCGTGCCCGTCACAAATCCCGTTGTTCGCCCGACCTTCAAACCTTCGAGCTTTGCTGCCTCGATGATGGCGAAGACCATGCACTGGTTCAATTGCGAGGCCCGGTTTGCCGCAAAGAGAGGGCCGTTGGTGTTGAGCGTGATCATCCTGTCCTTGCGGACCTGCGGACGCAGGCGATCGAGGACACCATGTAACTTTAGAACCTGCAGAAGGTCAGCGCCAAGCGCTGCCTCCACGTCCTGATCGAGTATCGACCCGGCAAAGATCGCATGCGCGGCCGTTCGTAGATCGCTGCCCGGGAAGTACCCGAGAAATTTGCGGGTGAATCCGACATGCTCGAAGTCTTCGATCAGCAAACCAAGCGTTTCGGTGAGGGCACCGTCCCCGTTTCCGCTGACGAAATAACGGGTTCCGAAAACGGGTTCAGTCGCCGTCGTTCCTATGGCCCCAGGACGCCAGTAATCCTCCGGTATAACATCGCCTGTCTTGCGCTCGTTGCCGAAACCCATGGCGAGCACGACATGCTGGAAGACGCGCTGCTCCGGCTCGCCGCCTGAGTCAAAGGTCAGCAACCAGGCTGTGCCATGTGCGGCAATATCCGTCAGCTTCTGGCCGGGGACAAACGACAGGTTGGTCAGCGGAGCGTTGATTTTGGCGAATTCGGCCCGTAGCGCCTTGCACACCTCGCCACCGGTATCAGCGGTCCAGTCCATGATCGGTAGGCCTGCGCGATCGTCGAGCGCGCCGAGCTTCGGCCACTCATAGATGTGAGGATGCAGCAGTCTGGACGAGGCGCTCTGCAGCTGGAGGATCTTGTCAGCCGGGTCATAAAGCGTGACTTCCTTGCCAGTCAGAGCCAGGCCTGCGGCAATTGTCGATCCAGCGGCACCAGCGCCAATTACGGCAATTCTTTCGCCCTTCTTGATCACTCCCAAGGCATCCATGGCGTGGGCAAGCCGTAGGGCACGGACCTGCTGCGAATAAAAGGTGATGCGGGAATTGAATGGGCCGAGAAAATAGACGCTGCTTGCTGACGGCGCCCGGGAGGCGGCGACGACGTCTTCATGTGAAAGGGTTGCAATTGCCATTGATCGTCGTGCGCGCGGGAACCGATGACGTTATCGGCTGGACGAGAGCGTTTCCCGGTGCCAGCACAAGACGTCAGATGCGAATTGTTGGCTGCTCTCAGATGCAACCCTCGGCCGAACCGCCATACCTCCTGTCTTCGCATGCAGCCTTACTGCAGATTTGGCGTTTGCGCCAGATCTCAACCAGTGGTTTGCTGAACGCCTGCCACGCAAAGCTGACAAGTTCTCAGCGAAGAGAGCTTTGGGCTGGGTAGGGGGGCAAGCGTTGTGCGGGTGGGCATTCTCTTCGGGGGCGATAGTAGAAAAGACTGCCTCAAGCGGTGCCACTTTGGCTTCCGCAGAAAGCGTTTCACGGCCAACACCATGAAGGGTACAAACGTGAGTTTGTGGCCGCGGTTCTACGCGGCCACAATGGCGTTGTCAATAATCGACAATCCGCATTTCGCTAAGGACGACACGGAGGACGCGATAGGCATAAAGCACGGACGCTAATCCGAAAGTGATTATAATCAAGATTGCCCAGTATCCTGCCCACTAGCCGCGAGCGTGATGGCACATACCGATCCCGGTTACCGCATCGCTCATGCCGACGTGGGCATTACCAAAGGTCTCGGGGTCAACCCTTACTCGTCTTGATACCCGTGCATCTCCTCGCCATATTCGCGAATAATCTCACCGGTATCGACATAGTCCATTGGGTCGACATTGAAGAATTCCACGGGATCCCGTTCGTCGAGCGTGGTAATCTCGTGAGGCAACCCCGCGGCCATCAGCTCTGCTAATCCGCTGAGTTTTAGGCCGCAGACGTCACAGGAAAAGCCCGTGGGTACCGCTCTGCTTTCGTACATAACAGACCCGTCACGCAAGAATTCGCGACTGACGCCAATTGGTTTGCCGCCGAGAACCGCTTGGGAACCGCAAGCAGGGCATTTGTGGGTCTTTAAGTGCGTTCCGTTTGTTTGGACTGCGTAGCCGAAGCCGGCTTCCTTCTCTCGAAACTCGGCCTGCTCCTCGGGTGAACGCTCATAGAATCTATCCCGCGCATTCTTGATATCGCTTTTGACGCGATGCGAGCGATCTTTCTGGACGGCGTTTGCCGCTTCAAGAGCAGCGTCGGCATCCTCCGCACCCATGAGATCGACAAGATCGAGATTAGTAGCCCCAGCACCCTTCACGGCTAAGAGGTAGACTGCCGGCAAAATCTGATTGGAATCCTGCGTACTGATCTCATCGCTTTCGCCGTGCAGCTCGCGATTTCTGGCATCAACGAGCACTTGGATCGGGTCGAGATTGACGGCTTTCAGATCGGCATATGCAGCCTTCAATCGGGTAATTGCAGTCCGCAGTCCAACCGTCTTTGCGTTGTCGAAACCTCCAACACCAGCCGCATGCAACAAGCTGTCCTCGGAAAGGTCGGCATTCAAAACTGGACTTTTGAAGACCAGCACGCCGCGAATGAAAAACTCGCAAAAGAACGAAACGTGTAGAAGGAACTGGTCATCGTCGCGTGGCACGCCCGACGCCTTCGACCAGTAACGTTTTGCCTTCGCGAAATATTTTGTTGCGTCCCATGTCATGTCCGTACTTCCAATGCGATACGCCAAAGCCAGCCGATTTTTTCCGAAACAGCTTGCCGCCCGTGAAGGAGGGCCCAGTTGTCAAAAATGACCCAGCCACTCCTTTCCCAGTGTATGATATGATCTGGTTCCGCGAGGGCTATCGCCTTGGCCAAACGCAGCGCATCGTCATCCAGCGGTGTCATTAGATCGGCATTGTAGCGGTAGAACGCGCCGAACCGGCTAGTGTTGGCGAAAGTGGTCGAATAGGCGGTCGAACTCGTCTTAATGCGAAAGGTCCCTGCCGGGGATGCCTGTCGCAATCGAGCACCCGAAAAAAGTGTCGTTCCGCCGGGGCGCGCTACCGGGCAGAATAGCGCGATATAGCGTGGTGGCAACGCCCGAAGAGCGAAGTCGGTGTGCGGCGGGAAAGCGCCGGTGCCATGATTGGCCGATAGAGTATTCAATCGCGCTGTTCGGGGGTCGCGGGGACGGAGGTTATCGACCCGGACGCTTGCGGGTTGCATACTAGCTAAGAACGAACACAATGAGCGAAGCTCCGACGTCTGGGACCTGGGTTGTTGAAAGAACCCATTGCTTTCAAGGCACGCCCAAACGTCGCCACCAGTCTGTTAGTGCTGAGCGCGTGACATCAGGCTTCCCCGGAGGAGCCGCGCTGAGTAGAGCGCTTCAAACTGCCTTTCGCCGATGCGACCGTAACCGCCCGATTGCTACCGCGCAGATTTCGCCTTTATGCGAGCGACGAGGAGCTTATCGTCAACAAAGCTGTCGAGGAAGTCGTTCCATTCTTGGGGTGAGCGGCGGGCGTCTTTGAGCATCTGCTCCAATTCGTCCATGCCGTCGTCTGTCAGCGCGGTCACGGATTCGTCGTCTCCTGTGTAAACAGAGATGATGCTGCCGTAGCGCAGATTATCATCGTTGGAGACGATTGCCTGAAGAAGCTCCGGGTCCTCTTTGAGAATTTCAGCAACAAATTTGATCGTACGGACGTAGGTGACTGTTGCCATCAGGCTGCCTTTGCGTTGGATGCGGTGATCGCCGACCAGTTCCACGGAAGCAATTCGTCTAACCGATTGATCTTGTGATCGTGGATGCGATCAAGCACGTCGGCTAGATATGCCTGCGGATCAAGACCATTCATCTTGGCCGTCTCGATAATCGTCATGGCCCGCGCCAAAGTCTCCGCCCCGGTGTCGGCTCCCGCGAATAGCCAGTTGCGTCTTCCAACGCCTATCGGACGCAGAGCCCGCTCGGCGGCATTGTTGTCGATCGAGACACGACCGTCTTCGAGGAACAGGCAGAGCGAGGACCATCGGCTCAAACCGTAGCGGAAAGCTGCCGCCAGATCGCCTTTGCCCGGAATGCGCGTTAGTTGAGCTTCAGCCCAGTGGCGGAATGCGTCAACCTTAGGCTTGCTCTGCATCTGACGCGCGGCAAGCCGGATCTCAGAAGGCTGGCCGTTGATGCCTCGCTCAATGTCGTAAAGCGCACCGATACGATCGAGAGCCTCTCGCGCGATCTCGGACTTGTTTGATGTCCAGATATCGTGGAAGTCCCGTCGCCAGTGAGCCCAGCAGGCCGCCTCTTTGAAGCGAGGAAGCCCATCCGCTCCAGGTGAGTATAGCTTGCCATATCCTTTGTAGCCGTCCGCCTGAAGGATGCCGCTTGATTGCTTGAGGTGGCGGTGGACGTGCTCCTCTTTCCAGTCAGGCGCAAAATAGTAGACTGCACCAGGCGGGGAACTGCCTGCCCATGGACGCTGATCGCGGACATACGTCCAGAGCCTGCCCTTCTTCACACCCTTGCCCAACCCTTTGTCTCGGAGCGAGCGATCCAGCACCCTGATCGGGGTGTCGTCCGCATGAAGTAGGTCACTTGCCATGACCGCCGTTTCGATCCGCTCGATGAGAGGCTGCAGCACCTGCATGGCACGACCACACCAATCAACCATCGTGCTGTCGGGAATGTCGGCGCCCATGCGGGCGAAGATCTCGTTCAGACGGTACAGTGGCAAATGGTCGTCGAACTTTGAGACCAGAATGTACGCCAAGAGGCCAGCGCCAGCCATGCTGCCTGGTATCGGGCGGCTGGGTGCCGCCACTTGCACCATTTTCTCGCAGCAGCGGCAGGACTTCTTCAGTCGAGCAACCTCGATGACTTTCATCTGCGCGGCGATCATGTCGAGGATTTCGCTGGCGTCCTCACCGACAAGACGCAATTCACCTCCGCAATCCGGGCAGCAGGAGCCAGGATCGAGTTCTCGGCGCTCGCGAACTGCCTTGTCCGAGACGCGTGGGCGCCGGCGCATGATCTTTTCAGACGTATCCGCCAAGGCAACAACAGGCGCCGCATCATCAGGTTCATCGAGTGGCGCCGTATTGCTTTCAGCGGCGGCGATCAACAGATCCTCAAGCGCCAGTTCCAACTGCTCGATTTCACGCTCGATCTTTTCAGACGACTTGCCGAAGACCTGCTTCTTCAACTTGGCGATGCGCAGCCGCAGGGTTTGAATCAACTGGTCGTGCGCTTGCAACGTCGCCGACATCTTCGCGTTTTCCGCCTGCAACGCGGTGATCATTGCCTTGAGAAAGGCTGGATCATCAGGAAGATTTGTCGTTGCGCTTGACATGATCCTGACTACCATACGTCAGGAGAAATTGCCATAAAAACGAGTGGTTTCAGAGGGATAAAATCACCCGACACGGGCCGGTGGCGCACCCCAATCAGGACGACGCCAATCGATCCCTTCCCACAACATCGCCAGTTGAGCCGACGTCAGTCGCGCTGTCCCGTCGGACGCCGAAGGCCACGGGAACCGACCTTTCTGCATAATCTTGTAGTACAAGCAGAAGCCTTGGCCATCAAAATACAGCAGCTTTAAACGATCGCCTCGTTTGCCCCGAAAGGCAAAGACCGCGCCGCCCGTCGGCTTCTGACGCAAGACATCCTGCGCAAGTGCAGCCAGGCCTTCTATCCCTTTGCGCATGTCCGTGATCCCGCACGCAAGATAGACCCGAACGCCGGTCCCAGGCCCGATCATGCTGCTTCCACCGCCCGGATGAGCCGCGTCAGGGCGGCCGTATCGACCGCACTGCCGAAGCGAAGGGTGCGACCGCAGCTCAATCGCAGTTCGACCATCCCGGACGACCTTTCCCGGTCATCAGCGACATCCATCTGCTCCGCTTTGCCGACCGGGATGAACAGTGCATTCGAAGACGCCGAGACTAGCCCCTTCTTCTTCAGCTCGCTACGCCAGGCGTAAATCTGCTGGCGCGTAATATCGTGGCGATGGGCAACCTCTGTGATCGTCGCTCCAGCATCCCCAACCGACATGACAATCGCGAGCTTCTCATCGTCGCGCCAGCGCCGCCGCCGCTCTTGCCCAAGAATTTCAACCCGCATCGCAATCCTCGCATAAGACACGTCATTAACGACGTCGCTAAACACGTGTCTTAACCCATCAAGGCTTTATGAGGCAGGCGGTGCCAATCGGGCGGTTACATGCGACCAATGTGATCCGGCTCTAATTCGCTTTCCATTGCACTCCTGTTCCCTGAGTGTTCGATCTTGCCACCGGTCACAATGCCGCGGCATTAGCCGTGGTCACATTTGCAGTTCAGAATTCTTTAGGCTTTGGCACCTGTACGGTCCATGAGCGTGGCCACATACGGGTCAGGGCGTTGTCGACACAATGAGACCCAACCGGTTGTTGTCCTGGATCACCGTTCCTGCGCGACGACCGCAGGTGATACGCGCTTCGTACTTATGCCGGCAATTATGTGACCGTTTCCAACAGATGTATCTCATCTAAGGTCAGTCCGAATAAGCCATAGATTTTGGTGTCTATGTTGCGTTCAAGCGATTTGACCTCAGCAGCCAACCGGCCGATTTCAGCCTTATCTCGTTTAAACCAATCTTCCCAATCCGAACGTTCTGAAAGCGGAATGTCCGCTTTGAACACCTTCTGCACTTCCGCCCGGAATGCACTAAAGTCTTTGAAAGTCCACCACTCCCGAAGTTTTGTGGAGAGTTTCGGCTCCCTATCCGACGGGCACAGATCCGGCACGCGGCGTGAGAAGGCGATTTCCAACGCGTATTTGAGTTTCGATTTTTGGTCGCAGTATAATGCAAGTTGTTCAATTTGCGTACGAACCGCGGCTGAAACACGTGGAATAGGCAGCGGTTCGATATGCTGGGAGGTTGCCTCGTAGAAACCACCTCTCACAGCAGTCGTGAACGACGAAAAGATAAACCAAGAAAGCTTAGAATTGAGGTAAGCAAGAAGAAAGGGATCATTATGCGGCAGGAAGTATGACTTATTGTTTGAAAAGCTCCCGCCTTCATCAAGTGAGAATATGGGGCCAACCTGGAAATGGCCATATATTATCTTGGGGAGACCCATGCGTGCTGAGTAAGCTTCCTGAGCCTGTTGTAACTCAAACCACTCCTGTTCAGTTGCACGATTTTCGAGCTTTTCCTTGAAAGGCAAAAGCCACTCGCGAATCGCCGGGTAGTCGTCAATATCTACCCGGTTTCTTGGCGTGTAGATAATCCAAAGTCCGCGCGATTCCTGACGCCATCGCTTGAGATCTTTTCCCTCCAGAAACGGTTTTAGCAACTCGGCCGATTTAGGATCCTGCGCACATAAACGCTCCTTGGTCGGGGTGTCGATAACAAACGCGGCGTTCAATCCCGTTTTGATTCCATAAAGCGGCGCTCCGTAAACTTCTTTCAGGGTAGGGCGCCCTTTGCGTATTTTATCTCGCAAGGCTTTAAGCTGTACGCCTTCCAACTCCCAGGATCTATCAGTAAGAGCTGCCTGCGCATATTTCGCGGCGGCCGTCGCATAGCTCGCGGCAAAGTTAGAGTCCGGCAGGCTGTCCAGTTTCCAGAACGACAGGCTGTGATCCGCCTTCGGCTCCTCGTTCCGCATGACTAGAATGGCGGGATAGGTCGTGACTCCCTCGAAAATCTGCAGGTCCCCAAAGTTGACAACATGCTCGATGGTTGCCTTATTGCGTAGGAAGTGCCGCAACGGAGCTCCGGAGCCAGTCTTGAAGAAGGTGGCAGACGAAATATAACCGAGCCGCCCACCTGACTTCAGCAGTTTCAGGCCGCGTTCGAAGAAATAGGCGTACAGGTCGGCCCGATCCGATACCACCTCAAATCTCTCTTCAAGATAGGGTTTGATCGCCTTCAGGAACTCCATCCGGACGTAAGGGGGATTCCCGAGGACAATATCAAAGCCGCCGTCCGCAAATACCTGCGGAAACGCGGAGCTCCAGCTGAAGCCGTGCTTCAGATACGCAAAATTTGAATCCTCGATCAAGCTGTCGCCAACCTTCAGGTTGTTATCGAGACTGTCAAGCATCTTGCCGCGTCGCGCGGTTTTTACCCATAAGGAGAGTTTGGCAAGCTCGACGCTCTCCGCATTTACATCAACCCCGAACAAATTGTTGGTGAGAATTTCGCTATCTGGATCAAAAAGGCCCCTGGCACCGAGCCGGAGGTCCGCGATCTTCTCGTTCACTCGCGTCATTTCGGCCTTCATGTAATCGAACGCCATGACCAAGAAGACGCCGGAACCGCAGGCCGGATCAACAATCCGGAGCGTTTTCAAACGATCGCGGTAGGCTTCCCAAGCCTGTAGCTCGGCACTTTTCCGCTTCCATTTTATTTCTTCATCATCTGCGTGAGCGCCCTTCTGGGCATAAGTGATAAGGATATCTTGGAAGATATCGCGCAGGTGGGCACCAAGGGTCTGGTCGACGATAAAGCGGGCCACATAATCAGGGGTATAAACCACGCCGTCACGCTTGCGACGGCCTGTGGTGCCGGTGGCTTTCTTCTCCTCGACCTCCTCACCCCGCGCAATTGCCTGCAGGCGTTCTACGTCGGCGATTGACTGTTCGAAAATGTGACCGAGAACGGTGACTGAAACCTGCGAGGAAAAATCATAGTCGCCGATCTTCTTGAAACCTTCACACACCTCATCTGGGAGGGTGATGGCGTCCACTATAGGGTCAACCGCAAACAAGCCGCCATTATAAGGCGGTACGTCAAGACGGGCGTTGCCCTTGTCGATTGCTACAAAAAGACCCCTGAAATTGTCCCAAACCGGACGGGGATTGAACGGATCAGCATGCTCGAACGCCTTTTCCAAGATTCGCTTCGGAAGCAGGCCTGTGTCTTCGGCAAATGCTGTAAACAATACGCGATCAAGAATCGTCTGTGCCGCTGCTATAGCGTCGAGGGGGGCGACGTGAGGGGCCGCGCTTCTTACCGCTGAAATGAGGTTTCCACGTAAACCCTTATAATCACTATAAAGCTCATCTGTGATGTCTTTGTCTTCTTTCCGGCTTTCGGCGAGAAGGCTGAGCGTGCGGCCGGACAAAAGGTTATCGGCGCAGAGGAGAAGCATGAACCTGGCATATTCTGCTGGTTCTATTAGCTTTACTAACTCGAACCTCTCATATGCTTGAGTTCCTTCTCCGAAACCATACAAACGCAGCTCTACATAGTTCGACACCAACACCCACTTCACGCCTGGGGCGTTTGTCGCATATTCCCAAGCCTGCTGCACTGGAGTCTTGGCCCGACCAGGCATTATGGCATCAAGATCCTTAGTCTTGGCGCCTTTCAGCTCGAACGGGGCGATAATCTGTGAACTCGTTGGTCCAAAAAAGCCCAGAGCCAGATCTACCGAACCGCGCAGGATTGCCTTTTCTGATGTTACGGTATGATGCGCACCCTGTACTTCGCTAGTGTATCCCAGAACGGCTTCCACGATCTTCGATTTAAAATCACCGTGAAGAGCTGTCTCTTTGATTCGGTCAATCCGGCCGGAGCTGATCATCTCTGCCCATTCCTCAAGGCGCTGTTTATGAGCACTGGGAATCGAGCTACTCTCGCGAATATGGCGTGCAAGCGTCTTGGAATTGAATAAGTTCACACAGTCCCCCGAGAAATTTAGCCTTCGCTGCCGAGCCGCCGGTCACAATTTTAGGATACATGCCATGAACTTTTTGTTATCGCCATTCATTCTAAGGAAAAGCAGTTCAGACGTTGTGCGGGAAGCGAAGTAACTTCACAACTCCACCGACTTTCCCTGGCTAGGCAAGACTGGTCAGTCACCCTAGAAGCTGGGCTTTATGGAGGTGATGAACGATATTGTCCACGACAAGCACATTATCATGGATATTCAGCGTGATGGGTTCTAAGAATTTGCTGGTTGCGCGTTCGATTCCGTTCAAGGCGAGCATAGGAGACATGCGGGACGGGGCGGCATGTTGCCGGCTTCCTGCCGGCTCAGTCGGGGTCGCGTTACTGCGCTTTGATCTGAACGTCCAGGAAGCGGCAGGAGCGGATAAT
>Ga0123341_1004112_pt1 | contig 12685 bp, 14 predicted proteins | sample Turbeapinknodule_FD_89959 | JGI IMG/M metagenome (GOLD analysis project Ga0123341, IMG submission 89959) | Root nodule microbial communities of legume samples collected from Mexico - Turtle bean Mexico pink nodule | ecosystem: Host-associated > Plants > Roots > Nodule | place: Mexico: Nepantla... | reverse complement strand
TGCAGATGTGAATCTGCATCAAGTCAGAGTCGATCGTGTTCCTAATATAGAGGCTCCTTTAGGACAAAGAATACATGATGAACTATGATTCATGTTGTCAGTGTTTATTTATTTACATTAAGATTCAAAATATGAAGGGGCTCTGCAAGTCAAAGTTCCTGTATATGATCATAGTCAAATCCACATTTGCATTTGGGGCCGAGAATCTGATCTGGGCTGCAGCTACCTTGTTGACAGCTATTTTGTGGTTTCGTATGGGAGATATTGAGGTTGGTGCAGTAATCCTCCATAATTTCTGTTTCTGTGCAAATTGGGTTGTGTGCGAGTCTGCAGACAAAAGTGCCATCAATACTTAATACTTTAGTCATATAAAACATTAACAAGTATGGCTTACGTTATCCTAATTTGTGGGGGATCATTTCGTTGCTTGAAGTCCTCAATTGAATTTGAAGTTAAATCAATAAGTTGCAGTTGTTTGTAATAGTTGGTGCCAATATCCAAGGTTCCACCAAAGCGGTTGTCTTTCAGCACACTGTTATCATGTTACATGTGGGGGGTTTTGTCATATATGTTACTTCAAATATGATGAATATGTAACAACTTTATATTTTTCTTTCTGATAGTAAGAATAATAATTAAGATTGTAAGAGTAATAATTAAGACGTAACTCACATTCTGTAAATTGGCAAGGCTAAATAAAAGATTCGGAATGGTTCCATCCAGGTACAAATTCCTCATTTGTCTGCCAACTATCATAGGAGTAAACTTCATTGAAGTGAGGAAACCACGTACATAACTCAAGAGTGAAACAAGTGCAAAAGAAAGACATACAATGTTGTTAAATTCTTCAGATTCGAAAGCCACAATGGAAAGCTTGACTTATCAAAGCCATTGTTGGTCAGATCCCTTCAAAACAGATTTTGAAGAATTAACCCATTTGTCACCCAAGAAACATTCATTTTAAATAAGGTTGATTAATAACATTACAAAACTGCTACAGACAAACACTTTGTTACTAGCAAGTATTTTAGGGAGTTCATCCCAGTAAGGTTTGACAGGGCACCGTGTAACTTATTGTTGGACAACAACCTGAAAAAGGTATAAAACCAAAATTCTTTCCGTGCAAAGATTGAATTTCCCCTTCTGCTGATACCAAAATATGGATAAAGAAGAATAAAACTCTAGTTGGCACATATAATTTAGGTTCTAACAGGTCTGTGACATTGATAAGGTTATTGAGGCTCAGAGGCACATATCCATCCAGTGAACTATTTTCAAAACGCCTGCTAGCCACAAAGATATATTTAAGCTAAATGCATCAAGCAAAAGTCTTCTAACAAAATTTCTTTTTGAGGATTTAATGTAGTCAAACTCACACCAATGTCAAACTCGTAACTAGTGCAAGAGTTTCCGGAATGCTGCCAACCAGTTGATTGCTGCCAAAAATCCTGCCAGTAAACATATTTCAGAATGTGTTCGAAAATGTGTTGTCAACATATGTGCGCATGCATGCAGCAGGTAAGATCTATTAGTCTCAAGAATTTCTTTCCTAACAACCATTCATCATCAGAAGGTAGACTATGTTGAAACATGCAAGTGTTTGCATGTCTGTTCAGTTTTACAATATCACAGTTAATATATATTTTCACTATGGTCACATGAAGTTTCTGACACGTTACAAGTTCATTTTAATGTTGTTTAAGTTTCAAACAAAATTCTACACCAGTGAGTGCTCCGTGTACAAATATATGAAAGTGGAAAACTGTTCGTACTGGCTCAATCATATTCAAAGGCTACAATGATAAATCTAAGGACAACTCTTACACATGTATCAGAGTTATTTTCGAGCTAACCAGTTTCGGAGGAATTTGCCCTGAAAGCCTATTCTTACATTATTTGCACTAGTTACATTTTTGAAGTGAAGATACTTACACACTGACAAAATATTCCATAGTCCATAAATTAAAAAATATAATTATATGATACATAAAGGTTGATTGAGACCATATAGTACGAGACCATGTAATGATTTCTCCATCATATGCACAATCTACGGACGTGGAAGGACGACACTTGAATCAAAGTATTCATTCTCGTAAGGATGGAGGGAACTCTTCATTGGATTGTTATAACTAGATGAAGTTGAAGCTGATGCTGATAAAATGGGGCTTGAACCAGCCAACTGCAACATGTTCTCAATTTCTTTTACCACATAATTCATTGTAGGCCTGTCAGAACTTGACTCTTCAACACACTGCAAGGCGATATCCACAAACTTCTCAAAACCATTCAGTGCTGTCCCGAAATCAATAGTTGGATCGAGAACTTCCTCAAGACCACAGAAGCCTTTTGTCTTGTCTATAGCTTCCTTGACCACTTTCACAATATACTTCCCTCGCTCTATTGGCCTTCTTGCAGTTATCAGCTCCAACATTAGCACTCCAAAGCTGTAAACATCACTTTTCTCAGTCAACTGTTGAGTCATATAATACTCTGGGTCCAAGTAGCCCTACATCAAAACAAAATTCCATTGTCAAGTCTTAAACTCTTGAATATAAGATGTTACATTGAATTACATTGAATACTGGTGTGACATTTTAAATGTTAGATGAGAATGTACGAACCATTGTTCCTTTGACTTGTGTGGTGATATAACCTTTTGCACCATCACCTAAAGGTTTGGAGAGACCAAAATCAGATACTTTAGCATTCAAGCGTTCATCCAGTAATATGTTAGTGGATTTGATGTCCCTGTGTATGATTGGAGGATTGGCAAGTTCATGCAGATAGTCCAGACCCCTGGCAGCACCAAGGGCTATTTTCAACCTTCTAATCCAATCTAATCTAATTCCAGATTTCCCTACAGAGACCATAATGAAACAATTAATTTTTTTAAAGCTCTTTCAAAACAAAAGAGTATTGAAAGAAAAATGATTATTTATCTAAAATAAATTTGCATAAGCTACATATGCTTTAATGTGGTCGAATTGTGGATAAACATATACCTGAAAGAGTGTCCTTCAAAGTACCATTTGCAACGTACTCATAAATCAGCATTTGTTCTCCTTGATCAAAGCAGAAACCGATAAGGCTAACAAGATTTTTATGGTGGACCCTTGATAGAAGTTCAATCTCGGTTTTAAACTCTAACCCTCCCTGCATAGATTCCTTCTGAGCTCGCTTGACTGCGATTAGTTGCCCGTTGGGAAGTGTTCCCCGATAAACCTGTCAACTAATTCTTTAAGAAACTTCCTAGATGAATATTAAACAGTTTGGCGTTATAGTCACAAACTTGCAACAAAATCTCTCATTTTCTCTTCGTGATTGAGTAACAAAACTATGTCATGCTATTAATCATTTACCACTACATGAGCCTTCCATAAAAGAAAGAAAGAAAATATATAAAGCATCAGGGAACTAGGCCAAAACTCATGCAACAAAAGATACAACCTCCAAACAATTAATAAAACCTGAATTCAGGGAGGCTTAGGAGATTCCTACAGAAATCAAACCTAATGTTAGAAGGTAAATTGTAAAAATGATTTAGTCATCTTGGTTGGCAATGGATCCATTTAAGTTGAAAGTTAAGGATTTTATCTTGTGAAAATTTTATCTCTCTCTCCTTTATATGATATGGAACACATAACTCAGAGTTGAAGTATATCAATATTTTTACATGGACTCTTGTTGACTTTCCTCCTGAATAACTTACCCTGGTAATAAATCGGTTTACAAAATTAAAAGGAAGTCAGATAGGACCATTAAAAAGTATGAAGTTCGGTTAATGACTAAGGGTTACACACAAACTGAGGGGCAAGATTATTTGGACACCTTTTATCCTGTTGCAAAATTAACCAACATAAGGGTTGTCTCCACTTTGGCAATAATACATAACTAGCATCTCTATCAACTAGATCTCAACAATGTTTTTCGTCATGGAGATCTAAAGGAAGATATCTATAGGACTATATACCAGAGAATGATTGTCTTAGGCACAAAGAAAGTTTGCAGGGTGAGTAAACCACTATATGGAATGGAACAAGCCAGTAGACAATAGTTTGAAAATTGTTTGCTTTTTTCGAGCCTTGGTTATGCACATTCTGTTATAGAAAAATGAAGTAAACAAGAGGAATTCAATACCTTCCCATAACCGCCAGATCCTATATTATTGACTTGTGAGAAGTTTTTGGTGCAGATTTGTATCTCTTCAAAATTGAAGCGCCTTGCTCCTTTCAACTGTGGAATGCTACTATTACTCTCATCTGGATCCCATTGTTCTGCATTTTATGAAATGAAACATTTAAATAAACCCAACTCCACAATGATAGATAGCAATAAAGCATGATCTAAGTATACAATTATCATACCAAAAGGATTGTTTTTTCCAGTTGCTCTTACTGACTTATTCTTCCGGTGGAGAGCATACACAAATAGAACAAGTACCAAAACCAACAGGGCAGCACCTCCAGCCGCAGCTCCAGCTATGATGCCAGTATTTGAAGATTTACTGGATGTTGTCACAGGACCTTCTAATACTAATTGGCAAGAAAAAAAAGTAGTTTAAAATAGAGCACATACTATATAATTTCATTGCCATGTAGAATCGGATTTACCTGTGTCATTCATATAGTTTTCATAGTCATCAGCAATAAAATAATATGGTCCAAACATTGAAGGAGGCTTGTATGTTTGGTTGCTGAGAAGAAAGGCTATACTGGAAATGCCAGTTCGATTGAAACGATCTTGGCCAGATGGAAATAATTTTAAAGTCAATTCAAGGTACTGATATATGTTTTTCCTTGGATTGCTTAAAGAAACTGAATCCACAGGTTTATTATGAACTTGAAAAGACTGCATTAGAGTTAACTGCAGGGTTACAAAGACAGTCTGGTTTCCCAAGTCTGAGAAGGAAGGAGCTCTGAGAAATAAAGTTCCTGTATATGGGTATGCACATTTGCATTTGGGGCTTAATGTCTGATCTGAGCTGCAGGGAACAGGTACACAGTTTTCTGGTGGCGTTGAATATGAGTCATTAGATGTTGTTATGGAACAATAACTCTGTGGAACTCCTGTCTCTTGGCAAATTGGATTATTCAAAAGTCTGCACATATAGATGTATTTCAAAATCAACCTTGTAAACAAAGACAAGAAGAAAATATTGAAAATTTACAAAGAAATTTCTCTTCCAAGTAACGAAATCATCAATTAAAATAAAAATCACAATTATGGCATACATTATCTCCACTTTAGATACATCGATTTTTGCTTCAAACTTTTCAATATAATTAAGCTGCAAATCGAGGAGGTCCAGTTGGTTGCTGATGAATGTGCCAATATCTAAAGTGCCATTTAGCTTGTTGTTTTTCAGCACCCTGTGGATCACATTACAAATTTAACTTGTATTTCATTCTAAAAATGATGAACAGGAGTAACTACTGAAAGCACCATATTCAAACTTTGAGGAACAAAATGTAGCAAAAGAATATAAGTTGGTACTCACACTGTCTGCAGTTGCTGTAGGTTGAACAAAGAAACAGGAATAGCTCCTTCAAGTTTTGTATCTTCCATCATTCTGCCATACAAAAGAAAATTATAAGAATTAAGGTGTTGAAAGTTGAAACCTGTGACAGAAAGGGAAGCTGATAAATGAAAGAGTAGAAAAAGGGAAGCTGATAAATGAAAGAGTAGAGAAAGGTAAAGTTGATGGATGAAAGTTGAAAGACATACATTGTCGTCAAAGCTGAGAGAGTTGACAACCACGATGGAAAGTTTGATGGATCAAAACTGTTATTGCTCACATCTCTAATTTAATTTACCAAGTTAGTCACTGATACAAAATTTGCATTCATTTTGAATTACGCATATTGTATAGAAAATAAAGTTATCTTAGATAAATGAGTTACAGGTAACTGAGGGAATTCATTCCGGTAAGGTCGGGGAGGGAACCAGACAGGCGATTTTTGGACAGGAACCTGGCAGACACGAAATCAAAATCTCTATCAATGTAGTTAAAATTTATCATAATTGATACTAACACCATACCTAAAGAAACAATGAACTTTTGTTTGGAATATTAGTTTTTTCTACTTACAGTTCCCTAACACTTGTAAGATTGCTGATGTTCTGAGGCAAAGATCCACTGAAAAAGTTGTCATCAAAGCGACTGCAACCACAAAATATTTCACTATTTCAAGACAAAGAAGAAACAAATTCTATTTACTATTTTAAAGTATGAGATATGGATACTCACACCACCTCCAGAGACTTGACAAGGCCAAGTGTAGATGGAATGCTTCCAGTAAATCGGTTGGTTTCAAAAAGCCTGCCAAAAACATTGTATAAATTAAATTCATCATTTTCATTTGATCCTACCCTCCCTAGCCTTCTTGTTTAGACTTTAATCCTACCACTGTGTCTCTTTCTCTTCAATGTATAAATAAAGGCAATTACAGTTTGCCAACTTAATTTAAACAGGTGAGAAATATTTTAGTTGGGTCCTTTAAACCGAGGAAAGAATTCATGAACAGACGAATAGGGGGACTTAATTTTGGATGATCTTGATTTTGGAAGGAGCTCTGAAGTCAACTGATTTGTATTTTGAAACTTTTATTTGTAAACTTTATAGCAAAATTAAGTGTTTGTTCACTAAAACTCCTCCGAACCAAGTTTACAAAAATCCTGACACATGAAACCATATAGAGATTGATTTCCCAAAGTAATTTTTTTTTCAATATGGACTAATAGAGTTTCTAATACGACAATCAGGCCCTAATATAATGTGGCGTCAAGGTAAAATTCTATTGGGTATATGGCATGTGCCTTTTTGTTGTTACTGAGCTTTACGATCATGCAAAACAAATTCCAGAAAATATTGGGGTGAATCTTACACATGAATGAGAGACATTTCTGAGCTAAAAAGTTGAGCAGGTATGTCTCCTGAAAGCTTATTCCTACCAAAATGACTGTAAAAAATGGAATATATCAGAGGGATTTTGATAGACATAAATCAAACTATTGTAAAGAGAAAAATAATGCCAACTTTTGCAAAAGGTATTTCACATACAAGTGTTTGGTATGGTGCATCATATCAAGACCAGGAGTAGTTCCATTGGATATGGGGATGGGGCCCTCAAGCTGGTTTTCAGCTAAGTCTAGCCAATACAAATTTGAGAGATTACCAATGGCAGCTGGAATTGGCCCTGAGAATCTATTGGAATTTAAAGATCTGCAATTAAAATAAACTTTGTTATGTTATAAGATATCTGTAGCATTAAGACTAAGGGACTACAAAAACAAATAGATATATGATACTCAAAACCAAGTACACATAGGAAGTAAAGGACTCCAAATGCTATCTTGATTAATAGGTTTCTCGGTAAGTTAAATAAAGAGGCTTTAATACATATTGTCAGAATCTCTCTTGATTATGTTGCAGATAATACTACCTTGTACAGTTTTAATTACATAGGAGATTTAATTACATTCCATTATTAATAGGCTGGCAGTATATTTTGTATTTATTGTATGGGATTATTAATCCTGAATTATAGGGATAGATTATATTCATCATAGATTAAGATTTTCCGTTATGAAGTCTTTGTATTCTATTTAAGAGCAATTGTTCCTCTACGAATAATATCAGAAACAGTTTTTCTATATCTTCTAAACTAAATCAAACAATCCTTACAGAAAGACTAGCCGTTCCAGATTTCCAATTGTAGCTGGGATAGGACCAGTGAAACCACAACTAATAAGAAGTCTGGAAAATAAAATAATAAAGAGCATTGTTAGAGTTGTTTGATCGAGCTAAATCATATTTGAGCTATGATCTTAAGTTATTAACAACATTCATACTGCCTTACAAGTTTCTCAGCTTTCTCAAGTTTCCAATGTTACTGGGAAGTGGTCCAGTTAAATTCCTATTGTAAGACAGATCCCTGCAAAGGAAAAATCAAGAAAAGAACAAAGTCACAAATCAGGGAAGTTGTAAATGAAAATGAAATGAAGACTTCATTCAATACTATAGATAGCGTCCAAACAGATTAATTTTCGGGATGCACAGTCATAAACATTATTTTGGTTTATATTCGACACGTTCAACAGACAAGTTAAGATATTTGATCACGTCAATACTAATCAAGTGATAAGCTGACCATGTTTCAAATTCATTTATACGTGACTAGAGAATATAATGTGTTACAAATACCAAAGTAGAAAACTTACAAGATCAGGAGTTCAGAGAGTAATCCAATATCTGAAGTAAGCTGACCAGACAAATCCATGCTTGCTAATGATCTGAAATAGTAGCAACAAAGTTAATATCAAAGAAGACAATTCAGGAGAAGGTAGCAGTTTCAAATGAAATTAAACTTTGAAAAAGTACATGGAGGTAATGCGTGAATTTGTACACTCGATGCCATCCCAACCACCGCAAGGATCTGAACCCACCCAATTAGGTGGAGTGTTCTCCCATGCAGCCATTAGAGTCAGCAGAGCAGTGTCTGCATCAGAAATTAAAAATGAATGAAATTCATACTGAATCCTCGTACAAAAACTTTACAGAAGGTAAGAGTGAAAGCTTGAGGTCTCTTTTCAAAATTTGATTCTCATCAAGCATTCAGATCATAAAACAGTTTGAATATGTCTGATTTTGAATATATGTATACCAAAATATTAGATTACAACTGAACTTACAATCCTGAGTTGCTGTATTTGCATGTCCAATGAACAAATGAGTGAAAAATAGTAGTAGGAATAGTGAAACTGTTTCACCCATGATCAACTTAAACGATGACACAAAGCAAAAATTAGCTACTCATACAACTCTCTAATGCTGAATAAAAAGATCCTTTGTTGAAAGCTTGCAGTGCCAATCTGGTGAAGCAACCAACCACTACTTGATGACATCTATGGAGCAAAAGTCAACAACCTTATAGTTCTTCCTTTTACCCAGTGTTGGTCTCATTTAGTAAAAAAATTAATGGATAAACATGTCGAAAAGATCCGGTAAATGGTGATACAATTTAAAACAGCCACTAACAAACAATGATGGCACACCATTTGAACAAATGACCAGAACGATTAACAACATACCAAGTCAACAATCATAATAAAATCATGCAAATTTACGCAGAAAGTAACCGGCTAGCTGTGCATCATAAATAATTTTTTTTACCATGTACACGAAATCTTCCATGAAGCAGAAAGGTTTTGAAGTGTGGCAATAAGGCATAATAAAATAGTTGTGAATGTTCCCAACGAGAATTTGACTTCGTCAGGTTTTGAATACTTCCGCGCCAACCTAACTTCTCGCTGTCTAAATTCTGCAGACAATGTTATATGTTATTTTCTGGTTACAACATGTAGAGAAGATATCTACTTGCAACATAGTTGACTTGCCCTTTCTCTCATTAGAAAACTAGGACACAACCAAAAAGCATACTAAAATAAACGACAACATTAACTTCAACTTCTGTTAACGTGGAGATAAAGCAACTAAGCTAAATTTAAAAAGAAACAATAAGAAACTTGAATAAAAAAATGAGGGAAAAACGTTTGACTGGTTCTTTATATTGCCATTGATTTTAAAAATTAATTTAAAAATATAACAATATATTACACTCTAAAATTTAAAAATAATTTCCCTTGGAACAACACCTTGTAAGTCTCAGTGTCTCACAGTTGCACTACACTCTCTCACACATTAACCAAAGAGGAAACAAGTTCAATGGTTGGTTGGGTATGTTTGGAGAGAAGAATAAGAGCATTCTAATGGAGGACTCACCAAACCAGGGTTTCCACCGTCATTGCAGCGACCACCCAGAAGGAACCGCATGGTTCGAATTCCACATGGAGCTTCCCTCCGAAACAGAGCCGTTCCAGTTGGACCAAGCGGTCTGCAGTCACGGCTTCTTCATGATGGCACCCAACCACTGGGACCCTCTGTCCAAAACCCTAACTCGTCCACTCCTTCTCCACAACCCTTCTTCTTCCTCCTCCTCTTCCCTCCTCGTTTCCCTTTCCCAGCGCCCCCAATCGCTCGCTGTTAGGGTTCATTCCGTCCATTTCATCTCTCCCCAACAACAGCATCACATCAAGGTACTCAACTCTCTGAAAAGTTGCTTCTTTTCGCGCTACTTATTCTTTATTCGCTTCTTCCGTTGCGGCTGTAGGCTCAGATTACCAGAATGCTGCGGTTGTCTGAAGCGGAGGAAAAGGCTGTGAGGGAGTTTCGAAGCGTGCATGCTGATCATCCAAATAGAAGCTTCGGTGGACGGGTGTTTAGGTCTCCGACGTTGTTCGAGGACATGGTTAAGTGCATACTCCTCTGCAACTGCCAGTGAGTCATGTCACCGTGCCTTCATTGGGTAAATGAATATTTTGGTCGTTAGATGTGTAAATGGCTGACAGAAAATTATTATTTACCACTGAATGTGTAAGGAGTCATAAATAATTACATTTTGATGTACAATTCAATGTCAAATTCCAGTTAGCAGAATGGAATTCAAATTAGTCTTTAAGGATTACTCCTTTATGACAAGATAGCACCACAAAACACATGAACATGACTTAGTTTGTTGCACTTTTTATACATTGGATTAAGTTAGAACTTTAGTTGGTATGAAGTCGGAACCAATTGGGTTGGGCTACTAGACACCATGTTTAGTGAATGAGTTTAATCATTATGTTTCGTTTATAATCACTATTTAAAGAGATCATTGTTTTTGTAATTGGTGTTTAACATGATAGAATGAAAACCTAATAGTTACCGTGTGGATGTAGGTTACAGTGACGACCGAACCACTTGTAATTGCAGTTGATTTATGAGTGTGTTGCTTCCGCGTGCGTTTTTCCCAAAGATCAAAATTGTCACTTAGTTACATATTTGTAGATGACAATAGTTGTTGACCCTTTATTTGTTTTGTTTCTCACTAATTGGCTTGGAAAATGTTGTTTTGTCAATTGTTGTGATGGGGTTTCTTTGTTCTTTGCTTTCACTTTTGTAGTGGTAACTTGGTAAACAAAACCTTTCAGGTGGCCAAGGACATTGAGCATGGCTCAGGCGCTCTGTGAGCTTCAATCTGAACTGCAAAATGGGTTGCCCTGTGCTGTTGAAGGGTCGGGCAATCCAAAAGTTGAGGCTGAGGAATTTGTTCCCAAGACACCAGCTTCTAAAGAGAACCGCAGAAAGAAGGCTCCTACAAAGGGCGTGCTTCTTAAGAAGAAATTAGAATTGGAATTGGAAATGGAAGTGGATGGAAATTTGCAAATGGACCACAAGTTTGCTTCAAGTTCAGAGACGACCTTGCTTGGTGATTTGGAGGTGCTTCGTTCAGATGATTCATGTTGTCAGTTCCCTAATGAAGGAGAGTACTTTGACCATACTGGAAATTTTCCTTCCCCAATTGAGCTGGCAAACCTTAGTGAGAGTTTTCTGGCAAAGCGATGCAAACTTGGGTACAGAGCAGGTTATATATTAGAACTTGCACAAGGCATTGTTGAAGGAAAAATTCAACTAGAACAGCTTGAAGAGCTGTCGAAAGATGCAAGCTTGTCATGCTATAAGCAGCTTGGTGATCAGCTCAAACCAATTAAGGGGTTTGGTCCATTTACTCGCGCCAATGTACTTATGTGCTTGGGATATTATCATGTCATTCCATGGGATTCTGAAACTGTTAGACACTTAAAGCAGGTGCTGTCTACTTGCTTTTCCTGTTTCATTCTGTCTATACTTATTTTGAAACTATTACACACTTGATAGCTGCATGAGGTTATGAGGTTTTGATGGAAATCCCACATTCATTATATATAAGTGGTTGCAAACTTCATTTCATAAGTTTTTAAAGTCCACTTCGTTACTTTCCATTTTGTCATTATAAATGCCCTTTGTGTATTGAGATGTGTTAATGCAGGTTCATTCAAAAAATACAAGCTCTAAAACAATTGAGAGAGATCTTGAAGAGATTTATGGAAAGTATGAGCCCTATCAGTTCCTGGCATTCTGGTAAAATTAATATGGTCCAATCTACAACTTTCTTTTTGTTTTCTGGTGGTATTTTTTTGGTGTAAATTTCCTTACTCAAGTTGTTTTGATCAGGTCTGAGATATGGGACTTCTATGAAACAAGGTTTGGGAAGATGAATGAAATGCATTCTTCTGAATATAAACGTATAACTGCTAGTAATATGAGAAGCACAAGAAAAGCAACAAACAAGAGGAAGAGACCATCACAGAAATGCCAACGATAAAGTTTTGTCTTTACTCTTTTATGAGCACTATTCCAAATATTGAAATGCTTCTTTATATGACCCATGTAGTGCTGCCAGAATGTGGAATCTTCTTTTGAGGGAATTATTATTTAATTCAAAAGTATTATTCGATTCAATTTTTGGCTTTAATTTTATTAAATATTTAGTTTTAAACCCTTCAAATATATTTTTCAAAATTTATTTAAAGTTTATATTGAAAATTTCATGTTACTTAAAAATATGATTAAAGTATAATATGTAAGTAGATGTAAATTGTTTTTTGAATGTTAGTTTTATAATAATAGGTTAAATTAAAACAACAGTGACTATATATGCATAAGCTATTACATGTAATAATATTTTTTTAAAATTGTATTAAAAATCTAGGTTTAGAATAAATATTCTTTATATATATATTACCAATTAGAAACATGTTA
>Ga0123341_1004110_pt1 | contig 12686 bp, 9 predicted proteins | sample Turbeapinknodule_FD_89959 | JGI IMG/M metagenome (GOLD analysis project Ga0123341, IMG submission 89959) | Root nodule microbial communities of legume samples collected from Mexico - Turtle bean Mexico pink nodule | ecosystem: Host-associated > Plants > Roots > Nodule | place: Mexico: Nepantla... | reverse complement strand
ACAATATATTATACAAATTAAATTATTCTAAAATAATAATGTTATTTAATTTATAAATAAAGCAATCCAATTATTTTTTTATTAATTTTTAAATATAAGAATAAATTTGTAAATTTACATTTTTATCAATTAAAAAATATAATTTGAGTCACCTATCACATCACTTATAAATTTTCCCAACACTTTTTACTCTAATTACCTTTATCCAAACAACCTCACTTTCTTCACACTTTCCATTCAAATCATCTCAAATCTACTCTCTCAAATTCATTCCCTAATTCAAATAAATCATAAAAGTTTTCTCAACTAATATTAGATATCTTTTCAGATGACAACATGAAATTTTTCTATGAGAGTCTAATAATTATTTTTGTTGTTGTCCACATGAAGGAATTATTTTATATTCGTTTAAATAAGAAAATTAAAATTTAATAAATTTGAATCTTCCGTAAATTATAAAATTATTTATCGAAATATAAGATTAAGTGAAACAAGAGGGTCCTCATCCACCTCAACTATCTATGAAAGAAAAAAAAAACATGGAATTGATAATATCTAAATAAACACACACAAAAAATTTGCTGGGTTCAACAATGCTCAGGTTCAATCCAATTTTAGTCTAAAATCCCAAAATCTAACTTTCAAAAACTACAATCCATTCCCAACCATTGAACCTTTAGTTTGGGACTAGTTTGAATGAAATCACACAATTTAATTTGACTTTGGATTATATTTTGTGTATAATATTTACTAAAAATTGCTACAAGCTAACAAACAACACACTACTATAAATTTAGATTAACAATTTCATCCCTTTAACCTAATCATAGTACTGGCAGATTTAGTTCCATATGCAGAAACTCCAAATAAAGATAATTCAAAATCTAAAGACAATAAAAAAACTTAGCCAAAAAAAAATTTGCTCACCCACTTAATATTTATGCTTTGCTGCTTCCTAGTTTGTAACTTCGAAAAAGAAAAAAAAAATATAGGTCCTTAAAAAAATTCAGAAAGAATGTAGGTTGTAGATATAATGATTTTATAGAAATGTAGAATGAATTGAACTTAGTTTATCAATATATATAATTCTCTAAACTTAAATCCTTATCATTCTTCATTTAAAAATCTTCCAAAACAAAACAAGTCATTGCAGTCTCATTGTTGCGTTTTTAAGAGTTGGAAGACTTAATTTCCTCTATTATTAACAATAGACCAAATTTAATATGACATAAGTTGCTTAATCAGTTTATAGTTATGTTTAGCTCTCAATGTTTTGTTTTATTGATCGTCCATATTCAAATTACCATACAAATTAAGACTCGACAATTACCTAAGTTAAGTAAAATGAACTTGTGTCACAAAATGTTAACCTTTAACCAAATGCTAGAGAGTTAGGTGGATATTGCCTAATAAAACTGGTCTTTGTAAATACCAAAATTTGCATATGGTATCCAAAATTTTCTACAAAGTAGGAACATGGTCATCTTCAGGTTGAACTTGTTATCTTTAATTCCTCATGACGTTGTAGTTATTTATCAGGCTAGGAACAAATTTACCTAGCCTCACGACTGACACCATTATTCTTGTTCAAAATTTAAATAACTTCAAAGTAGAACATTTAAGTTAAGATCCCTTATTCATTGTGAGATATATATTTTATAAGTTCTAGTTATTTGTTTGTAATAATCTAAATCATACTAATGTTACCTAATATTTAAAATTTATATTTTTTTCAAAAAAATTCAAGTACCACAAATAGTCATTCTTTTATATTTTTCTAAGATTTTAGATAGTTTTATTGAATCCCTCTAAACCCTATAATTGACTTTACATAAATAAATTACATATTGAACTCATAATTGACTTTGACTTTAGATAAAATACATTCCAAGAAGAGATCGATGATACTAACTACTAGTACACTATTGGTTAATGAGTACACAAACACCCAAATCAACACAATCGATGGATTTCCTAGCTAAAATAAAATATAGAGATGAGAGAAATGAGGGTGCTGCTAAACATAGTCTCTTGGTTTTTTGGCCGAAATAGTGTAAAAGCGAAGCCAATGAGATTCATGGAAATCATACCCAACTAAACCAAGAAAACTGAATTTCTTACCATGGACATTAGATAGAGAAACTAAAACATTCTTTTTAACTCATTATGAACACAAAAATTACACAACCAGGGAAAAAGGAAAATTTGATCCAACAAGAATCCTCAAATCTAAGGTATGTAGTCATTTTCAATTGTTGGTCTTGTGCGAGTCCCCACCGCTAGTGGTGCTTTGGTGCCCCCAATGGATGCCATGTGCAAAGTTTCATTGCTCTCAGCTGCCCATTCCAATTGCTGAATCTTCATCCCTTGTTTGGTTCTCCTCACTTTAGCAATCAATAGACTCAACATGATCAACAACAGGCATCCACCAACAAATGATGCAACAATTATCCACACCTTGTGCTTGTTCCTAGTACTCCCTTTCCCAATATCAGCAGCCACAGCAACAGCAGCAGGTGCTGGGGACGGGGACGGGCCATTAGACTCCACAACAATAGAGAAGTGCCCTTGTTGGACTGTTGAACATACATTACCATGTGATAGGATGTCAAATTGCACAGAACCATGTAGATCAAAGTACACACACTTTGGGACTGACCCTGATGGTGCTGGTTTTACATGAGGGAACTTTATCAAAATTGGCTTATCAGAAGCTCTAATGTCCAATTCAGGCAACTCAGAAGCAAGCAAACTGGCACCACTATATGACATTAGACCCAAAACAGGAGTCAAATAAGAGTAACCAGGCAAAGGGTAAAACTTCTCAGACCAGTTGCCCAAGTTGTGGTAAACCAAAACAAGCCTCTCCACATAAGGCTGCTCAACCACCCCAATTGGGATCTGAAACTCTTTGTAACTTTCAACACCTCTGGTCCTCAAACTACCACTCCTAAGCCTCATTGTTGAAACTCTAATCCCAGTTAGGTTTCTGGGCACTTGGGCGTCATAGGGTACCCCGGTTTTTGGCCTCAAAAATGCCTTAAAGGCGCAATCTTGAAGAATGGCATCAAGGGTCCGGGATGAGATGGCAGTGTCCGGTGGAACCTGGGCGCTTGAAAATACCAGAGAAAGAAGTAATGGCAACAATGAGAACAAAAAAATGGTTCCAACCCTCATCAAGATCTCATTCGTTAGTCAAAATCAAACTAAACCCACCAAGAATCTAACACCGAAAGAAACAGCCACAGACTAGGACACGCAAAGAATGCAACACAGAGACAGAAAAGGGAGAGACTTTACAATTTAAAGCCCACAAAGTCACCAAAAAGTGTTGACCATTCCGTTTGTGCAATCTGCAGATACCAATGGTGAAAGGAAGAAAAACGGCAGAAACCCCGCCCCCAAGAACTAAAAATCAGATCTTTCAGGGGACCAAGTGATGTGATGTGGTGGGCTGTGGGGAAAATCTAGAAATTGTCGTCAAAGATTCAGTCTAGTGTTTGGGATTCAAGGAAGCAGCAAATGGGCAAGGCCTTGTTCCAGAATCTGATTGAAGAAGGAAAATGGTGGAGAGGGGGAGAGAAAATGGGTTGAGAAAAGAAAGAAAATTAACAAATTGGAAAAACATCAAGTGAGAAGCTTTGCCCTTTGAGATTTGGAGGGGAGACACTCACACTCACACTAGTGTACATGTTAATGTGCTAATGCATGCAAATTCCTCCCTTCTGCTGTTTTGTTGTGTTGTGTTTGATGGGACCCTAATTTACCCAGTTTTAGATTTTACTTGGATTTTTTTTTCTGTTTATCTATATTTTCTAGTACATTTTTATCTGTGATGTATATATTTACTGTTTTTCTTAAATTCAATTCTAATTTCTTACTTTTATTTTCTGCTAGGTAATCTGAAGAAAAATCGCTAGATTACTTTTTTGTAGGATTAGATTAGATATTTTCCAAAATTATAGAGTAAAAAGATTCTGAATTAAATCCAAAGAGAATAATGGTTTTTAAATAGATCCAGGAAAATCCTTGGAGGAAAAGTAGGGGGAAAAGGTGAAAAACATTGCAAAATGGGGGTGTCAAATGAAGAAGGTACCAACAAGCATGTGAAGTTTGTACCAAAAAGAAGCATGTGAAGTTGTTGCATAAGAGGTGGAAAAATAGCTGGTAATTGTAACAGTAATTTAATAGAATTATTTTATTAAGGCACACATGTAATAGTCAATGCCACAACTAACTTCCTGTCTCTGTGGGTTCTTCAACTGCCTAATTAGGAAACAAAGGATGTCAAAAAGCTTAGCAATTGGATGAGAGTTTCTGAAAAGTATTCAACATTAATAAATAGTTAATGTGGAATTTGATTTTAAAATGAAGACAGTTATCATGAACAGCAACATAGCTGGTACCTTCTGAAATTACTTTTTCCCTTTATTTATGTTCTGTTTTTTTTTTCAATGTTGGTTCTTGGTTGCTGAATGACGTTAAAAATTGTCAAGGATTTTTATTTACAAAACTCAGTTTAAAAAGATTGTGACTCATAATCAATCAAGTACGATGATACGTTCAGTTTTCTCTCAAGTTGCGTCATGCGTCTATTTTTCTTTTTTTTTTCGTGGCATCATGTATCTTTAATAATCCGTGTCATAAGTAGTTTTTAGTTTAAATAGTAAATAAAAATTAAAGAATTATTAAAAAAAAGTATTCGATTTTAATCAAAAGGATCAAAATTAAATTTGACTGAAAAAATAAAACTAAAAACTTGTATGTTCCTATGAAACATTTATTCCTTTTACACAGCCCTTATTGAATATTTTTTGTACTATAATTGCCAAATAGATGTATATAAGAATTCTTTCTTATTTCTACGAAAACAAAAAAATTGATACATAAATACTAAATGAAATAAAAAGGAAGACGTAACCACTACCTTAACAAAGAAAAAGTTCTTTTAAACTATTACTTTCTCTAAAAATAAATAATAATAAAAATAAAAATATAATAATTTTGAACAAGTTAAATAAACAATAATTGGGAAGGTGGTGTAGGTGGCAACGAAGACAGGGTCTGTGAAACTGTAAAATGGAAAAGAAGAAAGATGAATGTTTGAGATAACTAAATTTCAGTAAAAAACAGAGAGAAAACCGAAACTCGATCCTTGTCTATCGGATGAGAGCATCTTTTAGCAGATGCTTCCCTGTTACACCATCATATCACATCATATCTATCATGCCCACACTTATGTACGGATTGGACTTCTGAAACAAAGCTATCTCCATTCCTGCACCTCACTCTTTTTTTGGTTAAAAATCGTGTTAAACTCACAATGGTTATTTATCCAATAATTTCTGAATGATAAAAAAAATTGTAACTAACTGTAAAATATTTTCTTTTTATTCGTGGGAGGCTCTAACTTCGTATATATTTCAAGATTTTTATCTGTTTTTTTTTTATTGTTGTACGTACTAATGAAAAAGAAATCCACATGAAGCATTTTTTTTCAAATAATATAACGTTACAAATTTATGTTTTCTGTTCAACTTGAAATCACTAAGCAAAAGTTTGTGTATTAACGAAAATTTATTTTGGTCAAGGTTTACCTACATTTGTCATTAGATTACTGGTTTAAGGTTTTAGGTCAATCTAATGCAATGATGATCAAAGGTCGGAAAGAGGTCGAAGGAGAATATGGCAGTTATGTAGACCTTGACCAAAATTTTGTTTGACCCAACAAACAGAAGGATTAAGCGATTTTGTGAGACGAGAATGATTATAGATAAAATTAATTATAATTGAATTCTACATTTAATATCAATTAATATAAGTATTGAATATAGATTGATGACAATATAAGAAATAAAATTGGAGAAGTGATACAGGAATTTTGTCATGTATTGCTGCTTTGACTCAAGTAACGTATGGTGATATAATGAAAAAATAAATAAATAAAAGCCCAAGTTACACAATGTAAGGTTAAGGTACAAAATTACATCAAGGTAACGTCACCCACATACATGAAACGAGCTGCATATAAATAAAAACAATAAAAGTATGAAAAGTGGTGCATCACCATTTCAACAGACGACTTTCATGTTATTTTGCATCATGTCCTGTGCTGGAAGAGATGCTTCTAGTCGCTTCGGAACTCCGTGAATCCTTTACAATCACCTCAGAACTCTTAACATACTTTCCAGATATGGTAGATGGGATGTCTCTGCTCAATTCTGAAGTTATGTCAAGGTTGGGATCTGGAGACTGTGATTGTGGGGTTGTGGGTGTAGTAATAGAATCCAGGGATATATTAGGCACCTGGGGAAGGTTAAGAGGGTTAACTTCAGTCACTTCTTCGTTGCTCTCGTCGAAGTACACAACATCTTGCATTGTAAGTTGGTGATATTCAACAACCTCCCTTAGAAAACGATTCTCACGGGCAAAAACTGAGTTCTCGTGCGCCAGGCGAGCTTTTTCAGCAAGAAGAGATTCAAGTTGCAGTCGTATCTGTAATGAGAATTAGAAGTATATTCACAACACATTTTCCTTCAGGACTCAATGTGAGTTAAATTTGATATTCAAATCAATTGAATTAAATCTGAACCAAAGCTCGGAAGAACTCAAATATGATTAATCTGGTAAGATTTTTTGGTTCCTTTTTCTAAATGACGGAAGTAGGGCGAGATAGAAGTGTTATGAAAAAACACAAACAATAGAGAAGAGGAAAAGAACAAGGGAAGGATAGCATGGTTTGGGGTCCATATACAAATTTTTTTTAAAAATAGCTAGCCAGAGCACAAGGCTTCCACCAATACAGGGTTTGAAGTGGGTTAAACAAAAGTGGCTTTACCATTGTGTGCCGTGAATTTAAGGATCAATAAGCACCATGTCATAAAAAGTATAATACAATTCATAACTGAAACAAAAGTAACAGCTAATTGTGCTCACAAAATTAGATTGGAAAAACGGGACATGTCTACCATGGGGAAGAAATAAAATATGTGAAACGAATGAGGTGATAACCTTCTGTATGCCACTGAAAGATGCATAAAAAGGGAACTAATGAAATCGAAAAAACCAAAAGGATAGAAAAAGACAATGAGACATGCATACCAAATCATCATCATCCTCGTGACTGTCTCCCCTTTCACGATTCTCACGGAGGATTTTATTTTCTTCCTCTAGCTGAGCACATCGATCCTTTGCAAAAGCCAGATCAGCTTTGACAGTCTTCAACTCCCGAAGAAGTAGTTTTGCTTTGGCAGCCATTGCCATGGCAACCTGTGACAAACAAAAATGCAAACAATGCATCCTATGAAGAAGATTAAGATATATAGTAGAAGCTAGTAAATGATATCAACTTGGTACCACGCTAGGAATAATTAAGTCATAAAACTTTAATATATGATCATAAAACAAACATACTGAAAATCAACCTTTTTTCTGTTGGGGAAAGGGGGATATATATAAATCAGGAAATTAAACATGATCTTTTATCTTAAGAAACACGCACAAAAGAAATACAAAAAAATCATGTATTAATAATGGTATCAATCCAACACACGGTATATAAGAATAGTAAAGGCGAAATAATGAGTTGAAAGAAACCTGAAAAGTAACACCAAAGTATTACTTTGGCATTACTTTCAGCTGTAAGGTCCACAAGATTGACTTAAGATAATTATGGCCATGTGCAAGCTTTAGGGCCACAGTTTTTATAAATGGCTATAGGTTTGCAAATTAATTTTGTGGAGATAAAATTAGCGATTAAATTTAGAAGGTGAGAAGAGATATATTCAATGGAAACTAGGGACATAAGCATCATTATGAATTTGATTATCTATAGTCAATGTAGCAAACAATTATGATACAGATGTGGGGTAGGTAGGGTTCTATATCATCATATATGGAGGTTTAAGGTTTAATAAAAAACATGGTTAGTTGAAGAGTACTGATAAGATTATACAACTTAAAAAAACACCTTAACTCTATAATCCTTTAAAGTTCCAACATCAAGGCTGCCCTTCTATAGAAATATCATTTCCTTATATACTTTTTTAGCTGAAGATTTCACAAAACAAGTTCATCTGTGAGAAACATGAAACTGTCGGTGAAAAATAATTGTTGTAGAAAAACTAGATAATAGCAAACTGAATCTTTCTGCAAACTGAATAATAATCATTGAACTTTTAAAAATGCTTACACATTTCCTATTCCAATTTCAAGTCTGTCTAAACTCCATACATTTAAAATAAAAATATTGACTTACAAAAAAAATTAATTAATTGATAAAAAAATTTGAAGATTTGACAGTCCAACACAAGTACTTTTACCACATTAAAAAGTGATACAAAGGTGCCACCTTACGTCGCGAGATGCCTTCAGTTGAAGTTCTTGGTCTGTTTGATTTGGTGACATCTGGTTTCGCCATTGGGATTGCTGATGAACTGTACTAGAATGGTTTCTCTCCTGATTTTGTCCTACAAAGCTTCCAGGCTTCTTCCTGATATGTTTACGAGTTTCGTGAATGATATCTGAAGTCCGGTTCTCAACAATTGTTAAACCTTCCTACACGTAATTAGCACAGGTGCTAAGAAATCACAACACATACTTTTGGGAAGGAAAAAGAAGTTTGAAATTTGTATTTGAAGCCTGACAAGAAATAATAAAACCAACAACCTACTACAATACATTCCCATCCCTATCTACATAAGCCCGTGAGGCAAATGCATAGTAAAAAATCTAATGTAGAAATAAAAGGACAATATGCCATCCTCACCACTACCAAGAATTCTAATATAGATCTAGATATATAATACGCAAGCAAAAATGTTCATATCAAAGCTCACCTCCAAAGATTTACCAATGGTACCACCAATATGAGTAAGAGAAGATGTGATAGCATCTAATCCCTTCATAAATGCTGGACCGTCCCTTTTGAGATTGTTCTCCTCTGGATGGTTTGAATTTTGGAACTACAAAGAGAATGACAATAGCAACTATTACAAGCCCAATAAAAGAATATCACAACAATTCAAATTCAGAAATTGGAAGTGTTATGATATTTATTGCCCCCCTCGGTGTTCTGTTAATAGTTATTTGTTATCTCAGCACAGTTGCCATTTCAAACACGGACACAGATTGGGCAGTTTTGCAGCAATTATTTTTCCTTGTACTCTGATGCACATTATAGGATTCTTAATCCATCTTTTATTTGTACCTCACCTTCTTTCATTTCATACAGTATTGATAAATCTTCATTTCTACTAAAAAGTAAATAAATAATTTGATAAAAGCATGTTTACTATCTGGTGAGTTAGCCTTTTACATTTTAGTGCAAGAAATCCATAACAGTCAATCCCACATAACAGCAGCTGACCGCAAAAAATGCCATAGGGGAAAAGTGAGAAACAGGGGATAATCACTATTTTGAAATTGTGATGTTCATTACATGTATCGTACTCATGTTGTCAAACTAGAGGGTAGTAAGAGAATCAAAAGGGGATAAAAGTTCGTGACTCGACTAGTAAGAAAACTTGTGCGTGCATTAAAAATAATATAGAATAGAAAAATAACTCAATAAATCATATATGTTAAGATCCAATACATAAACACAACTCAAAATAGGTTCACAAATCAAAAAATTACTCATAATAACAAACAAACTCATAATTACTTAAACTACAAACAAACTATCGAAGGACATCATTCATTTTAAAATCCAGATAGTACATGATCTACCTCCTCATTCACATAATCCTATGAAGCACGCACACAACTCTTAGATATTGTGTCCTTGTGTGAAATGTATCTAACAACACTCATACAACACCCATTTGACACATGTCGCACAATCCACTGATGTGTTGAATTAAAAAAAGGTTTTCTTGCGATTTAAACACTTCAAGACACAGCTCTCACACAGCTTTAAGTAGGGAACACATATACAACTTCAACATGAAATTTTTTTAATTTCAGAAGTTGGAGAGTTAGAAAGTTATTGGGTAAGCTTCTACTTCCCCTATTTCCTTCCATCTGGTGCTGCTCATTCACAACTTCCATTGCTTGCAATTTCCCTCAACACTTTTTCTCACTTCTTGACTTCCATAATTCCTACGGGCTTCTTCATTTTTTCAATCCCGAGACTTCCATAATTCCTACGGGCTTCTTCATTTTTTCAATCCCGAGACTTCCATTGCTGGTAAAAGGAGTGGCTGGCTGTTCACTTACATTTCTTTATTTCATGTACATATCTTCATTTCTTTCATATTTCTTCTCCTTTTCTTGAGTGGGTGGATTAGAGATTGTATTCTTTCCCTGCTTCTCTACTACAATACCACTTCTAGCAGCACCACTCGAACCACCTAAAGTAGGTTTACTGCCACCAGATGCCAATTTCTTCTTGCAAATTCTGAACAGAACATTCCAAATCTAAATGGCAGCAAGAGCAGAAGAAAATATTAAGAAAAAGTAACATGGGCATCAAAGAGGATGAAGCAAGCCTTATTAATGGCTAGCGACCACAAAGAGAGTGTTGAGAGTGCGTTGTGATGGTCGATGCCAAAAATTATGGCCAACAACGACTATGGGAGTGACGTTGATTTGGTGGGCCGTTGAGTAAAGTGGAGTTGCAAATGATGCTTTGTATTTTCTCTAATATGCAACTAGGAACTTTAAGAGCAAAACGGGCCATTTTTTAATTTTTAAAATTGGGTCACGATAAAATCGACCCATAAAGCCCATCTACATTGAGTCAAATGATTGGCTAGCAGCCCAAGCCCACACACAATAACACATCAGGCAAGATTGACACGATGAATGGTATGTTGATTTCGCAAGTAAAATCACAATCCCACAACAGACCCTGATTTTCCAATTAAATTTGATCCACTCTCAAACATACCTAACAAAAACATGATTTCAAAAAACAATTTTTTTTGCAATTAAAAACTTGAATTAAAAACCCTAATTTAATCCCCTTCCTACCCTAATTTTGTCATAATCAAAAAATTCATCTTCCCTAGCAAATGACAGAGGACAACCATAACAACGTAGACCACCATCGCAAACAATAATACACCACCATCGCAAACAATAATGCACCATCTCACAACGGCAACACAGTAGACTAGAACCACGTCATGCGACAAACGACACGCAACAAATAGCAGACACTGGCAAGCAGCGAGAACGATGGTGGGAGAGTAGAGACGACCACAGTGCAGCGAACGATGCACAATGACCACTGACGACGAAACCCTCATGAGCAACATTGGAGGAGAAGCACGAATAAGATGAGCCTTTCTAATTTTTGTAGAGCAAACAACATCGTTTAGGTTTAGAAAAAACCCTTTGAACTCACCAACTCAATTGCAAACTCGCGAGTTTGGCCGAGTTCATCGAGTTTTCTTATGAGTCTACCGAGTTTGCTTCATAAACAAGTTTACTTCCGAGTCAACTTGGCCAAGGGAAGTGGAAACATAAATCGAACGAGTTTACAAGTCAACTCGCGAGTTTGATAACCATGCATACAAGTATTGAGGACTTAAAATAAATCATATGTCAAGTATTGACCAAAACCGTGACAAGCAAGCTTGCTCGTAAATGGCCAAAAATTGTAGTAGATAAGTGACGGGGGAATAGCATTTCTGATTTGATTCTATGAAAGGGGGCCAAAATTCCAATATTGTTGCTTTAAAAGAGCACCAAATGAAACATTCCAAAACCTAAAATGGGATTTTCACTCATGAATACTAAACTACAATATATGGCCATAATTTCATGCAAACACAGCTGCAATTCAGCTATACAAAACAGCACCACAACACTGCTATAGCAGCACTATGAGCAATCACACATGATTATGTGTGTATCCTTACAAAATGAAATTCATTTTGTGAAGAACTAAAATTACAAAAATTAAACTATAATATGATTGTTTACTATGATTAAATACAAGAGCCTTCCAAAAACTTGACCCCATTCAAAACTTCAGTTTCAAATCAGTGAAATCATATTTAACTGACTTTTATTTTCCAGATATAACATACAAAGCAGCATCTCTGCTGAGAATTTGAGATATAATTCTAAACTCACCTTGCCCCTAGATGCTACACCAGGAAATTGTGACCTTCCCACTCCAGCCATTTCAGATTGCTGGGGTACATTATCATCCTCAATAATTGACTTGGCTTTTCTGGCTAGAACACCCCAAAATCCATTCTTGGACTCGTTCATGTTCTTCATAGATGTATATTCATAGGGTCTTGAATCCTACATGTAGAGCACCGCATTTAGCAAAATGACTACTATTTTGAATCAACATAGTGATACTCTAAATACTAAGAATACACATTAAAAGAGACAGAAAAAGTAAGCATATATAGAAATGAACTTCCAACCTTAACGGATTCACTCATAAAAAAAAATAATATTAAATCAGAATTAGTTGTAACAGACTCATCCACTTTTTACTTTTAAGTAATAAACAAATTTCGGAACTGGAATTATCCAGACATCAACAATTAAAAGAAGCAGTTGCTCTAAATTTGCGGGCAAAAAGCTAATAAAAAAAATCACCAAACGAGGGATAATTATACAAAAGATGAGAAGGCACACTTGGAAAAATACAGAGCTATACTCCAACACTGCAATCTTAAAGATCAGAAGTTGCTAATACGAAGGGACTGTAGAGATTT
>Ga0123341_1004108_pt1 | contig 12694 bp, 10 predicted proteins | sample Turbeapinknodule_FD_89959 | JGI IMG/M metagenome (GOLD analysis project Ga0123341, IMG submission 89959) | Root nodule microbial communities of legume samples collected from Mexico - Turtle bean Mexico pink nodule | ecosystem: Host-associated > Plants > Roots > Nodule | place: Mexico: Nepantla... | reverse complement strand
CAATTACATCTATTGTTAATAAGTAACCAGTTTTATATAAATTAATTGTAAAATAGTTAAAAAAATGAATATTAATCGTTTTAATTTATGATAGATAAATTATTTCGTTATTTCGATTTTTTCACATTTAGTACATCTCTTTGAAATTAAACTACAATTATTTTTATTTATTTATTTTTAAATAAAAAAATGAGAAGGAACACTCATACTTAACTAGGCATTGCGCGGGAAAACAATCAAATCACAACGAACTCTTATTCGTGAACTCTCCCTCTCTCGCAACTGCAACTATCACAGTGTCACTGCATTGTGCAAACGATCACTGTGTCGCTCGCATGTGAAAACGAAGAATAAGAATCAGGTAATAATCTCGTTCCTTCCTTCGTTAATCCATCGATCGAAAACCTTAGGCTCTTTCTTTTTCTCTTCATGTCGTTTAACTCAACTCAATTCGATTTCGTGAAGAAATTGGAAAGAAATGGTTTGCAACTATGTCTGCATGAATCTCGCACTCGTTGTCTTCTCGGCAACTTTGATTTCTCGGTCTTTCGCATTTACGGATCCCGCTGACGGTAATTTAAAGATATGTTCATATTGTTCTTGATTTCTTGTACAGTTCTAGACTAATCTTTCACTCACAATTATTGAAATTGATTAAATAGCTTTGTGATATGCATTTGCATTGTCTTTGAATCTCATCAGTTTCATGTTCACATTGAAGAAAAAATATGTGGTTAGGATTCTATTTTGACAGAATAACCAAAACAGTAGAAGAATGTTTGTTTTTGTTTAATTCATATAGAGTTGAAGGAGACGGGACAGATTTAGATAGACAGAAATAAAAACTATTTGCTTCGTAATCAATCTCATTGCAATTGATCTCGCTTTTGTACAGCTCACAATTTACATGAGATTCTGATACTAAACTGTATATTTTCTGTAATTCTTTTCATAAACAGTCGCAGCTCTTCAGGATCTGTACACGACCTTGAACAACCCTCTGGCGCTGAAAGGATGGGACGGTAATGATCCTTGTGAGGAATCTTGGACGGGAGTAGCATGTTCTGGATCATCAGTTATACACCTGTAATGCAATGACTCTGTCGTTACACTAGTATTCATATTATAAAGCCACTAATAAATAAACCTATTATACATGCTCTCTTCTTCATGCAGCAAAATTCAAGGATTAAACCTTACCGGGTATCTTGGAAGCTTCCTCGAGAATCTACAAAACTTAAAGCAACTGTAAGTAACTGTATAGCTTTAAGTTCTTATGTGGATGGTATTTGTCAAGATCAGCGATTTACTTACATCCAAATTATTTTGGTTTCTGTAGTGATGTCAGTTTTAACAACATACTCGGTGAAATCCCTCAGGGTTTACCTCCGAATGCCACACATATGTAAGACTACTATTCTTTTCTTTTTGCAGCTTCGTGACTGTTCTGTGCTTGCTGTTTAAGTACATTTACACCTGTATCTTCGGCAGTGGGTTTTCCTGACAATTTTTTCCTATTTCAGAAATATGGCTTGCAATTATTTCAGCCAAAATATCCCCCATTCGTTGTCAACAATGACAAAACTAAGACACCTGTGAGTTACCTTAGTATTGATTTTAGTCCAAACTTGGTAGAGGACATAATAGAAATATGGAGTGCTATTAACCAGTATATCCCTCGTATCTGTTGATTATGACAGTGTTATGAGTTTTACAAATGGCTGTGAAATCATCATACTAGTTGTCTTGCAGGAATTTAAGCCACAATTTCTTGTATGGACCCATTGGCAATGTGTTTACTGGCTTAGATAATCTCAAAGAAATGTATGTTTTCTTCCCCAGTCTTTTGCTATTGCATTTTAATTAAAATGAAAGGAATCGATGATCCAATTAGTCTGCTTAAAACCTGATATATATTACTAATCTCGTATATTATGTAATAGACGATGAAGCCAACTTAAACCTCAATTTTTTATAACTTATTTAAATGTCGATTTTGAATAACTTACAAGGGAAAGAGAAGAGTGTGTAGCATATATAGACTAAATTAAAAATAAATAAAGAAACTAACCAAAAGACATGACACGGGGCCTTTTAATCGTTCCCCTTTTGTTGAAAGGCAAGAATAAAGAGTAAGGCGCTGTTTTTTTTTCGCGTTCTTAGGTTAGCTGAAGTAAAGCTTATTATGAAATTAGATTAGTCCTGAGAAAGTGAGGCCACAAATTGTAGATGTTTTGACTATATTGGTTAGATATCAATCTGTCAAGTCACAAAGGATGATTTCTTACCATCAGGGACCTTTCGTACAATAATTTCACCGGTGATCTGCCAAGTTCATTTGGTTCCTTGACAACCCTGGATAGATTGTAAGTTTCAGCTTTCTTACACCCGTATCATGTTACCTAAACATCATAAGTATTTATAGTTCATCTCATACTTAGACAGGGCTTTTTTTATGTAGGGTCATTTTTTTTTCTCTATACATCAGGGTCATGTTGGTTTCATCTGTGTAGCTTGGTGCTTATTTGCAGATTCCTGCAGAATAACAGATTCACCGGATCAGTCACCTACCTGGCTCAGCTTCCACTCATTGATTTGTAGATTATCTCTAAACACTTTTCGTATTGTAGGATTACAGCTCTATTGTTCTCTAATTTGTCTATTTTGTCAGGAACATTCAAGACAATCTGTTTAGCGGCCTTCTTCCACAGCATTTTCAGTCCATACCAAACTTATGGTTAGTAAAAATAACTATTACTAGTTTTAATCGCCTTCAGTTTCCTTACTGGATATGAAATAATGGACACAAATCGGAAAGTAACATTCCACCTCTTAATTAGGATTGGAGGGAATAAGTTCCAAAGAGTGGACGACTCTCCTCCCTGGGCATTTCCTTTGGACAACATACCCCTTGAGCAAAACACTAGTCGCCCACCCATAACTCAGGCAAACGCCATTGAGAACTACGCTCCTATTAGAGTAAGGAAACAAAAGAAGAAACGTATCGGTCCCGGAGGAATAGCTTTTATGGTCGGTACAGGAACATTGTTGGCAACAGGTTTCGCTCTTTTCATTGCGATCCGTTTGAATAAGCGTTATACAAAGAGACTGGAGAACTATGAAAGCGACCATAGTTCATTTTCTTCTAATCCAATCAGTGCAACCAAAGGTATCTTATACAGAGCATATCACTGAATCACCTCCTAATAACGTTAACATGATCTCAAAATAACATTGCTCATTCCAAACAGATTTAACACTAAAATGATTGAATATACAATAAGATTGGTAGAAGGGAGTGAGTGTAAAGAGATACTAAACATGTATTGCCAAATTTCACTCAATTTCTTTATCTTTCAGGAGTCCTTTCTCTTTCATTTGTCAGGATGCCATTCCATTTACTAGTTCTGTAAATCCATTTCCATCTTTGATCTTCCCTTTCTTTTTCTCCCCATTTTTCAGAAGATTCTACTACGGCAATCGATGAGAGCCTGCAAATCCCACCTTACAATGCTGCATCCCTTTTGGGTCCAAGGCGATTAACTTCCCAAACCCATAAAAGGACTGGGGAAACATCAAGAAAAAGTTTTTCCGGAAGAGACAGATTCAATGGAAGGACAAAGGTTTATACAGTAGCGGAGGTTCAGGTGGTTACAAACAGTTTCCATGAAGACAACCTTCTGGGAGAAGGATCCCTTGGTCCTGTTTACAGAGCTGAATTTCCAGATAATAAGGTACCTTATAAACCGTAAATAACGTTGATTTTAAAACCGTTATTTCAATTTATAGTATAATTTCATTCTTCTTTTTAAAAGGTTTTAGCCGTGAAGAATATCAACATGGCGGGCATGTCTTTCAGTGAAGAAGAAAAGTTCTTAGATGTCGTGTGCACGGCTTCCCGTTTGAAGCACCCTAACATTGTTTCACTTAAAGGCTACTGTTTGGAGCATGGACAACATCTTCTTGTCTTTGACTATGTCAGAAATTTAACTCTAGATGACGCTCTTCATAATACAGCATACAAACCTTTATCGTGGGGCGCACGTCTCCAGATCGCTCTAGGCGTTGGTCAGGCCCTGGAGTAAGTTACATGTTGCTACCCAGAATTATTTTTCGTTAAATATGAAGTACAATCATGTCTCAACTCTCAACCGTGACATACACTTATGTTTGCAGCTATTTGCACTCGACGTTCTCCCCTCCTGTCGTCCATGGCAAATTAAAGGCTACCAATGTTCTTCTGGACGAAAACCTCATGCCTCGTGTTACTGACTCTGGCTTGGCTATTCTGAGACCACTGACAAGCAATAAAGTCAAAAACCGGGTATCTTTCTACAACAAAAATCGGCATACTGTTTAAATAGGCTACTTATTGCTGTCAAGATTCTAGTGGCTGAAGTTATATTATACACCCGCGATAAGGCAATTGTCTGCAATGCAATATCAAGAAACATTAATTTTACACCTGAAGTATTTAAAATATAGCTTGTGATAGACAACAGTTGCATTAAGTCAAAGTTCATAATTGGTTTTTGCTTTTGGATGATTTATCATGAAAATAAATGACCGAAATAAAATCTGGTTTGCCAGAAAGAGAAAAAAATAAAATCATAAAATATTTTTCCATAAGTTAAATGAAATTTTTTAAAAGGTCTATATGTAACCTTTTGCAGATAACTTATAAATAAACTAATTTAATTTTTTTGAAGTTGTCCAGAGAGGTAAAAAATATGCTTTTGCACTTTCTAGTAAAGCTTAAATCTACTTGAATTTATAAAGTTATAGTTGCAAAATGAACTATAACCTTGATATTAATTTTAGTATGTCATTGACATAGATTCACTGATTAATTTATTGACTGAAGAAAACAGGCTTCCGAAATTGATATTAGAGATACAGGATACAGTTCCCCTGACCATGACCAACAGGGAATTGGCAGCACGAAGAGCGACATCTTTGCCTTTGGAGTGTTGCTTCTTGAACTATTAACAGGAAGAAAACCTTTCGATGGGTATACCTTTCTCTATAACCTTATGCCATTTCATTTATTTGTTTAAGGTTTGCTGAATGATAACCTTTGTTTTCCATGCAACACAGTTCCAGGCCTAGGGAAGAGCACTATCTGGCAAAGTGGGCTTCATCAAGGCTTCATGATAGTGACAATTTGGAACAGATGGTGGATCCAGCAATCAAACGGACATTTTCATCCAAGGCTCTTTCTCGTTATGCTGATATCATCTCCCTCTGCATTCAGGTATTACCGTATTAGCATTCATATATGCAAAAAATTTGACAATCATTAATTTCTATACACTAATTACATGATAACTACGTAGTTGTTAGGTGATTATATGGGATAATGGATTGTGAATACATCATGACTCTATAGATATAGATAGAGTTTATTACAAAATTAAAACTTGAATTTACTCATGATTGTGTGTCGCCATTTTGGTTCTTCATATTATGTTCACTCTTTTTTCTGGGGGTTGCAATAAATTTACGTGCCTCTTATGCAGCCCGTAAAGGAATTTCGACCTCCAATGTCTGAAATCGTGAACAATCTAGTATCATTTTCTCGAAAGCTTGTTTCAAAGAGTGGTGCAGCAGATGGAACTGAACTTGATCCACTTGAAATTGAAAGGTCTTTTCACACAACCAGCTCCCGCTTTAACGGTTCACCCGCTCTGAGCTATGTATCCGCCTGATGTGTAAACTGGTTTAACTCCATTTCTGCTCTTTTTTTGCATCGCCTTTGGCTTCTAAGGCACAATTTTAGTTCCTTCAATGCATGAATTAGCTGGAATCTCACCTCTGAAAAGCTTTATGTTGTTTTAGTCATTACCGTTAGAACCATTTGCTTAATTAGTGTAACTGGTTATTTTTTACCAATTATTTTTTATCAGGTTATTTTTTATATAAAAATTTAGATAACAAAATATCACTAAAATATAAAAACCAGGGACTACTATTTTTTTATTGCAATTAAATAATATCAGTTTCAGACGCTCAATCTCGACACATTTTCATTTGTTCTTTTTTGAAGAAGACTAATTAGTATAGTCAAGATGGATTATATTTTGAATGTTGAGTTCTGTTAATGGCACACCCTCTTTGCTATTTGAATCTCCATATTCATACATGAATAAGGAATTTTTATAATATGATTTGAAACTCTGTGCAGGATATTAAAGTTGTAAACAGAATAAAAGATGTAGATTAAAATATGTAAGTTTCAAATAAATTTTGGCATAAGGTAGCTGGAGGATTATTTTAACGGTTTTTCTCCTCTCTTCTTTTCATTCTAGCTTTCATTGCTCCCACATTACTTTAAAAATCTTAAGAGTCACATCATAATTAATATTTTATTTGATTAAGAGAAAATTATGAAGACATAAATATATTATTTTGCTATTATGACTTAGGTTCTTAAATTTTATATTAAGTCATTATACTTCAATTGAGAGATTTTATAAAACTCGAGTTTTAAATTTATGACTATTGTGAATATGATTTTGTAAAATGTGAACTAAGCACAAATGAATGTACATTTCCTTATATTTTCATGTACTTTAATAGTATTATAATGATTAAAAAGAAAGACAAATGTAGCTTAATTAAACATGCTAATCAAGATTTAGTTAACATATTAGATTAAGAAAAATTATCTAAATTTTTTATGACAAAGTTGATTAAATTATGTTGTAAAATTAATTGCAAATTTGATTTATAAATTGTTCATTTTATACTATTAAGTTGATTCTTTCACTTAATAATAAATTGATAAAATTTGTTAGGTCTCTAATTATTTTAAAAAAAATAAGTAGGATTAAAATACATGACCGAATACATTATTAATATATAATTCATATTACATATGTAGCATAAAATTAAATTGTCGTGTAATTTCTTAAAGAATAATCAAGTGTAGTTCCCTTTGCTCAAACGCCATGGGTTTGAACTCCTTTAATGACTCGAGTTTATGAATAAAAAATAATTTAACCTTTTCATAAAACTTCGTTTAAAAATAGAATTTCACTAATCGACTTTAGCTTTCACTAAAAGTGTTAGAAAATGGTTGGTTAGAAATTCTTTCCTCTATATCCTTAACTTGTGTATAAACTAATACATATAAATAAAGTTTTTCATATAACTTTTTTAAATTTTTATTATAATTTTTGTCTTCTTATTTTCCTCACCTAGAAAGTCAATTTTCCTTCATCCAATGCTTTATTTTGATTTCAGGTACATTTCATTTGATTCAGAAACACACTTTATCCATTATTGAGGCATGTCCATTGCCCAAATATAGAGGCACGCAGGTCGTCCTACTGAATCAACTCAGCTCATGCATGGTCGGAATCCAAAAATAAAGGAAGTTAGAATGGACAAATTGAATAATTGCATAAATCAAGGAAGAAAATGGCATCAAGAATGCTTTAGTCTGTTGCCTTGTGCTAGTTGTTTTAACTTGTTCAGTTTCCTGCATATTCCTCGCACACAAATTATTCCTTGTCTTCAATGACATGGCTCCACATCAACTGATATTTCCCAATATTATTCACTAATGATTTTGATAGTAGTAAATCAGATATTTCGCAACATTCTCCAAACTTTTTAGTGGTCACCAAGACTACTAACAACTCTATCATATCATATCATATCCATACTTGAAATTCAAAACTAATACTAATAATAATAATAAGCCACAAAAACTGCATCCACTGATATCTTCTTGTAAAATCAATATGGCACAACAGCAGAATAAAGTTCCTCATTCAGTAAGAATTATCAGCGCATGGCATTGTCAAAGCACTGTTCTTCATCAGAAATGAACAGGTAAAGTGAAATTTTCCTAAAGTTATTTTGGCCAGCCACTGTCCACCTAAAAAGCTTGATCATCATGGAAGTAAATTCCTCTTCCTCATGCTCCAAGGCCACTAGTCAAAATAGCGTTGATCTCTCCAATTATATTAACTGGTCTTCCATCAAACATCGATGAAAGTGTACTCTCACATAGTTTTTTCAACTCCTTTGTTTTTGCCACAGCCGAATCCTGAAATCACTTAACAGTTAATTTCACTTCAAGACCGGGGAAATAACATATTTTTGTCCGCATGAGTATCAAACAACAAAAATAAGGAGAATGGAGAGAAATATGTGTTTTAATTTGTATTGCTTATTATAAAGGTAAAAATATGAACATGTTACTATTTACCAGAATAAAGTGTACATAGTAATAAACTACTGTAGGGATTAAATATCACTTCTTCTGCAACAAAAACAACAGGGACACAAGAGAAAGTGATAGAGCGAGAGAGAAGGTAGTGTTTATCCTGCAAATTTGAAAATCATTTGAACACTAAAAGATTCTCCCCCCTCATAAATAACTAGCACACATAGGTATAACTTACTTGCTTGGACCATGAAGAAGATAGAGAATTTTGCAGTTCCATCCGTTTAGTAGCCAAGTCCTTCAACCCCTCCCTCAACTTGACTTCATGATGTTTCTTTTCCTCCAATGAATTGACCAGTCTGTCTAGAAATCTGAAATTTGGCCCAACACCACAATCAATTAACACAGATCAGATCATATACAACAGGAATACTATTAAAGAAATAGCTAAAATAAAGCATTTGACACAAGGTTATCAAATCTGTAAACTCAACTCGCAAATAGTTTACTTCACATGAAAAAAAATAAAAATTCCAGCATATATGCATTGCCTTAATCTCCCCCAATTTAAAAAAAAAATCCCAATTAAAAATTTCCCCGGTCTGCTGCCTTAATCTCCCTAATTAAAACAAAATTTCCCCAATCTGTTACCCTCTTCTTCCCAATTAAATCAAATTTCTTCAATTAAAACATTTCCCCAATTTGGCTGCCCTAATATCCCTGATTAGAAAACAATCTCTCGCAGCAACCAATAATGCACCAGCACCAAGAGTCCCTACACCCTAATACCAGACGACCACCGCATGGTCGGAACTCAGCGACCACCGCATGACCATTGCATGATCAAAATTGAGACAAAGGTGGGAACGGATGCATGAAGACCATGAACAAAGGTGAGGCAAGCCACCACAAACAGAGGTGAGGCGAGCAACCACAAACAACGACGAGGTGATCACGAACGCAATGAACAACCACAACGCATTGACCTCAACCAAAGTGTGTTTTGGGTTTAAAAAGAATCCCTCTGGACTCACCAACTCGGTCACAAACTCGTGAATTTACAGCGAGTCCATCGAGTTTGCTGCAGCAAAAATGAGTTTGCTTGCAAGTTAACTCATCCAGGGTAAGTGGAAACGTAGACTTGGACAAGTTAACGAGTTAACTCATGAGTTTGATACACACTAAACGCTGTTAGTATACTTAATGTGGTTTTTTTGAGTAACTTCCAAAATCTAACAAGCATGAGTCATTCACTCCATACATTTTAGCATTTTGAAAATTGTAGAAAATAGAAAATCATGCATTAACATGCCATCCGGAACTTTAGTCTTTCAAGTTACATAGTAATATAGAAATAGACAAAACGAAATTCACCAAAAAAAAAATCATCTTAGTACACTACATAATAAATCAATGTTATGCAGGCAAAATATTCCAAACTTCAAAACAAATTATATCCAGTCCAACTATGGCACAACTTGAATAATTATGTTTGGTTTTTGTTTGAAACATAAATCAGTTGTTTTCAGTACATAAACTTGTAGTTCCACATATTAGTTGATATTTTTCAAAGGACAATTCCAACCCATCTAATAATCATAGAAACGCAAATGTGAGAATACATCCCACATAAAGCAGTACCTTTTGGAGTTGAGAATCATAATCAGATCCCTCGTCTTCCTATTTGTCAGCAATAAAATTGCCAAAGAAATATCACTTTGCATTGTTTCTATTGCATCAGCTGCGTACTGCTGTAGTACAAAGGGAGCAACTGCCTGGACTTGATTTTGCAAGGACAAAGTTTCATCATTCCTCAATTCGACCAAACGTTGATTTAAAAAGGATTTCACCTGATGTCATACACAATAATTACAAATTTAAGATTTAATTTGATAATAAGAATGACATCATATAATAAATTCATACAGAGCAGGTAACTGTTTACAAGCAAGAAAAATAACATAAAAACAAAATTTGCTATAATTACGTATCTTTCTCTATATGATTATTGAAAATTATAATATCAAAATCAAGAACTTAACCAAGTAAAGACAGTAAATTAGCATAGATATTATATACCTCATATAGATCATCCAGAATCTTATTTCTGTACTCCGTATCTAAAAGTTGGCTCCTTTCTTCCTTGTTTTTTGTCAATTGAGATAGGGCATCTGGAAGAGATGTCTGAGTCTCCAACACTACAGTTGGGGCACCATCATCATCAATGACATCAACCTGAGGAGTATCCACACTAATATCCCAAGATATATCTGCATGTGAGCCTAGTTCTTGGTTTGATACTGTTGGATCAGATCCAATATCAGAGGCATTAATGATTTCATAAGGACCCAATCCATTACCATTATCGTCTGCTTCTTCTACAGTTCCAATGTCCCAATCAATTTGTGAATTCTCCACAGAAATATCCCAGTCAATGTCAGGCACATCAATTGCAGGATTCAATTCATTTTTGCTTCCATAAACATTCACATCACTAATAATCTCAGAGTCAACAGCAACATTTAAAGATGGGGGATTTTCACGCATATTCTTCAAGTTTTGTATTACATCTCCCAAAGATCTCTGCAGTATCATTTGTCATCATAAATAATGAGTATATTGAACCATGTCAAAAAGAGTTTACTAATGATAACTATAAAATGAATAAGAATTTTTTTTTCTTACATCTTTTTCAGTGTGAGCATCCCTGACAAAATTGGAATAATATTCAATTGCCTGTGAAATGTTGTCATTGTTCACAACATCTAGAATATTGCGAAACGTACTTGGAAGTAATTGTGCTGTCTCCAGAAGTTCTACTCTGACATTTTTCCCCTGCAAAACAATATAAGCATACACCATAAAAATAAATTGCATTCAACACAGCGCAACAATAACGATAAAATTTTATCCCACTATGTGAGGTTGGTTATATGAATGAAATCCCTTTTCGGACTGCTACATAAATTGTTTCTACACAACACAAACACCCAAAAAAATCAAACCTGCAATCCAAGCTCCTGGCAAGCTTCGGCATATTTGGCCGCTGAGAGCGCAGCACTTCTTTTTATATCAGCTTCCTTGCGATCTAGCTCTAACAGCTGCTGCTGAATCTTCTGAACCTGTTTCCTCTGATAAGGGCTTCACAATGAAAGCAAATACTCAGCAACAAAAAACCAAACCCTTAAGACATGAAAAACCAAAAGATGACAATGCTCACATTTCATAGCTCACATTTTGAATGAGAATCTGCGCAGCCTCACCAAGGAAAACATGATCCTTCTCAAACGACCGCACGATTGCTTCCCAAGCACCCTACCAAATAATAGCAGCCAAAATTAGGGACAAAAGGATTACTTACACGGATTTATTTTTTTTTGTTATGAGGTTACAGGATCAACCACCAGAGGTAAACTTGCTTGAGCAAAATAGAACACTTAACACAGTTGCATAACTAAAACTGGAACTCATGACCACCAGTGCAATTAGAAGAACTCCATACTAGCTGATCTACATATGTTCTATAATATTAATATACATAGTATGAATGATTATAGGGCACATTTCTGTTAAGTGTATCTCACCGCAGCACCTGATAAGCGACCAAATATGTTCCTGCTTTCCGAAGTAGACTTCAAGAGAATATCATATATCTGTTTGGCCTCCAAATATCCAATCCCTGAAAGTAGCATTGCCACTTTGCTCATAACAATTATCTAATTTAACTTAGCCACCAATTAAACATTCATAATTTACAATCACTGAACAAAACCCATTAACACATTTCGGTTAACACGCATAAATTTCGAACCTTCGGAGTCTAGGGTTTGGAAGAGGGGATCAGAGTCTTTGGGGAGGGAAGAAAAATCCTTGGAAATTCGGGCCCTGATCGCCGCCACGCGCTTTCGCCAATCCGCCGGTACTCGCTTGCGATCCACCAACCATTCTGCAAAGGTCGAAAATAGAATTCAGCAAACGAGAAAATTAAAATTAAAATTAAAAAAAAAATGGGTAAAAGGAAAAGACGAAAGAAATTGGAACCTCCGAGACGAGAGAAAGTGATGTCGATGGGGAGATTGCGAACGTCATCGGAAGATTGCATTGCGAATGAAGAGATCGGAACTCGACGACGGAGTGAAAGGGTTGGTCGTTGGGAATTGGGTTTGGAATTTGCAGCGCGCTGTAGTCTACGACGTTCAACACACCACTCCCACCTTCAACTCTTTTCTTACATATTTCATATTTCATACAAAAATTATCAATGTAATTAATCAAACATCTTAATATTGAAGTTGTTTTAAATATCTCAATAACACAATACCTCTACACCTATTAATAATGTATTAGTATAGGATACACGTATAATGTATAATATACTGACACTACTATAACATTCATAACATTCATAATATATGTACCGGTAAATATCTATTTTAAAAATATTTAATTTCAATATAATTTTAACACAATTTAAAAAAATAAATATATTATATTTAAAAAATTAAACTTATTATATAT
>Ga0123341_1004107_pt1 | contig 12695 bp, 7 predicted proteins | sample Turbeapinknodule_FD_89959 | JGI IMG/M metagenome (GOLD analysis project Ga0123341, IMG submission 89959) | Root nodule microbial communities of legume samples collected from Mexico - Turtle bean Mexico pink nodule | ecosystem: Host-associated > Plants > Roots > Nodule | place: Mexico: Nepantla... | reverse complement strand
GTAAATAGAGTATTTAACTTTGTTTTTTTTGTTATTATAAATTGAATATTTTTTATTAAATAATGATATAATTGTGAAATAAATATTTATTATAAATATTAACAGAATCTTAATAAAATAATTTGCTTACGTACTATTAACCTAAAAAAAATAACGATTGTTCTATTTGTTAATATCATATAAACAATCAATTAATCTAGGCAATATTTCCTTTGAATTCAAATATAAGCAAATTCTAACCCTCCCAATCCTATTTAAGTTCTTTTAAACTTAAGCATTATTCAGTAAATATAATTCAGGTAATTAAATGAACTTAACTACCATAATTACCATTTTTCACTCTAAAGTAATTAATTTTTGTTTTTATTTAATTCGAGAGCTTGCAAATTTTTATATTAGCAATCAACAATATATAAATATGAACCATTTCAGGAGTGATCCAATCCATATGATTTTCATGGTTGAAATTGTTGGTTCGGTTGTCTGTGCTATTTGTGGGGTGATGGTTTTTTTTTATGAAGGTTGACACACTCTTAAAGTGTCTCGCTTAATTTAAAATTTATTTTTTGTTGATAAAAAAAGAGAAACAAAGACAACCTAACAACACAACACCTCACAGACAACTACTTAAAAATGAACCTTGCCAAAATCAACTGCTGACCATCAACCTAAAGCGAAGAAAGACAAACCAAAAGATCAAGACACCAATCAGAAAAAAGAAAAATAAGAAGAGGGGGATTTAGAAGTGATCCAAGACCAAACCTTCAATTGAGCCAATTTAAAGATCTCAGAATAATCCAAAACTACACCTTTAAAAATAATCTTATTCCTATGATTCCATATCTCACTAACCATCGCAATCCAAATATTCTCTATCCCTAAATTGACCGACTCAGGAGCATTACACAACTTGAACTGCAAAAAAATGAGAGTAATCGTGAATGGGGGCAACCGACAAGATGCCTAACCACGCATAACAAAGATTCCACACCAGCCAAAATATTCTACAGTAAAAAAACAGATGACTAAATTCCTCCTCTTTAACCCCACAAAAGCAATAGAAAACACTTTCGACCGCAATCCCGTGTCTATGTAAATTAGCCTTAGTTGCAATCTTATTTTCTAGCACATTCCAAGTTGTAATCTAAGTTGAAGACAAAACCTTAATTCTCCAAAACAATTTAAACATCCTCGACTAGTCCCCCTCATGAACCTCTTAGAATCCCATAAGCTGAATTAATTGAGAACTCTTTAAACTTATCGTCTTTCCAAACCCACCTATCAACTTTCTTTCTTTAAGACAGGGCACGATTCGTGCACTAGCTCGAGGAGTTGACTAACCTGGACCTTCTCCCAGTCAAAAAGACTTCTTCTCCACGCCAAATACCACTTCCAAACACAATTTGCCTGAAAATCACAACGATCCAACGATGCATCTTTCTCGACACAAAGAGAGAAAAGCCTTGGAAATTTATTCTTCAAGGAATCATTACCTACCCACTGGTCCTCCCAGAACGTGATAGACTTCCCATTGCGAACTTCCCACTTAAAACAATCTCCGAAGTTACTACCCAATTTCTCCAACTTCTAAATCATTTTCAAATCTTTTCACCAAAGAAAAATATAAATACACCTGTCCTCCTATACATTTTTCCAACCTCCATATTTAAACTCTAAAATCTCTTTCCATAAACCTCCTTGTTACACTCTAACCGGCAAATCCATTTATCCAACAAAACTAAATTGAAATTGCAAGTATCAACATTATAGTTTTGAAATCGTAATAGCTGATAACAAATTATTATAATTATAAAAAAAGAAATGTAACATTTATAATGAAATGATAAAATAAAGATTCATTTAAATTTTAAGAAATGAATTGATTGTTCTAAGAAAAAAATATTTATTATACACATTTTAACTAATGCAATTAAATAAATAATACAGTACCTTTTTCCAAAATAGAAAATCAGATATAAAAGTTAGTTTGTATTTCAAGAAAAAAAATCAATAAAAGATATCCATATAACATACTCTTACGTCATAATATTTTTTTATAATATATGAGATAAGAGATAGACAAGTATGTCAAACAAATCTTACCGTGGAATCCAATTAACAATCTAAGAGAAATTATCATGGAATCATTTCTTAGACCGAATCAATGAGTAATTAAATATTATTAATTATTTTATTTTGATTTGAAAATTAACTTATGTGTCATTTAGAGGATGATAGAGACCATAAAACAAGTTATTTAATAATTTTTTTCCAAATCATTCTTGGTTGATTCTACTTGCTCTTGAAGACTTGGTTCAACCATCACCATATATATTCCATCAAAACTAAATTAATTGACCTAATCGTCTCAGAGTGAACCTTCGTCTTCATTACGCTTGACTACAACGTCAATAAAAACTTTGAAAAAAAATAAAGAAAATTGCAGTACACCACATTGCAGTATTGGGACGCAACCTAGGAAGACCAATTATACAGACAAAAAGGTTTAGTCTCAATCAGTAAAACTTTTTACCTGCTCTTCTTGTTTAGTTAATCTTTAATATAAGGATATACTAATATTGCTTATCATACCATATTATTTTAAAATTTTTGTTTTCAGAATTTTATAAAACCTAATACACTTTTATAATTTTTCATTTATACTTAATATAAATTTTACAAAGTGAAAAGTAATTTTTTATTCTTTGAATTCAAAACTTTGCATGATGGAATATAATATTAAAAAGAAAAATTACTAAAGACATTTGTTTAAATTGTTGAGTTAAACTTTATTTAAACAGCAACCTGCGTGAACAAATTCAGAACAAACTTATTCATTCTTGCAAACAAATCCACTTTTGTTATTGTTCTTCTCTCAGTTCTTAGCTCCGGCAAAAGTTGAGAAAAAAAAACTGCCATTGAGAATGAGATTTGCAGACATGGTGACCATTTTTGTTCTATTCTTGGCCATTCCTTCTCCTTTCCTTAAAACAGTGGAATCACTAAATTTCAACATTACAAACTTCGATGACCCTGAGAGTGCAAAAAACATGGCATACATGGGTGACGGCAAACCAAAGAACGGTTCCATAGACCTCAACATAGTCTCGTATTATTTCCGTGTTGGGAGAGCCTTGTATGCACAACCTTTGCACCTTTGGGATTCATCTTCAAGTGTTGTAACAGACTTCACCACACGCTTCACCTTTTCTATTGAAAAAGGAAACGATGATACCGCTAGCTACGCTGATGGTTTCGCCTTCTACATAGCCCCTCACGGCTATCAGATTCCTCCAAATGGTGCAGGTGGCACTTTTGGCCTTTTCAATGGCACTTTCAACAGCTTCCTTCCCCAAAATCGCATCCTTGCGGTTGAGTTTGACACACTTAATGGCACCATTGACCCTCCCATGCAGCACGTTGGCATAGATGATAACTCCCTCAAATCCGCGACTACTGGCAAGTTTGACATCGACGAAAATCTGGGAAAGAAATGTAACGCTTTGGTAACCTACAATGCTTCCGACAAGACACTCTTTGTGGCTTGGTCCTTCAACGGAACCGCAACGATACACTCCAATTCTTCACTTTCTTACAAGATCGACCTCTTGAGAACTCTACCCGAGTGGGTTGATGTTGGGTTCTCTGCTTCCACCGGCGAGCTCACTGAACGAAACCTCATTCACTCGTGGGAGTTCAGTTCCACGTTGAATTCTTCCACGGCTTCCAATGATAATCCCTCTGGTGGCAATGAGAAGAGCGGGAAAGGGTTGAGCAAGGTTATGATTGTTGTTGTGGTGACGTGTTTTATGGTTTTTGTGGCCGTGGCAGCAAATGTTGCAGCTTGGATAATAATCATGAAGAAGAGAAGGGGTAAGAATGATTGTGGTTATGATGATGGTGGTAAAGGTAGGTCTGCTAGGTTTAATCTGGACAGGGAAACTCTACCAAGAAGGTTTGATTACACAGAACTAGTTGAAGCCACCAAAGGGTTTGCTGATGAAGCAAGGCTTGGAAGAGGAGGCTCGGGACAGGTTTACAAAGGGGTTCTGAGCTATTTTGGAAGGGTTGTTGCTGTGAAAAGGATTTTCACCAACTTTGAAAATTCAGAGAGGGTTTTCATCAACGAGGTTAGGATCATAAGCCGTCTTATACACAGAAACTTGGTGCAGTTCGTAGGGTGGTGCCACGAGCAAGGAGAGTTTCTGTTGGTTTTTGATTACATGCCTAATGGAAGCCTCGACACTCATCTCTTCGGTGACAAAAAACCTTTGGCCTGGGATATTAGGTATGTATGGTTAAATAATATATACACTCTCTATCTTCTTTTATTTATTTTATCATGAACAAAACTTGGATACTTAGTGTTTTAATTTAATTAGCATATATAATTCTTCAATCAGACTTTCATCAGAATTCTATTTTAATCACACTTTTATTGAGTTGATTACATCAGTTATGGAACTTCAATTACGCACTTTGTCTTCTAAAATTTTCTAACAGGTACAAGGTAGCATTAGGCGTGGCTTTGGCACTTCGTTATCTTCATGAGGATGCCGAACAGAGTGTTCTTCATAGGGATATTAAGTCGGCTAATGTGTTGCTGGACACAGATTTTAGCACGAAGCTTGGAGATTTTGGGATGGCCAAGTTGGTGGATCCAAGGTTGAAGACTCAGAGGACAGGAGTGGTGGGGACTTACGGGTACCTTGCCCCAGAATACATGAATGGAGGTAGGGCTAGCAAGGAATCAGACATGTATAGTTTTGGTGTTGTGGCTCTTGAAATTGCATGTGGAAGAAGGACTTATCTGGATGGGGAGTTTCATATACCTCTGATGAACTGGGTGTGGCAACAGTATGTGGAAGGGAATGTGATGGATGTTGTTGATGAGAGATTGAACATGGAGTTTGATGTGGATGAAATGAGAAGCTTGATCATTGTGGGGTTGTGGTGCACTAACCCTAACGACAAGGAAAGGCCAAAGGCAGCACAAGTAATAAAAGTTCTTGAGCTTGAAGCACCATTGCCAGAGCTTCCACTTGATATGCATGATCGTCCTCCTCTTTCGCTAAGTACTTATAATCATGCACAACCCACTCATAATTCCTTACAATCACTACCCTTCACTAACAGTTTTGTCACTATTGGACGTTAATTTGCTAAGTCAGGCTCTGATCCCACACCATGAAGTTATGCATAATTTTCGTTTCATTTTATTTTGATCTTGCGTTTGTTACCAAGTATTTAGTGACCAGCAACTAGTTGGAAGATGATTTCCTTTTCTCCTTTGAAAAATCAACGATGAACATCTAAATACTAGAATGATGTCTTATAGGTGATATGATGTACTAGATTGAGGTATTTTTAATGGAAAAATATATGTTCACACCACTGTTTGTCAAAAACATTCTTTTTATAACTCCTTTTCTTAATAAAATATTATATTATAATAAAATATAACTTAATATAATTGAATAATGAATGTAGACAAAAAAAAGTGTCAATGAATTATGGTCTTTTTCAATAAAGGTGAAGATTCTAAATATAACATTATTATTACAATTTTCTACTTTGTTTTATATCTGATTAAGAAAAACAACTGAGGTAGAAAATAACATCTTTTGACAATAAAATTATTGATTCTAATTTAATAAGTTAAACTAAATTACCGAATGAATCTAAAATTAAAAGTTGTTTAGATGGCGAACTCTAAACTGCAACCTTTGGATACAGATTAAGGAGGAATACCACTTGTAATCAATCATCATACCTGCTCCAATCTTAAAATGAAACATATTATAACTCAAATCAACACATGAAAAGATGATGTCAAAACCAGACACATACTTGCTCCAAAACTTGACACATCTTCATAAAATAATAGAGAGCTGAAAAATTACAAAGCCAAGAGGTTTAGAAGGATAAGAAGGAGAATCATGGATGTTTAGCAGAAAGTATTGGCAATGACACATTTTGTTTAAGAACATTAATGACCTCTTCTGCTGTTGGTCTTTCTTTGTGATCTTCCAGGGTACACCATATTCCCACAGTGAGCAAACATGTCATTTCACTCACATCAAAATCTTTCTTCAATTTCTCATCAGCAGCATTCAAAATCTTTCCATCCACATAATGTTTCCATACCCAGTTCCTCAAAGTCCTTCTTCCACATGCTATTTCCAAAGCCAACACCCCAAAACCGTACATGTCTGATTCCTTGCTAGCCCTTCCTTCCTTCACATATTCAGGGGCCAGGTACCCATACGTTCCCACCACCCTTGTCTTCTCACTCCTCAATCTTGGATCCACCAACTTCGCCATTCCAAAATCACTAAGCTTAGCATTGAAATCCCTGTCTAACAAAACATTACCTGCCTTGATATCCCTGTGAAGAACACACTGCTCCACGTCTTCATGGAGATAACCAAGTGCTCTCACCACACCTAATGCTATGCTATATCTCACACCCCATGTCAAACTCCTTCTGTTCCCAAAGAGATGAGTCTCAAGGCTTCCATTATCTAAGTAATCCATAACTAGAAACAACTTCCCTTCCTCCTCGCACCACCCAATGAACTGCACAAGGTTTTTATGTATAAGCCTGCTTATAATCTTCACTTCGTTTCTAAATATTCTCTCCGAATCTTCCACGTCTGAAGAAATCCATTTCACCGCCACCACACGCCCTAAATCACTCAGAAACCCTTTGTAAACTTGTCCATGCCCACCTTCTCCAAGCCTTCTATCATCTGCAAACCCGTTGGTGGCTGCAACCAATTCGTCATAACAAAACCTTCTAGGCGTAGCTTCTCTGTCAAAACCAAATCCATTCTCGTTTCTTCTCTTCTTCATCATCCAACACGTAATACTAATAACCACGAGCGCAAATATAATACACCAAATCACTGCAACAGCCACTACTTTTCCCCTACCCTTGTATTCTGTTGTGATAACAATTTCTTTGTTTGCTTCTCTATGTGTGAAATTTATTAGATCTAGACTAGAACTGAATTCCCATGAATGGATAACATTTTCCTCAATGGATGATCCGGTTGCACCTGAAAAACCAATAGCGACCCACTCCGGTAGAAGTTCCGCTAGGTCGATCTGGTAGGAAAGATAAACGTTAGGAGTAGAAGCGGAACTAGTTCCATCGAAGAACCACGAGACAGCAAGGAGTTTGGCAGAAGCATTGTAAGTTATCAAGGCATGTCCCATGTTCCCTTTGTTGCTCTCAATATCAAACTTGGTATAATTGAGAGAGACCACAGAGCCATTGTTGATCCCCACGTGCTGCATTGGTGGGTCGAAGTCGTTTATAAAAGTGTCAAATTCGACAGCAAGTATGGGTATGTTTTCATCGTATAGGCCGAGAGCGTAACCAGGTATCATGGTGTTCGGAATCTGGTAGGAAAGAGGTGCGACGTAGAAGCCAAATCCGTCACCGTAAATGGTGTCAGGGGATTGGATAGTGAATGAAAAACGAGTTGAAAAATCAGTGAGTTTTCCGTTAGAAGAGTTTTTGAGGTGTAGTGGTTGGCCATAGATTGCTCTTCCAATTCCACTATAGATGAGTGAGTTGAGTTGTATGCTTCCGTTCAAAATCTTGGCTACGCCTGCGTATCCAATGAGGCCTGCGTTTTCAGTGTCGTCAAAGTTAGTTATGCTGAAGGAAAATGGTTGAGCTATGGTTCTTGGAAGGATAAGCAGAAGAAGAAAACTTCCGAAGTAGTGGGAATTTTTTGAGGTAGCTAACATGATTTATTTGACAGAGTGTATTGGGTACGAGGATGCAAGTTCGGGATTGTCTTATATGTATTTGCAGGTTGCAGGGAAGACACGGAAGAAGATGATTCAACAGAAACCCTAACAACACGTTTTGAAATGGTCATGATTTTTGGAATTGTTCGTAAGAATTTAATTTCAAAACGAAAAATTCCTCAAAATACTTTTGGATACAGGGGTAATTTTAAGATGACAATGTAATTAAATTTCATAAATAATTTATCAATATACCTAAATTAAAACTAAATAGTTCAGCTAGTGACTTGTGTAAGAGAAGTCTCAAAATTTACTCTGGTACTTATTTTTTTATACATTATTCTTTTAGTAGAACACGTCAAAATATTTTTTTTCTCTTTTATATTATTTTAGTTCTTGAGACCAAAATTAAGAGAAGAAATCGATTTCTTCTTTTAAGATTCTCCTTCTACTTGTTTTTCCTATTTTAAAAACTTATTATTGTTTTCTCCTTTGAGATAGAGAAAATACTATTGTAATTTTATTTCACTTAGCAAATTATATTATTCTCTATTATCTGTTTTGTTGTTGTTTTTTTTATATCTTTTATTTTAGTTATGAGTTTATATGATGGTACTCTAATATCCAATAGTGGTATGAGAACATGGTTCTTGATTATATTTTGTTATTAATATCACTATATAGTGTTATAGAAAGATTGAGTATGTTGTGTGATTACAACTAGTCTGATTTCTCATCAAAAAGAAATTATTATTGTTACTCAATATATTATGGTAGTCTGAAAGTGTATGTCTAGAAAAAATCTGACAAAAAAAACTTAGTATTTAAGGGTGTCCATTGACGAATCACCTCTCTTTTCTAGAAACTTACCCAATGTATTGGTTCACGGTCTATGATCATTGTTTTATTAAACAATCTTATTTATAATGAGAAATGCATAAGTCAATTTTAAAGTCATTTTAGCAAAACATGTGATAGAAAAGTTCAATGGAAATAATTTGTCTCGATGAAAATTGAAGAAGGAGACAATTTTCGGTAAGGACAATTATGCAGATGCAATTAAAAAAAACTCATGAACATCACAAGTCAAAAGTGAAAAAAAACTAATAATTTTTTTTTATCAACAAATAATAAAATGAATTAAAGAAAAGGGAACAGTATAAGGGTGTTCTAACCCGTATAAAAATAACAAATACCCTCACCACCCATAGGTTTAGCTTTCCCACCACACCACAGACCAATTAAATAAACCAAAATTGATAAAAACAGAAATGGTTCAAACCTGGCTGCTGAAAACAGAGATGGGTCCTTATAGGATGCATGCACACCACTGCTACACCTGCAGGGCCCAAAAGCTATTTCCAAGTCTTCATCTCCGTGCATGTTCTTCAACAACGTTTAATTATGTAGAAGCTCATGAAGGTATTGATTGTAGTGAGAGACCAATTGAAGACTGATATAGAGGTGGAATCAAGTGCTCAAACTTTAGAGCTGCAGCATAGAAAGTGACTAGTTTGTTCTGATTTTGAACTTAGTAAATATGGGTATTGTGCTATAGATCATTATCTCAAGACCACAGTAGCATCCATCCCAACAAATCCCTACCATCACCTCGGTCCAAAGTGTTGTGTACAATGTGTACACACCCTTCTCCAACACACCACTTCTAGGGATGGCAAAGCGGGACGGGTCATGGAGGCCGGCCCGCAGCCCGCTAGTAAAAAACGCGGGAAAAACTTAGTTTTTCAACCCACTGACCCGCTTTAACCCGTCCCGCATAACCTGCAGCCCGCGTAGGCCAATAGCGACACGGGACGGGTTGGTCTGCTGACCCGCAAGAAAAAAAAGTTTGTGTGTTGACTTGACAGAGGCAAGTTGGACTAAAAAAAATATGTTTTCCTTTTCCATTCATATTCATTCATTCTAACGCTGCACACTTTATTAGGTTTCCTTTTAATTGATCTTATTTTTATTGTATTATTTTTATGAAAAATTAATTAATTAATTGTCATTGTTTTAATGTATGCAGATGACAAGAAATATTATAATTATGAAAAATTGGATAAAAGTTCTTCTAAGGCTGCATCCAATGTTATTGAAATGTAAGAATATTAATGTTTTTGAATTAACTAAGTTGATTGTAGTGGTGTTTATGTTTAATGTTTTTGAATTAGCTATTTTTATTTTTTTGAGATGGAAGAATATTGATATTTGATTTTTATCTTAATTAATTATTGATGTTTGACTATGTTTGAAATGGAAGAAAAAATATTTATAATTTTTCAAGAGCAAAAAGTAAAAGCCCTTTTCATTGAAAAAAAAACCTAAATGTGAGTCAGCCCGCAAACTTGCGGGCTAGCCCTTATGCGGGGCGGGGCGGAGCGGGCCAAGTGTAGGGTGGGTTGACCTGTTTTGCCATCCCTAACCAATTCCAATTCTTGCTGCATAAATCCTTAGTAGTCCAAGCATTTATAACACATACTTTGTTGGGACTAACGTACCACACCTAAGGAGACCAATGAACCTCTCCAGAGAATTGGATTAGAATAGCTGCTACTTTGAATCAGGGACACTTCCCTTAGCAGAACTAGATAGCAAAATCAATGAATAGCAATTGTTCCTTGGCATGGCAACTATACTTACTGAACAATCACCACCAAACTCATAAAGAACCGTCCCATTATAGCTTGTTGTTGCATTTAATTCTTAACTCCTGCCTCTTAACTCCCTTATACCTCAATTCCCCTTCTCTTGATCATAACACCTTGTACCTATAACATTAGACCATCCAACATGGCCTTGATCTGCTATAGAATCCCTTAAAGCTTATCTGTAAATTCTAATGCAAAGAAGAGGGTTCAAAACCCAATCGAGTAGTGAAATGAAATGACCCTGTGTTTCATCCATAACCACAATTTGAGTTGTGCCATCTGGAAAATTTCTTCAGCATCTACTACCCCTTCCTTAAATACAACACAATTTCTTTGATCTCAAATACTCCTTACTATAGCTGCCCACATACCTTACTATAGCTGCCCACATACCTTCCATACCAAGTTTTGTTTGTTACTAATCTGTACCAGATGAAAATTCTGAAAGTGGCACTTCAAGTCATTGTGTTGAACAAACGTTATGCCAATCCACCTGAAGCACAAAATTCATACACTTTGTGCAACTTTGCATTCTAGAAACAGATGTTGGTTTATTTCATCCAAAGCCTGACACATTTCATTCTAGAAACATATGTACTCCTCGCCTACTCAAGCATACTCTTGTTGGAATTCTATCCAGCAGAACCCTCCATGTCGTAATGAGCACATTGGGTGATAGTACTATCCATAAGTTGTTAACTTAAAACCATGTCTTCTGTCTGCTAGTGAGGAGAAAAGAGAGAAAAAGTACATAAACAAATTGTAGGCTCCCTCTGATTGCTTACTTATATGTGAGGGGTGAACTTAGGCATCATTGCTATGGTTTTGTCCCAAATACATAATCTGAGATGTGAGACAAAAATCCGTGTTCACCCCATTTCATAGATTTTGTGTGGAATGTAAAAAGTACAAATAATGGTATAACTTATAGGTTAAAAATTTCTTTTGAAATATGTCGTTGAGTTCAAGAAGATGCATTATTATTATTATTAAAAAAAAAAAAATCAGTGTCACTCACCAGGTTTAACCCTTCAAAACACTAATATATATTTATGGACCAAGCCACACACTATTATCATCACTATACTTACTGTAGAGTAAAGATATTTGGTCTTATATTTTCTGGATACGTTTTCCCCAATATAAGTCCTCGGAACTATAATGTTAGGAGGATCATATTTTGTCTGCGAGGGAGGGAAGTTAATAGGATTCATATAACGGTAACTAACAATGAACGATGAACAGATACAAACCTGTTGCAAATTCGATGGAGGAGGCGAGACTTGAGTTTGACAACAACAATGGTGTTGAACCTTCACACACTTATTTCAATTTGACTCAATCTACCAATCAGACTATTTGCTCATATTTTAATCTACTCTTCACATCACTTATTTCAATTTGACTCAATTTACTCTCCTTATCTAATTTACTATTCTCTAACTTATTAACCACTTCTATATTTATACACATATATTCTTCAAAACATTATCAAAATAAACTATTAAGTCATCCAAACCATAAAAATAATTAGAACAGATATATCCCCACACTAGTGCTAAAAACAGAGAAACACTAACCATTGGTGAATCTACCAAGACAAAGGTGCAGATCCAAAACAAAGTTTGTATAGAATGATTACCATTGCATCATGTGACCGGGGACGCGAGAATCCTTTGGAAAAGGCGGTGAATGGCTATTTGATATGGATCGACTCGAATAAGCAACCCGACGCACTCCAAAAGGTAACAATAAATTAAAAATCAATAGTGAGACCCTGACAAACTAGAACAACAACACTAATTCCTTGCACAAACCTGGACAAAAGTTTCAAATGCTTGCGCGGATGCGTCGATGGTGGCAATGGCGCAATAGTGAGCGCTAGGTTTCGCGATAATGAATGGCGAATAGGATGTGCGAGTGAGTGAAAGGGAAGAGTGAGTGAAGCACGAAGCGTTTCGTGACGAGGGTTGCGCGGAGGCGACGATGGCGGATAGTGAGCGCTAGGTTTCGCAATAGGGTTTCAGTGTTTAGCAGAGAGAAAGGAGGAGAGAGGGAAGAGTCACGAATGAGTGAATAGTCAAACCATGTTTTAAAAAATAATTGGAAATAATAAGGAATGGTGTATGGAGGAAATCTGAAGGATAATTGTGACAGTTCAAACTGACATATTTTGAAGGATAATTGTGGCGGTTAGTCAAATGTCATATTATACGGAAATTTGTGGCGGTTATTAATAACCGCCATATTAAAACCGCCACTTTATAAATGATTTTTTGT
>Ga0123341_1004106_pt1 | contig 12696 bp, 8 predicted proteins | sample Turbeapinknodule_FD_89959 | JGI IMG/M metagenome (GOLD analysis project Ga0123341, IMG submission 89959) | Root nodule microbial communities of legume samples collected from Mexico - Turtle bean Mexico pink nodule | ecosystem: Host-associated > Plants > Roots > Nodule | place: Mexico: Nepantla... | reverse complement strand
ATTTTGTATTTTTTTAAAGTTAATATGTCACTAGAAATAATATTTTAATTAAAATTAATTATAATATAAAAAAATCAAACAAATTAATTTTTCAATAATTTTCAAATACAAGGATAAATTTGTAAATTTACATTTTTATCAATTAAAAAAGTACACTTTCACTCACATCCGTTATGTCACTCACAAACTTTCATAAACTTTTTATCTATTTACCTTAATATAAACAACCTCATTTTCTTCACACTTTCTCTTCAAATCATCTCAAATCCACTCCTTAATCCAAACAAAGCATTATGGCTCCATCATTATCTAAACCAATGATATTACTGTCATTATTATCAACAAATGTTAAGGTTGACTATATTTTCTATTGTTGTTCTTGAAATAACTATCTTAGAAAAGAAAACTTGTGGTTTATAGATTGTTGGGATCTCACATTGACTGTATATATTGCCAAAGTAGAGCTTATAAAAGCTTGGACAATCCGTACCTTGTGAACTAGTTTTTGGAATTTATGTAGGGCCAACTCAAATTTAAGGTTGTATTAGAGCTTAGCATAGATGTGATCTTGGGCCATCCTTACCTGTCCAAATTTCTACTTGGCCTCATGGTTTTCCTAGTGCACTAAAGGAAATATTTCTACAATCTCCCTGTGGTAGATATTCAACCTTTAGGTTTGAGGGGATTCCATATCTACTACATAATAAAGACATGGCCAAATTAGAGCTTATAAAGGCTGAGACAATTTTCACCTCATGAGCTAGCTTTTGGGGTTTATTACGCCGGACCTAATTCTGACAGGTATTCAATTATTGGGGTCTTGATTGAAACATTTTTCATGATATGTAGTTGCCATTGGAACAGTGATCAATGTGCATTTAGCTTTCCTCTGTTATAGACTATCAAGTAGGAAAATCAATTATTGTCCTCTGTAATGTTTCAAATTGCCAGTATGTAACTGTTCTAACGTTGATCATTGTATAATTGGCTTTGATATCTAGGTTTCAAGTTGGCTTAGACAATTCTTTGTCTGAAGTTTTACATGTAGGCTTATATAAAAATTGTTCTGAAGTGTTACATGTTTGGTAGCTCAGTTCCTATTATTGATTATCTTTGTTGCCTGCTGTATAAAATTTATCCAAGATCAGGTTGCTTAGTTAGCAATGGGTGCCTCAGGATGGGATATTGTTCTGATTGCCTAGGTGTTCCAACATAGATACAATGAATTTTTGCTTGGTTGAGAAAAAAAATGGTTATCTAGCGTGGCTTGTTTATAATATCACCTAGAATCCATGTGGTCTCTCACGGCTTGTTATTAAAATTTGTTGATAAAATAGAAATTCTACCTTGGTTTGTATCTTACAATTTGAGAAGGGCTGTAATTTGTTAATAAAATAATAAATGCTAATTTATATGATCTCTCACTTCTGTTTGTGTATGTTTTCTATGTCTTAATTTCCTTAAGTTGAACTATGTTTACCAGCAGGTATGCATTTTTTAGTTTTGATATTCAACTGGTAATGAAAACAGCGTGATAAAATTTTACATTCTTTGGGCTGTTGGAAAATGACATCTTTGCTCAAATATATTGGTCATTTCATTTCACAGGAATTTCTCAGCCCATGATGCATCCACCCACCTGGTGGTTACCCAGGGTGATACCCATCTTGGACATTATGGAGAGGAAATGACTAACAAACAGGTCACATTTCGTGAGCCTGTGAGCAACAATGAAGTTGATGATCCCGATGGAGATGGAACTCATAGCGAGAGAGAAACACCTGCTAACTGGAGTTCTGGCAACACTCCTTATACAACCACTGTTGATGACCCTGGTCCTTCATATTCTCCTTATTTACCACCAGTTCTTGAAGAACCTAATTCTTCTTTTTCTGAAGGTAAGAAATTAACTGCCTTTTAAGCTTTACTATACATTCATAGCCTTGCTGTTGGCTATTCCAAGTTAAATAAATTATGTTGCAGCTGCAGATGAAGATCCATTGCCGGCTATAGAGGGCCTTCAAATTTCTGGAGAAGCCTTTCCTGGAAGGGAACTTCAGGCATGTGGATACTCCATCAATGGCACTACAAGTTGTAATTTTGAGGTGCATTTTATTTTTGTATAATTTGGACCTTGTTTCTTCTTGCTTTGTTTCCTTAAAGATATTAATGTTTGATATATATTCTAAGCATTTGACAATTGACATTACCTTGTCTCCCTGTTGGACTACCAGTGGATTCGGCATTTGGAAGATGGTTCCTTCAATTATATTGATGGTATTGTTATACTTCTGCATAGGATTATGTTCTCCCTTTCTTCTGGTATGTGATGAACTCAGTCATGATTTGCTTCAAATGTAGGGGCGAAACAACCTGCCTACCTTGTCAATGCTGATGATGTTGGGACATTGCTTGCCATTGAAGTCCAACCTCTGGATAACAGGAAGCGCAAGGTACTTTTTTCCAACTACTATAATGGAAATCTTACACATGTATGCAAAAAAAGAGTAAGTGAGCTGGTATAATGTGGAAAAGCCACCTGGGCAACCCAACAAGGAATTAAGAAGTTCAAGTAGATCTATGGTGGTAATAAGCAACTACTGTTTGTAATTTTCATTGATCATACTGTTGATTTTGGTATACTGGGATTAGGGTTTGAGCTTTGAGTGGTGACTCTTTGTAATATTTTTTAATCATGGTGAATTTCTGTCTCTCACCTTAGGACATCTGGTCATAGCCAGTATAGATCAAAGTCAAACCACATTCATTTCCTTGTCTATCTAATTCCCCTTGTTCTGAGTGAACCTCGTTGCGATAGAGGAGTTATTTAATCACCATCTTTCTTTTTCAAGAGCATTTTACTTGATAATGCCCCCAAATCACTGTGGTAGTGTGGTTCATGACAATGTGGCATGAAGAGACATCAAAGACTAATTAGTTATATTGTCATATGTTTATTCATTTAAAACTTTCTAGGTATCTGAACATGAGAAATCCGCTTAAAGCACCTTGAACATTTGTACTATATCTATGTGTACGATCATGCAAATTTCTTTACTCATCAGTTGACACAAGAAAATCCTTTACCATTGGCATCCCTGTTCTCGAGTGAGATTGAAAATTTGAGTCTTTGTCATATCCAAGTTCTTGGATGCAATTTGTGGGGTTGTATGTTGTGCATTGGCAGAAATATGGGCAATGTTTCTTGGCAAACATTTGGGTTAAGATTTAAAACTTACTAAAAGAAATAGACACTGAGAGAAAATCAAACCATCCATGTGATATGTAGGAAAATTCTGGCCAAAATTTGCCCAAAAGTTATATGATTACATTACAGTCATATATCCCTGGGCTCAGCTTCTCTATCCGCTGCAGCACCATTATGAATTTTAATTAAACCCAACTGCCCTAAATACAATACCTGGAAGTTCCAAAATTTAAATTGCTCTATGGCATGCACATTAATTTCTTCTACTAGTGCCACTGCCATTGATCATAGTCTGAAACCAAAGATGCTCTGTTAGGTATGAGCAGAAGAAATGAAAACATAGAAAAACTGCATGAAACAAGAAATACAGGAGAGTCAAATCAGTGGAAACAGTACAGTCCAGTCTATTTTTCCTGCATATGGTTGTTTTGTCTTTTGGCTAATACGAAACTTAGCTGCCAAGTTTCCGTTGTTGCATATGAAACAGCTTCCAGATTTCATTCTAATTTTTTTTATTACTAATTGGCACTAAGTGAAATTTTCCAACAGATATATAAGCTGTACTATAAGAACTGAGGCAGACGATGTAGGATTTCCCAACACCCCACTGAACAAATGCTTGTCAAACTAGGTGAGCCTACTATAATAAGCAATTGCCAAGATGAGCTATAGACTTTGATACCATGTCAAATTTCATCTTAAAACCAATTGATATTAAGTGAAGTTGCCCGACACATGTATAAGCCGCACTCCAAGAATTGAGGTAGGCAATGTCAGATTTTCCAACAATAGCTAGTAGTTAGTATCTTACGATTCACGATACGTATCGTACGAAACGATACGGTTTCACCCTCCCACAATACGAATCGTTTGAAGAATCTTTTCCGTCCCTGAATCTTAGCTGTATAGTGCGATTCGCATGAAGAATCGCTGAATTGCGAAACGAAACGATTCCGTATTGTGTGAATCAGTGTGGATTTTAAAAAATGAGTAAGTAAAAAAAGATAAACAGAATTTGTTTAATAACATGTATGCACCCACCACATTATTTTTTTTAGAGGTTGTTTTGGTGAAATTGTGTGGTATATATATATACACACACACACACACACATATATATATATATATATAATTTATTGTATCTTGCATGTATACATGTCTTATATTTAAGTATATATTTAATTTTTTAATGTTTATGAATCTTACGATTCACGATACGAAACGATTTACGATTCATAATATCAGCTCTTCGATACACTACTTGTATCTCGATTCTACTACCATATGCATTTTCTTACTGTACAAAAGAAATTTGAGGATAGAAAAGAAAAACGAAAGGCTAATACATCAACTTAGACCCAAAAGTTATGAGCACTAGTCAATTTATTCCCTACAATTATAAAGATGTCCTCTTAGTCCTTTGATTTATAAAACCATGGTCATTGAAGTCCTTGAAGTTATCAAATCGAGATATTTTAGTCCCTAAAATTACAACAATAAGGACTAAAATGACTTTTGTTTGGTGATTTCAAGGACCACAATGACATTTTTGTAATTCTAGGGACTAAATTACTGGTCATTGTAATTTTGTGGATTAAATTGATATATTACTCGATGGGATTATGGGAGGTAGAGGGGTCATACTTTGACGGAGGAAGAAGAAACGGGGAAGATGTAGAGAAATTATTAGGCACATTTTTTCAACAGCAACCAAGGTTGTCAAACTCGCGAGTCTACGTAGACTCGTGGGAGCTCTGTAGACTTGACTCGCAGACTCGACTCGTAAACTCGTAAGAGTCTACTTTCCTATTAAAAAAAATTAATAGTTTTTTAGAGCATTTTTACTTCTATTAGAAGATGCAGTTCTATTGACCTCACTTGAATTTGATCCACACCCTCCCAGACCTTCGTTAAAAAATATACTGCTCCTCCAAATTCAACTTCTGCCCAAAAAAAACTAATGTGCAGCAAGCCCACTTCATTTTGCAGCAGCCCAATAAAAAAAAAATAGAACCCTAATCCCTTCCTACCCTAATTTCACACCACCCATCTCAAGCAGCAACCTGCGACCACCGCGACGCCACCACCTACAACCCGCGACCACCGTGACGCCACCACCTGCGACCATCGCACGCTCCGCTCGATCTACCGCCGCACTCCACAGAAGAACACGAAGAAGACGCAGTCCACACGTAAACACAAACGACACCGTTTTGGGTTTAAAAAAAACCCAATTGGACTCGCCAACTCAGACTAGAGTCGCGAGTCCACTGCGATTTCACCGAGTCCGCGCCGAGTCCACCGAGTTTACCCCAAAAATGAGTTTACTACCGAGTTAACTCGGTAAGGCAAAGTGAGCACGTAAACTCGGACGAGTCAACGAGTTGACTCGCGAGTTTGATAACCATGACAGCAGCATCTCAATTGGAATTTTTACCTCGTCACTAATGAAATGACATTTAGTTTTCCATGTCATCTTTTAACAGAAGTGCTTTAACAACAGGAAATAAATCCAAATTTTTGAATCGAACCGGGACTAAAACAAACAATGTTTACAAATCAAAACCAAAATTGACCTATTGTATAGGGCATAGATGTATTAAGCTTGTATTTTAGTCTCATGCTAGTCTGAAAATAGGATTTATTCAGAGGTAAATTTGGCTTGAAATTACTGTCAAGGATCTATGATATCAGACCAGTCTTATGGCCTGCTTTTCTACTGGATGGGTCAAATGCAATACTACAGGGCTGCCTAGTGCTCTCTAGGTACTGCTGCTTGTGGGGGTATATTCAGGAACAAAAAACCATCAATTATGGGATATTTTTCACAATTCCTTGGGTGCAAGTTGCCTTATATGCATAAATTATGGGTGCTATTTTGGGAATCAAGAATGCTTTCACCAAAGGATGGTTTAGGCTCTGGTTGGAATGTGATTCTCAGTTAGTGCTATTTTAAAAATTCAATTATTGTTCCTAGGAGATTGCAGAGTAGATGTCTTAACTGCATGGTGAAGACAAAACACACAAGGATTCATGTTACTCATATCTTTAGGGAAGGAAACTATTGCGCGGAGAAGTTAGCCAATTTTGGTATTAGCTCAAAGTGCTGTACATGGTGGGATAATGTAATGTACCTTTTGCAATTCTGGTTTTTTCAGAGATAGATTTCAACTTCCTTGTTATAGGTTTTCTTGGTGGGTCTTGGTCTAGTCCTTCCACTTTTGTTTTTTTTCTCCTTTCTTTTATGGATTAGGGTGCTGCAGATGGTTGTTGTTAATTGCTGTGCCAAGATAGTTGGGATGACAATTAACATTGTGATACTTTAGGACTACCATTTTATTGAAAAAAGGATATTTTAGTTGTAAATTAATCTTTTCATATTTTTTAATTATACAAATTTTTTCAATGTTATATGCTGTATTTTTTAATTAAAAATATGTACTTTGATTATTTAATATTGCAGGGCCAATGTGCTTTGAACAGGAGTATTGTGCATTATGCTTATTAGAGTTCTTGGCTATTCTGTACATGTACAATTGTTGTATGTAGCCTTTTTAGTAAAGGCTGTTAGCTATCTCTTGTGTTGTAAGTAGTTAGATATAAATACTTGTGTAAACCTCTCTTTTCAACAAGTTAGTGAAATGAATACCATTCAGTTTGTTAAACATTTCTCTCCTGTTCTATTCGTCTAACATGGTACAGAATAGCTAAGTACATACTCTAATAATGCATAACAAGCTAAAACACAATTCATGGATGTGTATTTTAATTGAGTTAGAACTTAGACAGCATTTGATTTTCTGCTAGTGGTTATCTAGCCTTTTATTATACTGAATCTCATGCATTCTCTGTGATTGTAGGGAGAACCTGTGAAGGTTTTTGCCAATGATAGCAAAAAGATCACTTGTGGTGAGTATATGTATTATAATATTTCTGATGTTCAGTTGTTGCTGCCTGCTGTGTAACTTGAAAGGTTTACTTCATAGAGAAGTGTTGTGCATCAGGTTTATCCACTGTAGTCTTTTTGTGATTAAGCTGCCGTCATTTGTCACGTAATTATCTGTTGTAGAAAATGAAAAACATATATAAAAGGGCATGATGGTTGTTGTTGTGACTTGTGAGAAGGAAATTGTTATATTTAGGGTATGTTTGATAGTTAGGAGGCACAGAGAAGGGTTCAAGAGAGAAGCAAGGGTAAGATAATGGAAATGAATGGTTAGTCTTATGCATTTGTGGATTAGTGTTATTGATATTAGATAACAGAAAATATCATGGACCCAAAAACCCTTAATGAATATATATTGAAGCCATAACAGGTTATGACAAAAGCATTGTGGACAAAAAAATAAAATACATATAGATAATTTAAAAGTCCAGAAATATAATTGTAATGCAAAAATAATGAAAGATAATCATAATTAACAATAATATCATGTCTAGGAATTCAAATAACAATAAAATCAAATTAAAACACTACAAATTTCAACTTCAGAACATAAATTAACAACAAAACATAATGAAGGAGGTTGCTGGTTCAATAATGTGGGTGTGGACTTGCAGTCAGCAGCCGTGGCGTCAACAGCAATGGTGACAGGCGTCAGTGGCAGCAGGACTGCACAGTAACGAAGGAGGCTGTTGGTTCAATTTGGGTAGGGTGGAGTAGTTCATATGGGTGCTGTGCTGCCACTCCTTTGTTTTGCATGGGCACCACGCAGCCACTCCGCAACTTCTGCCATGCCTGTTCTGCCACACCCAAAGCAAACGCGATGGGCTGCCGTGAAAAACCCGCATTGCCATCACCATGTTGTGGTAGCAAGCTATAACCTCCACCACCGATTTCCGCCATAGTGCTGCAATAGCAGATTTTTGATAACTCTATTTTCGATGTTAACTACTAATAGTGTGCAAGAGGAAGTGCAGAGTTGGTTAAATTTAAATGATTAAATGATCACATCTTAAAAGAAACTCAGAACACTAATCCAATATACACCTATGCATGACTTTTGGAGAAGTCATACAATCATGTAAGGAGGATATTTAAAGTCTCCATTCCATTTTCCTCCTCTTAGAATATTCCCAAACAAGAGGAATGCTAAGCATACATTTTCCTTCCCATTTCCTTGTAAATCCCTTTTCCAAACATGTCCTTAGTGTTCTGACCAAGGTTATTGAATCAAGATTCAAGTCATGAATCGCTGAGCTATATTTTCTATCGTGAATTATAATTTTGTATCAAACTGCAAGATTCAAGTGCACTAAAACATCACTACAAATATATCATATAGACAATACACAGTGTTCAATGCAAACAATTAAAACTAAAAACAGTTAAAAAATCATAAGTAGAAGTCATATAGAACAGAACTATTAGTTGTATCTAAGTTTGTGAAGTCTTTTTTTAGAAGTATTGGATATCCTACGTAGACTTAAGATATGAGATTACACACCAACACCAAATATTGGAGATTCCACATAGTATAGATGTGTTAGATTATTTACTTTGTTAGCTCCAATAACCAGCTGGCTGAAATGTTCATTAAGTCTCTCAAGAGGTCTTGTGTCGATGACATTTGTAACAACTTCACCTATATGATACATATACTCTAACTTCGAGTGGGAGTGTAAAAATATGATTTGAAAGGATGAAAAATATTATAATTGATTGTCACTTTGTCAGAGAGAAAGTCATAGCTTTGTCAATTCTCACAATGAACTAGTAGATATTCACTACTTGGGTCCTCTAATTAACTACATACATAACAACAAGCTTGGTGCATATGAGCTATATGCTCTAGCTCGAGGGGATTGTCAGAATCTTGTAGATTTGTTAGAATTGTACAAATATAGTGATTGTTGATATTAGGATGTTATTAGCCTAAATAGGGTAACTGAATATTTTGTAATTATATTTTACCCCTATAAATTGAATAACTTTGCTGTGGTGTAAACACACCTAAATCATTTCTCAGTTTCTCTTTTCTCAACAATCATGAACAACAAAGGCTTCTTAAGAGAAGTGCTGAAATAGTTGCAATTTAGGCTTTCCAAGCACAAGTCTCTTGAGGAAATGGTGAGGGCAACAAAAATAAGAAGGGAAAATGGAAAAATAAAGTGAAAGATTCTAGTGAAGGCTCCAACAGGTTCTCAAATCAAAATTCTAGTGGTGACAACTCCATGAAGAATGGAGGTTGTGGAGAATTTGGCAAGAGGGTAGGTGATCAAAATAGAATGGGGCAAAAAAAAATCAATAAGAGGAATATGTAGTATTATTAGAAAAATGGGGTTGTTTTACACAATAATAAAGAAAGCAAGTGAAGGAGGCTGAAGCTCAAATGCCAGAAGGTGTTATGATTTAGATTGTGTTCTTATCAGTGTTATTGATATCAGATAACAAATCATATTAGAGACCCCAAAAATCTTTTATAAAGTTATAACAGAAACCATAACGGGTTATGGTAGAAGCATTGTGATTGAAAGAAATATAGTATATACATATAGATAATGTGTTGGGGATTGCAATGATTATATTGTTTTTAATTAGGTTTAACAACACTTGCAGTTGCACAACACGTTCAAATTTTAATTTGAGTAATTAAGGTTTTTGGATTTTATTAGTTAAAAGTTGAAATGGGCCAAAGGCCCAAACTTATTAGGGTTTTTTCAAAATTAGGTTTAGGGTCTTCTATCTTCTTCATGCGTCGCACACAACAGTCCCTTCATTTTTCGCTGCCATCACAGCGTACGCCGCCATCGCTGCCACCACACTAGCTCACCGCACTTGGATATTTTCGTTTTCCTCAAGACCCCAAGATGCCAAAAGCGGCCGCCATGGGAAAATCGCATAGCCACCATCTGGTTGTGCGGTGGTAAAAAAATCCGCCACTGCCTTCCGCCATAACCGAACAGTGATAACATTGGTTCTTATTATGGTGGCAACATTGGATTGTACAAAATTTAATTTTTTGTAAGTTGACACTTGGTGTTCAAACCACATGATTGGACATAAAGAGTGGTTTGCTAATCCTGATGAAAGAGTCAAAAGAACTGTGAAGTTATGCTATGATAGCAATATTACAACTAAAGGAATGTGCTAAGTTTTGATTTAAAGAAGAGATGTATTGGAGATTTCACAACGACTAGAGATAAGGCCAAATTACACTATAAGTGGTGCAAACATCATTTTACAGACTAGATGTATGAGGTTGAGTTAGACTTAAGTTCATTTTCTAATAAGATGAAAAATGGTTATTCCTAAAAAATTGTCTTTATGTGGCACAAATGAAGGCCAATTTGTTAAACCTTGTGCAATTTTTGGAGAAAGGCTATGCCAAGAATATGGTGTAGAATATGATGAGTGTTTATCGTAGCAAGAGAAAATTGATCTTGTTGGTCCATTATCAAAGAGCAAAACAATTAAAATTGGAGTTTTGATTGATGAAGGTTATTCTTTTGCAGTTGCTATGGAAGGTCCAAATTGGCTTTGTCTTCAAAAGTTTGGGCATCTAAATTTTAGTGGCTCGAGTCTACTGAGAATGAAAGGGATGGTGCATGGTTAGCCCTCTAGAGGGCAAGCTAAGGAGTCATGTGAAAGGTTGCCTCATAAGAAAATAAACTAGAAAGTCCTTTTAGTACCATGTTCTAGCAACTAAAACAATATTGGAAGCATTTTCTTTGGAGTTACTTTCACTTAGAGGTAATCATTATTTCTTTTGTTTACAACGTTATTGACAAGTTGTGAGTTTGAGTAGACCAAAAGAAAAGGTGAGGTATTTGAGGTGTTTTGAGGGTTCAAGACAATGGTGAGGAAGTAATGTGATCAAAGTTCTTAGAACGGATGGGTTTACTGATCCATATACTCAAGAACATAATGGAAAAATTGAAGGGAGGAATATGCCAAATCAGTTTTGGGGAGAAGTTGTATCCAAGATTGCCTATATTTTGAACCAAAGTCCAACTAAAGCTGAATAATGTGACTTCAGAGGAAGCATGGTCGGTAAGAAAACTTGTAGGAAGTCGTCTATATGTATTTGGTTCTCTTTGCTTTAGATGTGTACTAAAGAAGAAAGAAGTTGGATTATAAGGGAGAGCCAATGGTGTTTCTTGGGTACCATTCAACGAGTGCATACAAATTGTACAACCCTGTTGGTGAAACAATAGTGTTGAGCATGTTCCATTGATGAAAGTAAAGGTTGGAGTTACAACTAAAAGTGATAAACTGGCTGTACCAATACAACTTGATGTGTAGTCTGAATATTTCTAGAGATAGTTTTGAATTTAGCCACAATGACCTCATAGAAACAAACATCAACCTCAAAGTTTTGGAGGTTTTACATCAATTTTCGTGTGTGTGCAGTGAATGAAGATAGAGACGTAGAACATTTTTCTCTTTTGGCTAAAACTTAGCCAATATCTTTTGATCAAGCAATCATGGATCCTTAATGGAAGGTAGCAATAGAGGGAGAGTAAAGGGTTGTAGAGAAAAACTAGAAGTGGTAGCTACTGTCACATTGCCTCACTACAAAAGGCCATTGGAGTGAAGTGGGTCTATAGAGTGAAGGTAAAACCTATTGGAGAAGTTGCAAACTACAAGACTAGGATAGTATCAAATGGTTTTTTACAAAAGGCTCATTTGAATTACAATTAAGTGGGCAAGAATTGAAACTATCAACCTAGTGGTTGCTTCAACCACTTTGAGATTGGCCATTGCATCAACTTGATGTAAATTGAACCTTTTTAAGCGTGGCAATAGATGAGGAGGTTTGTGTGGATCAATCTCTTGGTTTTGAATTGACTGGACATGCAGACCCACACATAAGGTGATGTTTGCACCCATTTACATACCATAAAATGTTTTTATCTCTAGTTTATGTGGGATCTCAAACATCTTCTTCCTCGTCTGAAACTTGTCAACTTGTATGTGTGACTATATATTTATGGGTGGTCCAATAGTGGTCGAATAGTGGGTGAGCTGATAAGCCCAACAAATTCTTACTAGAATAGATTTTAAATGACTCTAATATCATATTAAAAAGTTGACTTTAAGTGTAACTCAACCTTACAAAACCGATTCACAAGGTAAGGTTTGCACCTACTATATACCAGTGTTATCGGAGATCCCAAAATCCCTTTACCGAGTTATAACGGACAACATAACGGGTTATGGCGGAAGCATTACAATTATAATATAAATATATATAAATAACTTCAAAAAATACAAAAATAATGAAAGTGTAGTGGCTGTCACATAGATAAAAAATGTGGTGTGTAATTATAATGTTTTAAATGGGCCCAAAATAGGGGAAAAAAACCTGATTTAAGTAATTTGTGATTTTTTATTAGAGTTTCAGCGGCACATTGCTGCAAAGCATTCAATATTTAAATTATATTTAATTTTATTAGGGTTTTTTTAGGTTAAAGTTGAAATGGGCCTTTGGCCCAAAAACTTAAATAGGCCCAAAAAGCCTAATTTAAGTATTTTGTGATTTTTT
>Ga0123341_1004105_pt1 | contig 12699 bp, 18 predicted proteins | sample Turbeapinknodule_FD_89959 | JGI IMG/M metagenome (GOLD analysis project Ga0123341, IMG submission 89959) | Root nodule microbial communities of legume samples collected from Mexico - Turtle bean Mexico pink nodule | ecosystem: Host-associated > Plants > Roots > Nodule | place: Mexico: Nepantla... | reverse complement strand
TCTACAATAACAAATAAGAAAAAAAATATTCACAATAATCAATAACAAAAAAATTAAAATTAATATTTTTAAATCGAATTATAAATTAAATATTATTGAATGTCAGCTTAAAAAATAAACATAAAATCTTGAAGCTGCAAATTCTATTACCTAAATTAAAAAATATATGACCTATATTAAATATGCTGTAACATGTATGAGAATGCAAATGAAATCATCCACATAATATTTTGCCTTTTGAAATCCTGTAACGGTTTTTTGTTGTAACGGTTCTTGAAAACATGTGCATTCTATAAAATGATGTAATTAGAGGCAAAATATGAATTAAAATTAAGATGTTTCAAAGAAGATTATTAAATAAAATAAAGAGAATTTTGTTATAAAAGGGAAGAAAGCAAAGCACTTTGGGTGGGGTTGGCTAAATATGGGTTATGCAGATAAGAAAGTGCATGTGATACCACAGAGAAAGGAAGGCACACATCATGCATTTATAGCCTCGACAAAACAAAACAGAAGCCTAATAGTCCATCAGACATTAGAATGGCTATTCAAATTCACGCAGACACTGCAAGGTGCAATTGGACAAAAAACTCTATTCGTTGAAGTCGATGTGGGAATTCGCGCCTCCCAACGCTAAGCTTTGTTTGAGTCCCTTAAACGACAACAGCCAAGGTGGAAAATGAAAGGCAAAACGACAACAGAAACAGATAAAATACTTTCCATCGTTCAAATACGTATTATTATTATCCGCTGAAAAGAAAATCGTAAACACTCAAATACGGGTGTTGTGTTGACTATGACGTTCTTTCGTCACCTTCTCGTTTTATAGAAGTTTTTTTTCAAATTACTATTTTATTTTATCGAGGTGGAGCCCAGGAGCGTTTAAACAGTGACCGCATACGCGCACATTTGGCCATTAGTTCATTACCTTAACCCCGCTCCTCTTCTTTTTCGGTCTCTCTTTTCTTCACATTCCAAGTCAAACTCTTAACTCACTCTTTGAGGCCTTCAGGAGCCAGCACACCCATTCAAATCCAATCCTCATTGCCCTTCTGTTTTTGTTACTTCCATCACACTAACTAAAGAAACTTCATTCTTCTTTTTCGAGGTAAGTTTCTTTTTTTCCCTCTCTGTCCATTTCTTGCTCCATGTTGTGTTTTGTATCAGTGTGCCAACTTATGCGTTGCAAAAGTTATGTTTCTTGGACCTGAGGTAGTAGTTAGTGCATTACTGCTGTTTGGTTCTGGGGTTCTTTCTGTTGGGTTTTGAAGTTCATGAGGTAGTTGATTTTGTTTTAAACTAGATTTAAATGAGAGTAAAAGCTGAAAGTTATTAATGTCACGGATTCACATATACATTAGACTAATTTTTTTCCATTCAAATGTTTCATGTTAGGCCGTTTAGCAGACTACATAAATTACAGTAGCTTCTTAAGCCATGGTAATGGTGATAAAGAATACACAAAACAGAACGGTTTAGCTGTGATTGATATTCTAGAAGAAAAGGGAAATAAACTGATAACATCATTTGAATAGAGAATTGAGTTTGAAATACAAGAAAGTCTGTGTATAGCAACAGGACTGAATACCAACCTTATATAACTCGAATAACTTACTAAAACTACTAACAGAAAGCTTATCTAAAACCAACAAAAATAACAGAATTTGAAGTTCCTTCACCTTCCTCCATTAGTAAAATCCTCTTCTTTTTTATCTCCATCACCTTTTAACTTCAATCATTCAGATAAACATGTTAAAAGAAAAAAAAAAATATCATTGTGCAATTCTATAATGTGGATGGAAAGACCACATTTTTGTTACACGGTGTATTTTGATTTGTTTACATGTTGCAACAATGAATTTCTTTTTTATTATTAAGTGTTTTTGTGGCTGCTTTCTTTGGTTCGAATTTATTTTATTATGATAACAATACTATAAAATGCTTCTTACCTGATAGTCAAATGATGTGAGCAGGTAGAAGTTTGAGATGGACCGCCGGGGTTGGCTCTGGAAGAAAAAATCATCTGATAAAAGCATAAAGGTTGAGGATGAGAAACCTGTGCCTGCTTATGAATCTGTTGTTTCAACCTTGTCTTCTGTGGCACATGTAGATCAGGTATTTTGTTTTTTATAGGTTCAGGAGGGAAAACGTTTTTACATGAAGTCACTTGCTAAATTTCTCACTAGCCTTTGTTTTTTTCTTTGACCAAAAATAAGAACTATGTTCAAATATCCATGGAGTCATATACTCGTATGTCTGGATTGGACGATCAAGTTGTAAACTTGGAGGATCAACTAAAAGCTTTGGAAGCAAAGCTATCTTCAGTTTATTCAGAGCTAAATAACAAGGATAATCTAGTTAAACAGCATGCAAAAGTTGCAGAGGAAGCAGTGTCAGGTAATTCTCACAAATGTACATAATTCCACGTTACCATTTGTCTTAAAAATACTCAGCTACAACATTTTGAAATAACTAGATCAGTCATTTAATGTCTATAATCCCCTTGTTAGGTGTTGGTTAATTAAGCTTTATATGCACTTTAGGTTGGGAGAAAGCTGATGCAGAAGTTGTTTCCCTAAGATGTCAACTTGAATCTGTGTCTCTCTCTAAGCGTACCGTTGATGAGAAAGCAGCTCACCTAGATGACGCCCTAAAAGAGTGCATGAAGCAGATAAGAATTGTAAAGGAAGAAAGTGAGCATAAACTGCAGGAGGTGATTCTCATGAAATCACATCAATGGGAGAAAAGCAAGTTAGAACTTGAAGCTCAAATAGACAATTTGGATATAGGACTACGTGAGTTAGCCAGTGAAAATGCTGCCCTTATGAGATCACTTCAAGAAAGTTCGAACAAAATAGTGAAACTAAAAGAAGAAAAGTCTGAAGCCGAGGGAGAGGTCGAGCTTCTAACGAAGAGTGTTCAGTCAAAAGAAAAAGAAATGTCTTCTTTGAAGTATGAGCTACATGTAATTTCAAAGGAGCTGGATATCCGAAACGAAGAGAAGAATATGATTATGAGATCTGCAGAAGTGGCAAACAAGCAGCACACAGAGGATGTCAAGAACATTGCCAGGCTAGATAATGAGTGCCAACGACTTCGTAGTCTGTTGAGAAAGAAGTTACCTGGGGCTGCTGCATTGGCACAAATGAAGCTAGAAGTTGAGAGTTCACATCATGTCATCAGTGCATTCCATCTAAAAAAAACTACTTCAAAAAGTGATAACCTGCAAGAATCTGAGTTTCTTTCCAAAAAATTACAGGTGTTGGAAGAAGAAACAAGGACATTGAAAGAAGCGTTGGCCTCAAGTAATGCTGATCTGCTGGCTTCTAAAAACTTGTATGCTAAAACAGTTGGCAGACTTAAGCGCTTGGAAGCAGAGATACATCAAGAAAGAAGCACCCAGAAAGCAATTTTGGCAAACAATTATGGAAACTCCTTTAGAAGAATTTATAGCTACTCACCTAGCATTACTTCTATCTCTGATAATGGGCATGAGGATCCAGAAAGTCCTGTTGAGTCCTGTGCAACATCAATTCCCGACCATTCCGATATCAATAGGATTGGAAGTGTAGGTAATTTTGAGAATCATAGGAGTGAAACTGTCTCAGAACTGATGGATGACTTTCTGGAAGTGGAGAAGATGGCAGGTTTATCAGGCAATGGTGGTGTACCTCTTGGTAAAACTAATGAAACTGCCGAAGATAAGAAGGAGACTAGTTGTTTAACTTCAAATCAAAGTTGTTTTGACACGACGAACCAAACTATAGAAGCTGAGGCTGATGTTACAGGAACTGAGGCTGAAAGCGATTACCTTGATAAGGCAGCTGAACGTGATGAGCGTAAGCAAGATCTTGAGGAAAAAAATCTGATGTTACAGGAAAACATGCAACTTCTAGAAGAACTGAAAGCACAATTGGCGTCGTCCCAAAAATCATGTAGTTTAACTGAAATTCAGCTGAAGTGTATGACTGAGTCTTACAAGTCGCTTCAAACTCGTGTAGAGGAGTTAGAAACTGAAAATAAGTATTTAAAGGAAAAGATGGATGAGCTGAAGAATGATCTTGCAGAGGAAAAACAAATTCACCATGATGCTTTGGTGAGATACAAGGAAATTGAAGAGAAAATGCAAAGGTTAGCTCTGAGCCTTAATCGGAAACAATGACAGTTTTTTATACTGTATAATTTGAGCTCTGTTTCTTCAACTTAATATGTGATCCTTTCTAAAATTTTGGTGTGTTTTCCACTTGAAGGGACCGGTGCTCGGTGTGTGCATCGAATTCAGCAGCAAATTCTGGGAAGGTATGAACATTTACATATCTTTGTAACCATAGTTTGCGTTATTTCCTATGTATCATGATGCATGTTTTGCAAACATAAGTAGAGAACATATGCCGATGAAACAATGAAATATATATGACGTATGGGTTCTTCGCTTAAATTTGAGGTTTTTTTTTGGCCACTTCTCTTGGAATCATGAATGCATCAATTTCAGTGTCATAGGAAGTAAATCATGCATGGTTGGTTTTCTTGCTTTATGCTAGGAACTTCTTTTTCCTTTCTAAATTCTATCGAATTGGTATTTGAAGTAATGTGGATATGATGTACCTTATTCAAAAGGAAACCAATCATACTATAGCTTAAAATTTTTGCATCAAACTAATAAATGAGAATACGATGCATCCTTATTCTAAATAAAAGTGTTGTTTGATGCAACTAATTTTTGTCATATGTTTGTGTTTGTTTGCACGTATTAAAATAAATCTCTTTTGTTGAACGTGAAAGAAACAATTATGTCCTTCTTTCTCATGTTATTAGGTTTCCTTCATCATGGCTTCATTTCATCACCTTTTTCTCCTGAGTGTTTTCTAATCTCTTCATGACAACAGGATCAAGAGCTAGCAGCTGCAGAGAAAAAGCTGGCAGAATGCCAGGAGACTCTTTCTATACTTGGCAGACAGTTGCAAGCCATGTGCCCCCAGATAGGTGTAACCACGACCCATCATAGTAAAAAGCTTCTGGTGAATGAAAAGTTAGCCAAACCATCTTATGGCTGGTCTAATTCTTATGGGTCCTGTAACTCAAATGAAATTTACCATGCTGAGGCATGTAGCGTAGTGTCTGACATTCAAGGAGTGGCTGATGAGTTTTCATCGCATAACTCTGGTGCCACATCATGCCTTTCAGACACGGAAGGCAACTTTTGGTTAAACTCTTAAGTAGGTTCATTCAATCCATTCTGGTTATATGCTTACTGAATTAAATTCCTATTTGCTGCTGCCTCTGTTGCATGGAAGAATCAAGAAATGTTCATGGTTTAAGCCACTTATTTTTGTTAGCAGAGAGAAGTACTCGCTAACATTGTTACTTAATTCTCATGTATCATTGGGAGCTCCCCAATGATGTTGTTGTTAGGACACAACATAAGGGAAATAAGGAGAGAGTGTGGAAAGTATATCAGAGGAGAAATAAAGGGTAGGTGGCAGTTAACGATTAGGAAGGATAAATTCAGTTTGTTATCAGGTTCATTCCTGTGGAGAAGGAAAACTTGTTTCCTTGGTTGTTTCCAAATACAGTGTACATTTCTAATAATACAGAGGTCTTTCAGTAATTCTATCTGTGTCTTTGTGGTGTCTCTGTGTGAATTCTGAGTACGTAACACTTGTACATAGGATATATGGTAAAAAATTGTGGAGGCTCATGGCTCATGTGTGTTTGTCTCTAAAATATATAAATTTTGATTTTGGGTAAACATAGCATGCCTAGTTGCACTATGTCACACTGCTGTATGGAGTTTTTTCAATCTTAAAAATATCATACTTGGAAAAACAACTATATTACCTAAATTCAACAAAGCTAATATTTATGTTTTTATATAAGTCAATTCATATTTACACCATCCCTTATTATTAAATATACCTCCCTTCCCTTTCTTTTTATGAAACTTTCCAAAATGTCCTTCCTATTTTATTTATTTTTTCCAAAACAATTCTTCTAGTCATAAATATTCCAACCTGAACACTTCCTTCTTGAAAACACTCTACTGCTCCCTCTTCCACCTCGACATTATTTACTCCCCCATTGATTCCTTTTCCTTACATTTTCATTTTAGTATCTCTCATTAAATTTCCTCCGTTTCATTGTAAATTATATTTTGGCACTAAGACTCATCATTCTTAAAATCCTATTTGCCCTCTTCATCTTCAATATTTTTTAGACTTTTTTTTTTTCAACCTATCTTTTTATTCATTGAACCTTATTTATAAAAAGAAAAAAAAAGTGAAAAATTAAGTTTAAATGAAAAAAGAAAGTTAAATTATGACAAAAAGAATTGAGGAACAAAAATCAAACTTAAAAACACAATAAAGAGGAATCAACATAAAATGAGGAGAGAAAAGTGGTAGTAGAAAGAAGAACGTGTCGTTTGTAAAAATGTAGTATATATTTTGGAACACTTTAGATGAAATCGAGGAATTATTTGAAATGGAAAATAAAATGAGAATCATTTAAGAAAGAAAAAGGTATATTTGGTGACAGGTTGCATAAGTATCATTATCTTTTGTCTAACAACATGGTTCTCATAAATGTCAAACAATGACCTATCCATTAGCCCTACATGATAAGCTTCATCATCGAATGCATGTGTCTCCTCAACTACAACATTTTCTTCAATTTTGTTACCTTTAACAATGTTACTAGCACTATGTCTAATAGACACAGTTGGACGTTATGATCGATTTGAGAACCCCCACCTCTAGTTTTAACCATATTTTTCTACATGTACGTCAAACACACAAGCATACACAAAAACAATAATAAAAATTTCCAAAATAAACTTATAAGAAAATGATATATAATAAGATGGTAAGAAAAAAAGATATTTTTTGTGTGTATTTACATCACTCCATGTATAAGAAATATATACAAGTGTATGGAGACTTTCTCCAAATTACAACCTAATTAGTTAGAGATTCACTAATCATAAGATTCTATCATTATTAAATTAATTGCATATAATTGCGTACAATATCGTACAATAATTGCGTATAATTTGATAATTATTATTTTCTTAATACTCTCCTCAAGTTGGTAGGTGAAGATCATGAATCCTCAACTTGTGTCGCAACGTCAAAAACCGTTCCTTTGTCCAGTACGTAAAAATATCTACGAGCTGATATTGTGTCAGTACATATGAAGGATTGATTATTCCGACACAATGTAACAGTCTATCTCAATGTGCGTGTTCATGAAATACTGAATTTGCTGCTATATGTAATGCCGCTTGATTATCACACAAAAGTTGACCTGACAAGTTACATGACACATTTAAATCATACAACAAATATTGCAATCAAACTATCTCCAAGTATTGACCATCATGCGTTATTCTGCTTCCGCATATGATCTTGATAAGTTTGTCTGTTTTTATTTATTTATTTTCATGAGGTAATAGAGGAACAAAAAAACAATCCTTGTCCCTGATGGTCAAGTAAGACCCAAATAAATTTATAATTTTAAAATTTTAATTAATAGTGTTACTCACTTCCTCTCACTACAAAATAAAAATAAAAATAAATGACTTAATTTGAATTAGGGTTGCTGGATATTAAAATTGTGTTAAGGCCCAAATGTTTGAATTAGGTTTTAAGGTTTATTTTGAACAACAATCGTTGCATCTCTTCACTCCCATGTGGCGACAGTGGCGTTCGCTCGCGGCGACGATGACAAATGTTGGCGACAGCGGTGGCGATGGCTGGCGGCAGCGGTGGCGGTGGCGTGGGCGGTAGCGAAGAACATGAACCTTAAAATGGTCGTGTTAGATCAAATAAAATTGGGGCAAAAACGTGTCGCGCTAGGTTACGAGGGGGATCGAGGACACCTTCCGATGCAACGATGCACCGAGCTACGTGGCGCCACGGTACGATCCGCTCTGACACTAATTTGTCGACCGACACCTTAGTTTGGCTTCCAAACTCGCACGAGTCAACGAATTTACGATTTTACTCACGATTTTGACTACATTGATCTCTTCCTCGATGGAGTGACTTAACCATGAAAGAATCATGGAATTACATTAATTCCACAATTCGAATTGGGAGGTGTCTTTTTCTCGAGACAACATTTCTAGGGATTGGTTGGGTCCATGGCAGCCACTTGGCGGCGTTACTAGTGTTTGCTCTGATACCATATAAGAAAATGATATATAAGAAGATGGTAAGAAAAAAAGATATTTCTTATTCTCTTGTGTGTATTTACATGGAAATATATACAAGTGTATGAAGATTTTTTCTCTCCAAGTTACAAGCTAATTAGGTAAGGATCTACTAATCATGGGATTCTATCATTATTAAATTAATTGCATACAATATCGTACAATAATTGCATATAATTTGATAATTATTATTTCCTTAATAAAGCTTATTTTGGAAATAAATTTCATAAAGCTTATTTTTAAAACATATTTTGAAAATCTTAACCTGGAAGTCATCCAAAAGGGTTAGATGAAACAACATAGGGAAAAACAAATTCATTAAAAGTAACATGATGAGTAATATACATACGTCCAGTGGGAGAAAGACACATGTAACCTTTGTAAGACATAGCCAAGAAACACACACAAAGATGAACGAAAACTCATTTTATGTTTATTATATGGGCGAAGAAGAGGATAACAAGCACATCCAAAAGTTTTGTAAAAAGAATAATCTGGGTGTGAGTTAAACAACAGATAATATGGACTTTGATTGTTTAAAACAAATGTGGGTAAAACATTGATAATGGAAACAACAGTAGTGAAAGCATAGCCCCAGAAAGGCTTGGGTAATTTTGAACAAGCAAGTAAAGTAAATCCTATATCAACAATATGCCTATGCTTACGTTCAATAGAACCATTTTGTTCATGAGTGTAAGGGCAGGTTAGACGATGAGATATGTCATTAGATAACAAGAAAGATTTAAAACAAAGAAATTCTTTTGCATTGTTAGTTTGAATGCTTAATAGAGGAAAACTAGTTTGTTTTTCAACATATAATTTGAAAGATTTGAAAACAGTGAGAGCTTGAGATTTAGCGTGAATTAAGTAGAACCAAACATATCTAGTATATGCATCCACAAAAGAGATGTAGTAAGTAGCACCATTAGTTGCAGGGGTAGCAGACGACCCCCAAATGTAAATGAAAACAAGTTGTAAAGGTTTAGAGTATATAGTTTCACAAGATTCACGTTTAGCAGTAAAATGTATATTACAAATCTTCATAATTTGGTGAATCACTCTCGGTTGGGCATGACCAAACCGGGAGTGCCACAAATGATAAGCACAAGAGCTAGCAGTAATAGCAGTATTGTGAGCAGAATAGGGTGCAGTTTGAACAAGACTTATAAACATATAAAGACCATCTTTAAGCTTGCCTTGAAGCAGGATTTCGTTGGTTCCCTGGCGTTTAACAAGGCAAACATCAGCATGAAACTCAAAGTAAACGTGATTATCACTTGCAAACCTAGAAACACTTAACAGATTTTTAGAAATAGTAGGCACATGCATAAGATGTTGTAAGGAGAAGGTATTATGGATATTAAGATCTGTAAAACTGGCAGAACCAATAGAAGTAATAGGAAGCTGGAAACAATTACTTATAACCACCTTTTTCGAACCTGTATAAGGAGTGGTTGTGGAGAGATTGTTGTTGTTGGCAGTGAGATGGTGGGAGGCACCACTATCAGGATACCAAAGCGGGTCATGAAGAGTATTGGGGTTTCGAGGATCGAAGGTTCATCATCACTAAGAGATGTAGAAAAATGGGCAGTATTAGTAGTAACTTGAGATTGGGTAGAACAATCAAATCTATGCCAACAGTGAAGAGTAGTGTGGCCATATTTTCCACAAATTTGGCATTGCACCCGGGTTGAAGAAGAATTAGATGGCATCTTGGGGAAGTTCTTGGATGGTGTAAAACGAGGCTTTGAATAAAACCGTTGTTTAGTAGGAGCAGCGGGGCGGAAGAATGAGGGATAATTTGTAGAACTGGAGTTGTAATGAGAGAAAGAATGTGGGACAAAAGCAACATTTGCCTGCAAAATGTGATCAATCGATTGTTATTCCTTTCAATACAATTTTCTTGGGCAAGAAGCAGCGCTTCAATGTCTGCTACCGTGTATGGGTCAAGGCGAGATGTGACAGAGGTGATAAAAGGGTGGTCGTATTCGTCAGATAGCCCATCAAGAACGACTTCAATGTGATCTTCTGTAGAGATTGGACAACCCACAACAACCAATTGGTCCACGATTTTCTTGATATCAAGAAGGTAGGCAAAGATGGAGCGATCCTTCTTGGGTGTACGCAATTGCTGTTTGTGTTTCTTTATTTGAGCACGAGTTTGAGACGCATAATGGGTCTGAAGTTTTTCCCTGACTTGGTTTGAAGTTTCCATTCCAACCATCTGAGTTAGGATACCTGCAGTCATAGATGCTAATAACCAGGCCAAGATTGCCTGATCTTGACGATCATACTGGATGTATTTTAATTAACAATTGGGGAAGAGTCTTCCTCGGCAGAGATGAAGTGCAGAGGAATGCAAGAACCATCCAGAAAATAAAGAAGGTCGAGGGAATTGTCTGGATCCAGTTTCAGAGGGATTGGGGTATGAAAGATATGAGGGAGAAGAACCTCGGGCTTGGAGGAAAAAATTTCAGAATTGGGTTCAGTGGTAGATGATGAGGCCATTTTTGGCTCTGGATACCATAAAAGAGTATAGAGAGAATGAGAGGTTTAGAGAGAAGAAAGGTAGAGAATGAGTAAAACTTTATTATCTGAATCAGTTGTAATGTACAAGGAAGGTTGGGTATTAATAGTACCAAGTGCAGTACGTAATACAATGTAAACAATTAAGACTAGACTGTTATATACAGTTAATACTGTTATACCTAATAGGCAACAATTCACTATTAGATTAATCTTACAATTACATGAGCCAAACCCTCTTATTTATAGTGTTTAGAGGGCTGAAAATTCAAATGAAAGTGGAGGGAAATTCAAATGAATTCCCTCCTAAAAAATAGCGCATAAAGAAGCACATGGGAGGGGTGTGACTAATTTGCATGTTCACCCCCTCTATGGGCTTTCTAGACCGGCCTTGGTAAATTTAGAGGTTTTTAGAAACTCTAAGTTTACATAGATTGGTGTTTTAGGTGCCAAAATTAATTCTAAGAAAAATTATAAATAAAGTTCCTATGCTAATTTTGACAAGAAATTAAAGTCTACTCTACACTAGAGCTTATGGCATTTGAACATGTATAAGAACGTTTCTCTGCCATTAGTAGCAGCAATCCAGTCTTCTTGGATCCTCTTGGCCATAAGTCTAGTGGTTGACCCAAATCTACCCTTTGGTGGGCTTGCATGCGGCCTTGTGCTTGGGCCTCTTCCGTCATGATTGTTTCTTCCTGCAACTCCATAGGTTCTTCTGCCACCCCATACACAACATGAAAATATTTTTTTATCCTTCTTGTGCCACCGCCATAGAGTAGTTTCCGGATTATATAATCCGGATATGCATTTGAAGAAACACTTTCATATTATGTAATCCGAAAGCTAAAAAAGACTTCCAGATTATATAATTTAGAAACTAAACATGCATATGAAAAAAGTTTCCAGATTATGTATTCCGAAATCTAATTACATATTTGAAAAAAGACTTCTTAATTACGTAATCCAGAATATTAAAAAGGGGTATTTTTTGAAATATGAAAATTTATGGAGACGAGAGAAGAATATATGGAGGTGCAGGAAGAAACAGCCCAGCACCAGTCCTCTAAAGCCCATTTAGGCACTTATTGGGCTCTAGTGATTGAGGAGCAATTTTAAAAGTTACTAAATTTCAATCTACATTAAACACAAAACGGCGTCGCGTCCGCTATATATTAGCAGCAAAGCCGAAACCCTAGCTTCCGATCTATCCTTCTTCCATCCACGCGGCGCGCACAAACACACAGGTATATCCGAATGGGAAGGGTAATTCGCGCACAGCGTAAGGGTGCGGGCTCCGTTTTCAAGTCCCACACCCACCACCGCAAGGGACCGGCGAGGTTCCGCAGCCTCGATTTCGGCGAACGCAATGGCTACCTGAAGGGAGTGGTCACCGACATTATCCACGACCCCGGTCGCGGTGCCCCTCTCGCCAAGGTCACTTTCCGCCATCCCTTCCGCTACAAGAAGCAGACGGAACTTTTCGTTTCTGCCGAAGGTCTATATACTGGGCAGTTCCTCTACTGCGGCAAGAAGGCCACTCTCGTGGTTGGCAACGTCTTGCCCCTCCGATCCATCCCCGAGGGTGCTGTCATCTGCAATGTCGAACACCACGTTGGTGATCGCGGTGTCTTCGCCAGAGCATCCGGTGACTACGCCATTGTTATCAGCCACAACCCCGATAATGACACCTCTAGGTTCCTTCTCGCGCTCTTATATTTGGACTCTCGGGATTATTGTTTTTGGATTGTTTTGTTTGTTTTTGGGATTCAAAATCTGTCTTTGAGAAGTGGGTCTATTCCGTTGCTTAAAGGTGGTGTTTTATTAATTTTCACTGTTAACTAATGTGAATTATATTTTGTAATATTGTACAAAATCAGGGAACTGAAAGCTTGGTATTTAGTTAAGGATTATGGATGAATAATGTCGAGAGTAAAGTGAGATATACTTACGGGCCCTGTTTG
>Ga0123341_1004102_pt1 | contig 12705 bp, 5 predicted proteins | sample Turbeapinknodule_FD_89959 | JGI IMG/M metagenome (GOLD analysis project Ga0123341, IMG submission 89959) | Root nodule microbial communities of legume samples collected from Mexico - Turtle bean Mexico pink nodule | ecosystem: Host-associated > Plants > Roots > Nodule | place: Mexico: Nepantla... | reverse complement strand
TTCTAAGCTAATTCTATTCGGTGCATTTGCTTCTTCTTTCATTTTAATCGGTTCAATTTGACAATATTTGGAACTTCCATATGAGTTTGGATTTGGTGCTAGTTTTGGTGAGTTCTTGACTTACAACATTGATCCAATTCTAAGAAAAAGTGCCTAACTATTGTCCAACTCAAGTTGATTCCTAAGAATGTCAAGAATCATTCTCTTCTTTGCTATTGGAATCACATCACAAAACATGTTTGTAAATAATTTGGGATCACTTCTGGGGTCTAAATAGAAAAATAGGCTAGAGTAGGTTCACATATCATAAAAGGGAGTGTACTTAGCAAAATGGGCTTGTACCAAGCCCACTTTTTCAAGACATGCATCTAGAATTAGGGTTTTTAACCTACCTTCTACAAGTTATGGCTAAAGGTGCAATTTTGACCATGGTCAACACCCTAGGTAGACCCTCTCCCTTGCCATTTCTACCCTTCACCCATCTTGCCCACCAAGGCACCCCTTCCTATAAATAGGGTGTCTTGCCTCATGTATTTTCACCTAGATTTTGAATATAGTAAAGAAACTTTGCTTGAGTGATTAGTGAGATTTGTCTCCTAAATGATTTGGATCTTATCTTGAGTGTGTGAGCATTTCAAGGGGCAACTCTTCCTTCACTTATCTTGGAGTTTCCCACCCTCCAAGTGGCGTGATCATCTTCACCATTTTCACCATAAACTTCCTTCATCTCATCTCTTTTTCCATCATTCCTTGCGCCATTTATGTTACTTGTTTAGTTCTTGTTTATGTCATTTCCTTTTGGTCATATTCATTCATCCTTTACTTCCATTGTTCTTAAATTTTGCCCCTTGCATCATAATGAACTTTTTCTTGTGTTTTTCTCTTTGCCCTTTTGAAGTAAACCTTCACACTTACTTAACCACTTGGTGTTCGTGTCCAGTAGGAATCTTCTTAGGGTTCTCACCTTAAATTGCTAATCTCAAAATCGTAAACAAGAGCAACCAATTAAAATGTGTAATCCTAAAATCAACTCACATCAAGCGTACAGGCTAGAAACCCTAGAGGGGGAGCCATCCCTCGAACGTGGAACGCGAAAAACCTCAAGTTTTACTTCAGTTAAGATGTTTTGGTTAATGCTTTCTTTTTAACAATATGATGTTTAAGGTGATGCTCTTTTTCCTTGAAGGGAATTTTTAACGAGGTCATCTAGTGATAAATTTGTTCTTGGAAGATGGTGTATTAGTTTTGATCAATGAATTTGTTGTTGAGCACATGGTAAGACGACCTAGCTCGAAATGAATAGAGTCATACGAGTATAGGCGCCCTATGAAGATGAATTTGTTGTTGAGCACATGGTAAGTCGACCTAACTCGGCGTAAGTATGTCTACCCGAGCATAAGCGCCCTATGAGACTAATTTGTTGTTGAATTATTTGAGTTAGCACACGATATGCCGACCTAGCTCGGTGTAAGTATGACTACTCGAATATAGGAGCCCTATGAGATTAATTTGTTTAGTAGATAGTAAGTCAACCTAACTCGGAACAGACAAAGTTAACCGAGTATAGGCGCCTTGTGAGATTAATTAACCGAGTATGTGTGGTAAAGTGTTCTTCCATGTATTTCTATGTCATAGGCAAGTTTGTTAACACCCTAATAAGGCACGGTAAGACATAATTTGGTCAGCCGAGTAGGCGCACTGCATTGACAAGTAATAAGGCATGGTAAGACGTCTCGGTTAGTCAAGTAGGTGCACTGCATTGGTAAACAATAAGGCATGGTAAGGTGTCCTAGTCTGGATTGAATAGAGTCATCTGAGTATAGGCACTCTGTGTATAAATTGGTTATCTAGTGTCAGGTAAGACGACCTAGCTCGGTGTCAGTATGACCACTCGTGTAAAAGCACTCTACAGTTTCATTTGTTATAACTAAGTTGTTTGACTCGAGGCAAGGTAAGACGACCTAACTCGATGTAAGAAATATCACCCGAGTCTAGGCGCTCTGCAAATAAGTATTGTTTAAGTGCATGGTAAGTCAGGCTAACATAGTGCACGAGCGATCACCTAAGTTCAGGCGCTGTGTGAAATGGATGACTGTTGCGTAGCGGAATCATTCGCTCATACCTTTGGTAGTTAGGGGTTAACTCAGTGTGTGAGTGAGTATCCGAGTTTAGGCACCCTAAGAGAGGAATGAACCATTCTTGACTCATGATAAGACGACCAAGCTCGGAAGGGTGTGACTATCCGAGTAGGCGCTCTGCGAAGCAAAGCTTAGCAAGATCACGATACATGGCCCCTGACCAAGTTTGTGAAATACACCTATGCACGTTGAGATTGAGCATAGGCTTGTTGTAGCTATGGGTGTATAGTTCATCAAAAGGTTAGTTCTTTGTTAGTTGAGAACTCCACAATTTTTCATGCTTAGATTTTGCCTAAGTTACATTCTTCTTATCTTTATCACTTCATACTCAAGATGTAGAAAAGAGCTAGCTTAAGTGGTAAGTTATCCTCATGTATATTATCAGTAGTTGTTAAAGCTAGTTGAAGTTTGCTATGTTGAGTATCATAGCATGCATTCGCAAAAGTTTTAAAATAACTGTACATGACAAAATGATTCAAAGGAAATAAATATAAAGTGTTTGAATTCTTCAAGAAGGATAACATATTACAGAAAGATAAAGTTTCAAGCTATTCATCCCTCAATTGACCATCAACCATGGTTTTACCCGGGCCAAGTCTTGAGTAGTCAATTTCGGGATGGAGTCCTGAGGCTTGTTTAGCAGCTGCCTCGAATTCCACAAGGTAGGATTGGGCAGCGTCCAATTTGAATGCCTTTGTAGCATTGGCGAGGTCGTCATCCTTCTGAGCCAGTTCCCCTTTCAGTTTGTCAACTTCAACCGAGAGCTTGCTCCTTTCTTCAGCTAGGCGTGCAACCTCTTGGCTTCAATCTATTGCCTCCATAGCGTTTTCGGCTTGAAGTCGCTCGGCTTCCTCTTGCAAGTTCGTGGAATGCTTGAGCTCATTTTGTAGAAACTTTATTTCCTTATGGAGCTCAGCATTCTCTTGGGCCTTCAGGTCCTCTGCCACCCTCCGATTTTTCATCTTGGTTACAGCCAAGCAACCCATGGCGAAAGCTTGCCCAATTTGTTTCATGGCATCATGAACCAAGTGGTCATCGCCGAAATCCATAAGTCTATCTCTATCTTCGCTAGGCAGGAAGGCCTTCTCAAAGTAAGTAGGAATTTAAGGCTTGGATCCCACAGGCTCTCCCCTTGGAGCTCCCAGCTTCGCACTCTTGAACAACAATTACATCTTGATGGCCTTCGGAGTGAATAGTGCCTGGATGTGGAGTTCGACCATCAAAGTGTGAGTGCTCGGCAAGGGGAGTAGTCGCCTTTCTTTTTCTCTTAAAGACCAACCCAGAGGTGGTTTCCTCGTTTTGTTTAAAAGATTCATCAGGCATCTTGGCAGCTGCCCTCATCCTCTTTTCCATTTCTTGTAGCTCCTTATTGATGATTTTGGACAACATCCTCTCTGCAAAGAAAACAAGTGAATTGTTAATAACAATAGCAAGGTTAGTTTCACTAAGGGTAAGGAATGAGGAGTACCGGTATAAGCCTTCAGAGCACAGGGACTGTACTCTTTGTTTAGAAGGAAGGAAGTGTCAAAGGTGACCTTTAGGTTCATCAAAAATTTGCATACCTCCTGATTTGATGGGGGCAGGTCGTCTAGGCACCGAGCGCTCTGGAATCTAGGTTTCGAGGTCCAATACAAAGGAAACCCTTCCAAAAGGATCAGATCTCCCTTATTAGCTCGAATTTTGAGGAATTTGCCTTTTGAAGTTTTTGTAAGAAGATTGGAAGAGGGTGTGCAAAGCTCTTCCAAGGGCATCGTAAGGATACCCATAGTTGGCAGCCCGAATGTTTGGCCTCAAAGAAATAAAGGAAAACCTCCACAACACAAAAAGGTAAAGGCACGAATGAATGCCCAGTTATTTGGGTGTAGCTGGGCAGAAACTACATTGAGCTTGGTTAACAAATCCTTTTCGAAGATAGACAAAGGGAAACGCAAAAGGACTTTTTTAAAGATGGTGGCATAAAAGAAACAGAATGGACCCTCGGGGTTTGAGGATTCATCGCAACACACCGGCTTGTCTTCCCTACATGCCGCTATTCTTACGAATCGATCATGTGCCTTACCGAAGTGACAACCACTTTTTCTTAAGGTTACAACACGCTCACTGGAGGTATAGAAGGAGGTTTCGTCTAAAAGGGTTTTAGGGGCCCAAGGATACATGGTATTGTAATCCATTGCAAATTATATCTAGAACACAAAAGCACAAACACAAAACAGATACAAGCATTGTTCAGACCAAGCAGTATGAGCAAGTTAAGAGTAAAATGAAGGCACATTCTAAATCCATACAATGCAATCAACGGGTAAGCAATAATCATCGGCAGAAAGTAATGAATCCAGAGAAAGCTTGGGCAGTACAATCGGCAAGATGAATGCTCGATGATAAGCTTGGGCAGTACAATCGGAAAGATGAATGATCGATGATTGAGATTGGTAAAGGGAAAATACATGTTACGATAAATTATTGAAAAGAAGAAGTTTCTTTGTTGTGGAAGATCTTGAGGGCACGAGAATTTCTAGAGGGAGGAAGTGGATGCAGGAAGGGGAAGCTGAGAAGGATGAAAGGGTTTCAGAGGTTTTAGAGAAATGAAACAATGAAATGGGAGTAATATTTCGAATGTAGACTTATTCGAGTAAGGGAATGCCGAGCAGGCAATGTTTTCCCGTCGTGGATGAGGATGCCATGTGTACGCTTAGGATAAAGTGTGGTGAGACGTCACCTCATAAATGCTTTGTGTATCGTGCCTCACCTACCCGTTGGGGAAAACGTCGTGTCAACCGCCAAAACGCTATAAGTCCTCTTCGCCAAGTTGAGCTCGGCTCGAGGCTGGGGGACTTGTGTATTGGAAAAGAATGCTCGGGACCTCAGTCCAAGCATTTGGTTGTGGTCAACTCAGCTTTGGACCCAAAAGCAACTCGACCCAGTTTTAATGGTAAGCTTGGTAAAAGGGCAGGAAATATTAAGTTTGGTTATATGGTATTATAAGGCAGACGTTAGTTAAATATATATGTGAATATAAAGTTATTAGTTGAATATATATTAATGAATATATAAGTGGTTAACTAAGTAGCAAACATCCGTGAATAAAGGTGCTCAAGATTCTCTTTTGTTGTTAGCACCGTGAGTAAAGGTGCATGTAGGCAAAGTATTGTTTTTGTTATGCTTTCAGTTGAGATTATATTCTCGTGAGAGAAAGATGTTAAATGGATAACTATAAAAGGGGCTTGAGACCCCCGGTAAAGGTATGTTGTTTCTGAGTACTAAAGACTAAAACTTATTATTATTTTGTATGCCTCACTGACTTGATCATCGGAGTGTGATCAACAGGTAGAGCCCCCTCTGTCTCAACAAAGCGTTGTTCCAGTGCACCAAGAGGAGGCAGATTAGAAGTGGAGCTTGCACATCCAGTCAACTCGAAGGTCAACCGGCAATAACAATTTACCTCCTGAATAATTCGTCTAAGATATTGTTCTGAAAACTAAAATAAGAGTTTAATTAAAGACAAAATTGAATTATCAACATGTGTTCAAAAATAATTCTCAAAACAATCAAACTCAGAAAAAGATAATGAGACACTTAACACGGTAAGATTTTGAAGAACGAAACTTTAATTGAAAAGAAGCTAAAAATTCATTGTAAAATTACAAGGGAATCAAACCAATGGAGTTTAGTCTTCCATGTGCAAGAAAAACTAAATAATTATAAAGAAGAAAAAAAAGAGAGTATAATGCTATATTTTTTGAATGTCGTTGTCAAGCTTTGAAGGTTGATGATTTCTTCTTGAAGGTTGTATCTTTTTATAGATTTTTCTTTTTCAAGGATCTTAGAATAATATTTCTCTTCAAATGTTGTTCATAATTTCTCAGTTTCCAAATTTCCAAAATTCTCAAATTTGTTTTTATCGTGATTTTGTTTTGTACCGACCAGTCATCAGTCATCGGGGCCAGAGAAAGACATCAGATATTGGTGTCTGATAGTAATGGTGGGCCACGTAAGGTGGGCCCCATAAATCATATCAGATACCAGTTAACACCTAGATATAAGGAAAGACCTAAGTCACGAGAGGATCATGCATGGGGTGTGTATGGTACATTCGGTTACGGCACAAGCAAGTATTCCTTAGTGGCACTGAGGCCCGTTAGGGTTAGGGTTTCCAAGGGAAGACCGCATGCATGGCACGTGAATACTTAGGGCACCCATAAAACAGATGGCCCCCGCAACATTGGTGCATGAGTTGGTACCTTGGCGGTCATACTGTTAGTCGTTGCACTCCAATAAAGGGAAGTCTTATGTGTCAGATTTTGCTAAGATTGTGTAATTGTGGCGCAAGGACGTTCTCCCAGGAACCCTAGATGTGGGTAACATAACAGAAGTAACCCTAGTTACAACCTATATAAAAGGTGCTAAGAACCCTAGCAAGGTACGTCGTTTCTAAGACTGAAACTACTTATACACATTATTGTTTCTCTAGCCCTTACTGACTTGAGCGTCAGAGTGCAAACAGCCGCTAGAGTGCCCTTTGTCTTTTTAGGAAAGCGTTCTTCAACCCTAAGGAAGTTCGATTCTCAGGTGGAGACAGGCGGGCCAAAGACTGTCCTTCGAGTCAACCGACAATCGAGTCAACCGACGAAAACATGTTTCTTCGTATTTTTACATAGGATTTGGTTCCAATTATGTTTCTAAGATATAAGAAATTTTATTTTTTAATTCTTTAACTCAAATTTTGTTTCCATTTTGATTAAAAAAACTACATGAACTTTCACGTGATTCAAATTACTTGTAGTGGTACCGTTTACTCCGACTAAAAACGTTACAGTAAAATGGAAAACACGAAGAAACCATTGGAAGACATGAAAATCAGTAGATAATATAGAACGCAAGTACTTCATGAGAGACAGATGATGCAACACATTACAGTTTTTACTTTGTCTGAAAAATAAAATATTCATTAGACTATAAAATATTCATTATATTCTTTAAGCGCATTGTAGGAAATGTCTTCATCCACAAAGGAGAAGTTTACGTCATAATTGACATCACGAAATGGATAATGAGTTATGTTTTGGACTATAAAAAATCGGGACTTAAATATTTTAGCTGTTTGTTCTCTAATTTGATATTATTTGAAAAAACTGTAACTTTTAATCCTATCGAGTTCTTAAATTAAATAAATCAAATTTATAACATTTGTTTTCATAAGTTAAACCTTTATTACACGTCACTTGTTTCATAATAATAATTTTAGAATTTTAAGATTTTTATATTTTATTTCCTTAAAATTTTATTTTTTGTAAGTTATATTTTTTTCAATTTATTTTAATATCACTATACAATATATATTATCCTTTTTATTTTTTACGGGCCACGCTAGTTTAGTTCATAAGATATAATTTTATTATATTGTTTATATTTTAAGTAATTATAAAAAATTGAAAGGTCATGAAAGAAAAAAAAAAACAAGTTAAGACTTAACTATTTTAGTGATTAAAATAAGTTTATCTATTTCATCATTTTGGTTAGTGATAGTTGTTGTTTAGCAGTTAAAAAAAAATTAGTTGAGTTGATAGTTGTTGTTTAGCAGTTAAAAAGATTTTAGTTGAGTCCGTCTAATGCAGTGTTAAACCATCTAACATAAAAAAAAAATATAATAATATAAATAAGGTTAGATGATCTCAAGTCTTCTTTTAACAAATCCAATAATTAAATCAGTCAAACAATGTTCAGAATCTATCTATAAATAGTAAGATTAGCAATAACAATAAAGTAAAAATGAGGTTTTAAATTGTTGTGTTGAAAAGTAGAGTAGACGATAAAAAACAATAAAGAAAGTATATTAACTATCCAACTTTTCCATCAATGAATTTATCAGTTGATAAATATATCATTCATTTAATCATCTAAAAAGAATTGAAATGACCAAACACGCGCCAAGTAAATACAATTGAATCTCATTAATGAAACATGTGATCACTAATTTATTCAGTAGCTTACTCGTCTCCATGCGTATACTCATAAGATTTTTAATCATTTACCTCTTGAATAATCCTTCTAAGATATTGTTCAGAAAACTAAAACAAGAGTTTAATTAAAGAAAAAAAATTAAATTATGATAATGCATTAAAAAACAATTCCCAAAACAAAAATTAAACTTAGAAAAAGACCAGACATTTAACATAATAAGATTTTGAAGAATAAAACTTTAATTGCACAAAAACTTAAAATTCATTGTGAAATTACAATATAATCAACCCAAGGGAGTTTATAGTCTTTCACGTGGAAGCAAAACTAAAGGAATACAAAGAAGAGGATAAAGAAAACTGAAAAACTCTAATGTTTTGTTTTTCGAACACCGCTGTGAAACTTTGAAGCTTGATGATTTCTTTTTGAAACTTGTATCATTTTATAGGTTTTTCTTCTCCAAGAATCTCATAATAATATTTCGCCTCAGATGTTGTTCATGGTTTCTCAACTTCCAACTTTCAAGAATTCTCAGATTTTTTTTCCATTTTTATTGCGATTCGGTTTCTTCGTTTCTTTACAAATGATTTGCTTCCAATTTTTTTCTGAGATATAACAAATTTTATCTCTAATTTTTTAACTCACATTTTGTTTCCCATTTTTATTCAATAAAGCAAATTGAACTTTCACGTGATTCATCTCACTTGCTATTCAAACTGTTTACCTTGACAAAAAACATAAAATTAGTGACAATAACTGTTAAGGTAAAAGTAAATCCAATTATATGGATTTCAATTAAATCAGCGAATTTATTTATGATTACATTCCAAGAATATATGATTAAAACTTTAAAATGTGAATAAAATTATGTTCATCAGTTACTAAAAAGTATTCATTTATCTTTATAATAATTATAATATAACATTTTATCGTTTTCATTTCAAGTGTCAATATTTTAACATTAAGTAATTATGTTAGAGAAAAAAATCCAATAATCTCATAATTTTGGTTACATGTTTGTTACAATAAAGTGAGAAACATGAAAAAACCATCGTTTGGAAGACATTGGATTATGAAAATGAGCAAATAACGTAAAATGCTAGTACTTCATCAGATAAATGATACCTAATGCCTAAAGAAGTTTTTAAATATATGGGTCTCTGTATCCTTGAGTCATGGCCTGAGATGGTCACAGGATAGTCTAGCGAACTCAAACAAATGATACAACACCTTGCATTTTTTACTTTTTTTGGTAAGTAAAATATTCATTAGACAATAAATTCACACAAGCCCTATGCTTATATTGTACCTTACAAAAAAAATTCTTTAAGCTTATTAATGTATTGTAGAGAATGTTTTCATCTTTGTCACAAATGATCCGCTCAAAGTAGAAGTATACATCAAGATTCTTTGAGATATGACCTAAAGTTTTGTTGTTTCAAAAATAATTCTAACACAAGCTTCTTTCAACTTTGGTCCAATTATCTACTTTGTATTGTCTCTTCTTTTACTTCATTTTGAGTAAAAAGTTATTTGGCCTAATGTTGATAACTACCACTAGCTATCCAATGTTGTTTTTAGAAGAGATTGGCTTTTAATGTTGTATGGAGTGCATTTAATGCATCTCTACGTCCATCCTTGTTAGATAAAAGAAGATAAAGCTATTTGAGTTCAAAAACCCTCCATGGCCAAAAAAGAACTTACAACAATTCTTTCTTCTAAGCTTTATATAAATTTATCCTTTGAAGAAGAAAATGAGACAAGTGATCAATTGTGAAGTGTCAAAATGTTTTCAAAATGGTCGTGTGTATTTTAAATTCAATTGAATTCTAAAATTGTATGAGCATTCTGCATTTAGACATAACTGCATATTCCTTAAGCAATCTTGATTCATCAACATGTCCACTTAAAACATTCCTCCAACAAAAGTGATCCAAATCAACCAGATCAAGTAAGAGAAGATCTTCACTTGTAGATGAACATTTAACCCCTGTGTTTCCACCTATTTCTTAGGGTTCAAGGGCTAGCCACCTTAAACTTGGTTTTATGGAAATGAAGAAATTATGGGTGTACTTCTGCAAGAGATGAGCACAAAACAAATTAATCCCAGAGTTTTGAAGGAAGATAAGCTTTATGGTGTGAGGAAATTGTTGGACCATCAGAAGTTGAAAACCTTTCTATTGTTGACTAGTCGCATTTATCCTAATCTTGTGAAATTTTTCGCCAACTTGACCATTGAAGGTTCTATTCTAAGATCTCAAGTCAAAGGCTTTGATCTTAAAATAACTCTTGAAATATGGGAAGAAATTTATAGACTCTATGAATGAGTGCAAGTGAGTAAAGGTAATATTGGGACTTCTGAGAACTTCAACAAAGTTCAATATTTCATAAGTTATTTAAAGAAATCTTCTACTTCACTCAAAGGTTTTCATGCGGGAGGACTTAAGCTTGAAGAATGATTGTTAGCCTTCATTGTTGCTTGGAAGATTACACCTAGGGGGAGTAATCCTGCTATGTTGAATGAAGATGATTGGTGTTAATGTACTACATCCAAAATAAGATTAAGGTAAACTAGGTTTATGTGATCAAAGTCTACATGTAGAAGTCCAAAAGGTTATAAAATTACAAGTTTCCCGATGTTGTGTTAATTTTTAAGTTTTTGGTCTACTTTGGAGTAAATCTTGATGGGGATCTATTTGAGGTGAATAAAGGAAGATATGAAATCACCAATGTGACACTTCATAAGATGAGTTTTACCAAAGTGGATGATAATTGGATGAGCAAAGATAATGAATAAGGTTTTGTTGCACCATGAAATGAAAATGTTAATGAAGTTGGTCCTAGTAAAACTGAACATAATCAAGACATTGATTCTATTATTAATGCATTGATTCCTTACATTCCACTAGTTGATTGTGGTATTCTATTCTCACTATTTATGAATTCTATGCTGCAAGATTCCAATACCTAGATTATCATGTTGGAGTGGTTCAAGATCAAATTGATGAACTCAAGTTTGCTAGGGATGAGTAGGCTATGTTTTCATCATATTTTCTTGTTTGATGTTGATTTTCATGTTTCTTTATATTATATGGTATGTAATCTTTAACTACATTTTTTTCTTTTTACCCCGTCTGATGTAGTCAATGGAGGAGAAATCATGTTAATTGTTTGTTTAATGTTTTTAACTAATAAATGGGTTATGTTATCTTTGTTGCAATTATTGTTGGTGTGTTTACCTCCTATGCATTTTTTTTCTTGTATTTGTAAGGACCGAGAAAAATAGTCTTAGAGTAGAAATGGTACAATTAAAATGGCAACTGAATATTTTATTATTAAAGTGAAAAGGTTATATAAATAGAAATTTAGTTATTCAGGTTTCATTTTAAAAGAACCATCATCTCTCTAAAACCACATTTTTCTTTCCTCTGCCTTCTCTCTAAAATTTCGACCTCCTCGCTCATCAGATCAACGATCGGAGTCCTCCATTGGACTCCTGGCAGTGAACTCTACAAGATTGACCGATCAAAATCTTAGATAGAGTAAGTTCATTCTTGGCTCCTTTTCCTTTGAGTTAGTTTTGATCTAGTTAGGTTGCCTTTTAGTTTAAGTTTGCATGTGAGGTTTTTATCTTCAGAATTATTCTTTGTTAGCTCAGGGTCCTAGTGATATAGTTAGATTTGTGATCAGGACTCTGTGGTGCAGGTTAGTGTAAAGTCCATGTAAGGGAGCTAGTTTAAAATTTTCAATAGAATCCTAGGTTAGAAGATTTGAATGTGAGTGTGACGTGGTCACCAATTCCAAATTTTTGTTGCAAGATTTCTTGTTTTGAGTAGATTGTAGTTTGATTGAAATTGAAAGTGTTGTGATTGAGAATTGGTTGTTTGATTTAAATGGTTTTGGAATTAGAAAACATATATATGTATAGATGACATAATAACTCAATGATTCAATGAGAGTGATTCTATCATGCTGAACAGGAACTGCCAATGTAATGTGTAGATTTATAAATTTATGAATTGAATGAGATGTTGATTTATAATCTAATAGGTATATTAAGTTATGCATAATTTTTCTACATATTTCGCTCAAGCTAGATAATTCTAGCTCAAGCTAAAATTATGGGTGCTCTCGGGTTGAGTTTAGCTCAAGCAAAAATTGTGGGTGCTATCGGTTTAGCTCAAGCTAGCAAATTCTAGCTCAAGCTAAAATTATGGGTGCTCTCGGGTTGAGTTTAGCTCAAGCTAGCAAATTCTAGCTCAAGCTAAAATTTTGGGTGCTCTCGGGTTGATTTTAGCTCAAGCTAGACTCTCTAAAAAAAATAAAAAATCTGAAATTTGTTTTCTACATATATATTTGTTTTTAAAAGGTTGGTTTATTTCTTTTTGTATAGTTATAAATTATATAGACTTTTATTTCATGTATATTTAATTGAAAATCTCTTTAATTAGATATGTATATGATTAGTAGATGAATTGTGGTATGTTTAGGAAATTCTAAAATTTTGTATGATTTGATTCTTTGATGTTGGATTTTTGTGAGGTTCAGAGTATGAATTTTAATCAAGACATAGTATTTTCAGGAAAGAAAATACCGTGTTAAGATTGTTTAG
>Ga0123341_1004098_pt1 | contig 12710 bp, 6 predicted proteins | sample Turbeapinknodule_FD_89959 | JGI IMG/M metagenome (GOLD analysis project Ga0123341, IMG submission 89959) | Root nodule microbial communities of legume samples collected from Mexico - Turtle bean Mexico pink nodule | ecosystem: Host-associated > Plants > Roots > Nodule | place: Mexico: Nepantla... | reverse complement strand
TTCTATCATGGGCTTGGGCCTCTTCCATCATCCCCTCCCTCTTGAAAAGGATTTGTCCTCAAATCCAATGCTTCTTCTTCATCATCATTATGTGGATGTATGTGGCTGGATGGTTTCCATCACCTCAGCCAAAAGCCTCTCCTAGTCAGCCCTGGATGATGCCACTGTCTCCTGGAGAGTGTTAACAGTCTCCATGAGCTACTGTATGGTGAGATTGTCATCTCCCTCCTATCCATATGGACCTTGTCTTGTATTCCTCATATCGCCTGATAGCTTAATCACAATTGTGGATGGGACCTGGTTTTATCGGGCCCCACGGTGGGCGTCAAATGTTCTTGTCGGTTGACCTGCTCGCCGGCTGACTCTGGTGACAGGCTTTAGCTCTGTCTGTCTCTGTTAGAATCTGCTCTTCTCTTTGTTGCGTTGGAACGCGGCTCAGTTGAAACAGAGGGTGATACGACCCAAATCCACAAGAAGATGACCAAGGATGTCAACTATGAAGGGTCATCTCAACAATCAAAGGAATACCTCATCAGTAGGAGGAATGGACAAGGACTGGAGCACCTAAAGTTCTTCCTACTAGTTTTCTTAAATATTTATAAAAATGTTGTAAATAAGTTGGGCTCATTTGTAGGGGTCCAAATAGTATAAATAAGCTAGAATAAAGTGCTTTTAGCATAGTAAGGGGTGTGGGTAGCATTCTAGCTTGTTCCTAGCCCATTTAAAGGCATTTTGACCTAGTTTCTAGAAGGATAAGCCTAAAATACGAGATTGACTTAGTCAAATCCTATGGTTGCCCACTTTTTTCCCTTTTCCCACTCTATCCTCTTTTCTTCTTTTCCAAGGCTCCTAAATCTATACACAGGGAGACATACCTCATGTATTCATATGTTGAATGAAGAGTAAAGTTACTATACACAAATTGTGTTAGAGTTTGTGAGCATTGTCTCTCTAAACCATTGGTCTTATCTTGTGAGTGTTGTGAGATCTCGAGTGGCGACATCTACACTTATCTTGGATTCAATTCACCATCCAAGTGGTGTGCTCATTCACAATTCCACCACTCCTAAGTTTCCTTTCACTCATATTTTTCCATTCCATTTACATTCTTATTTTCAATTCCAAAATATGTCTTGTTCTTGTTCTTGTTCTTGTTATTGAATTTCAATTCGGTTCATTTTCTTGCATTCCTTGTGTTTGATTAAATTCCGCACCTATATTTGTCATTCATATTCACCATTAATTGTGTTTTTCCTTTGGCCTTATGGAAATGAACCTTCACATCTACTTAACACTTGTTAAGTTAATGTACAGTGAGAATTTTCCTTAGGCTTCTCACCTATATTTGTTCTAAAATCTAAATCTAAGTAAAATGTCACTAATCAAATGAACAATCCTAAAATCAACTCACATCAGAGGGGGGCCTATTTGTTGATTGCATTCCGACAATCAAGTCAGTACAGGGCTTAAGAAACAAGAAGTAGTAAGTTTCAGTCTTAGAAACAGCGTACGTTTACCTGGGATCTCAAGTCCCTTTTATAAACTACCTCTAGGCTACCTCTTGTAGCAACCTTCTCTCGCGAGAATCTTATCTCGAGTGAAAGCATGTTCAATGGGAGAAGACTCCATTACAATGCACACAATTTTAGCGCTACAACTACACAAAATCTTATCTCCTTGGAGTGCATAGAATCTTAACAGAATAACCACCAGGGTACCAACTCATGTACCAACATCAGGGGTCCAATTTATCTCTTGTAGGCATACATGCCCTTACGTATCATGCATGCAACATATTCCCCTAAACTTTAGCGCTCTTGGGCTTAGGCTTATAGAGAATGTTTTACTTGTACTAGACCCGATTGCACTAAACACACCCCTAGGCTCATTAACACTCTTCACTGACCGACCAGACCTTATACGCGAAGGATTATATTAAGTATATGAATGAGAGTCAATACACACATACTTGGAGCTCACTCATGTGGCCCGTCAATCTTGACTCGAGGACCGAACTGACCTGTTTAACGCTGACACTAATGTCCGACCACCGAATACTGAGCTTTACGTGTTCTAGTCCAATACAATTCTTTTATATCTAAAGTAATTATTATTTATATTGAATATTTTTTTTTAATGTATAACAAGTAAAAACTAATACTTTAACTAGAAACTGAAAAAAAATGTTAATCATATTTACGTACATTTATTTCATGTAAATAATAATAATTTTAATTTTATATGAAACAAAATATAAAAATATATTCATAAATATAAATTAATACTATAAAAATAATTATTAAGTTTAGTAAAAGATTAACTTAAAGAATAAATTTTAATGAATTATTAATTTGAGAAATATATTCACATGTTTAGGAGACCGGTAGTTTTCAAGTTTTCTACTTTATACATTCAATAAAGTTTATTTGACACTCTTTTTTTACCTTCCACTTTACAACTCCATTTAATAATAAAATATTATATTTAATTAATAAAAATAAATATAAATAAAATTTTGAAATAAAATAATAATATATCTAGTTATTAAAGTAAAAAAAAAATATAGTGTCAAGTTATCATTATCTTTTGCATTATTCTGGCATGGGTTGCATGTTTCTATCGTTAAGCAATTGTTGGTACTATATATGAGTACTTGAACGTTTATACAAAAGAAAGTTGGGTTGCACACAAACCCAAAAATAGGATCACGTGAATATACATTAATGTAAAAAAGTCAATTATGGGTTATGATATTATGAGTACTTTAACCTTAGAATAAAAGAAAATTCAACAGATCTATGTGTATGTTGTTTAAATCCAATATAATATAACTAAAAGTTTGGACTGCACATAAAGTAAAAAAACAAGATCTTATGAATATATATGACAGTTTTAAAATTGTAATTTATATAAATATCGTCTAAAGTTATTTAATATAGAAAATAATTTGTCGTCGTTTATATTTCTACAGACAACGATTTTCAAAAAAAATTATAATTTATAAACCATTACCTGTACTCTTTTCTGAGTTTTTTTATTTTGTGTTTCAAATACACTATAAACAAGGATTATGAACACTCATTTATAGTGGCTTATAAATTATGATTTTAGTTATATTCGTAGTTAATAATGACTTTGTTTAGTTAAGTTTATTTATTGTATTTTTTTATTTAAAATTAAAGATTATGACCAATAAATATTAGTAAGACTATTGTGAGAAAGTTGAATTATTGATACTCTCAATTAAGTCACTTAAGGAGGAGAATTGTTGAGAATCCCTCCTTAATTTAATGGGATATTATAACCAATTAATATTGGTAATCAATCCATTGAATATATTCAATGATGGTCATTAAAAAAAATTTGGAAATTGTAACTCTCTCTTGAAAATGTAATGAGCATTAATCTCTCTACGAAGACGTCTTTCTTTCCTTCTTTGTATAAAGGAAACTTCTGATGAAGAGAAAAATAGAAACGAGGAAACCAGCAACATAGAGAAAAAAATAGAGGAGATATTCATCATAATGTGATATTAGAAATCCTAGTTAGAGACATTGTATTTCATTGTGTTAAAAATGTTTTATCTCATTATTCTATTTTTACTTTATTTTCTATTTATTATTTATTTATTTATTTATTTATTTATTTATTTATTGTTTCCGCAACTGTACATCCATATTGTATTTGCATTAAAGTGGAAAAATTAATTCTAAACTTTCTCAACATTTCTTTCTTTTAATTAATTAATTATTATTTATTTTGCATTTATATCAATCAAATTAATTACAACACTTTTACTCATTTTTCCTATATGGAAACAAATTCACTATCCACTATCTTTTCGCCCTTCGTCTTTGTTAATTTTAAACTTTTTCATTATTCATAGGCTAATACAAACTTATAAATAAAATTTTGCTATTTTAAAAAAATCCTATCTAAAATGTAAAATTACTAATTACACTTTTATTAATTATTATTAAACGAATTTAAAGAAATATATTTAAAGTTTTTTACAGAAGAAAAATAATAATCCATTCCTAAGGTAATCTCGAAATCGGTATTGAATGAAGACACGGATTTCGTACATGTGTGGACACATGTATCGTATACTCCATACATGACATCTGGCAAGCATGCACGCCAACTCATCAAGTGATAATACTATTGAGTATTTTATATTTATAAAGTACAACACTGTTTATTATTTTTGTAAAAATATTTTTAAAATTATATTTATAATTTCTTTTGAATAACTAATAGTATGAAAAATATTACAGATATAATCTATTAAAGTTATACTCTGCTTTGATTCTAAAAAAAATTGCGTTTAGATTCTAAATATTAAGGGTAGATTTTAAAATATAAATTAAGTACAAAGATCGGTAAAACTTAAATGAAAAGATTGACGTTATTGCTTGTTTGAAATAAATATAAAAATAGTAATGTTTGAAATTGATAGAGAAAATATTAGTTTAATAATAATTCATAAACAGCTAATGATAAGTAATTTTATTAAAAAAATCAGTACAGGTGAAAATATGTTTTGATAAAATAATTAACTAAACAAAATCCTAATTGATTTTATTATAAACGTTTAAAAAATATGTAACAGAATTAACAAATAAATAATTTCATAAGGAAAAAAGGCAGTTTTGTGAATGTTATTCTGTATCAATTTATATGAAATCAATTTAATAAGTGTAATAAATATTTATAATAATAATATCATAAAAATTGAACAGGATTATTCATAAAAACAAATATAACCTTGTAAAAATAATAATAATGAGCTGACTAGAAACGTTTCAGAATCCCTAGAACAATTTATTGCAGCCAACCACTATAATAATTAAAAAAATACTTTCATAATTTTTAAAATTGTATATAACTCTTAATGATATATTTAATTATGAATTTTAAAAATAAATACACATAATAAAAAGTAAACGATGGTATAAAAAAATGGAATTGTAAATGTATCATTATCAATAATAATAATACATGTTACACATATTCAGAATTTCAATAAAGAGCAACACAGTGAATAAAAAAATCAAATAACGTTAATTAATATAATCCTTATGGAGATCTTGATATCTCTTTTATTATTACTTTAATAAACCAATAATTTATTATAGCTGTATCAGGCAGTAATAGTACTATAAAAGGGCATAGCCTCACCTAATTGGCAACAGATAAAGAAAATGGAGGAAGCACTTATGGAGGTGGTGAAGAACAAAGCTCAAGTTGGTTCTTCTCCTGCAACAACATACTGTGTTACTGGAGCAACAGGGTACATTGGTTCATGGCTTGTGGAGACTCTACTTCAAAGAGGCTACACTGTTCATGCCACTGTTAGAGATCCTGGTTAGTATACAGTAACCTTTTTTTTTCTTCCATCGATACACAGTTTTTCACTTCCTACACTCATTCTCTCAATAAACCTGAATGTGCTTTCTAAGTGATTAATCTTACCAATACAACTCCATCTCCAATACACTAAGTTTGTAAGAAAAAATTGAAGTTGATGTTAGGAAAATCAGAACTTATTTTCCCCCTTTATTGTAGATATAAAATAGGTATTTGTGGAAGTAATAATGAATAAAAATAAATAAATCAAGATAAAATAATGATACCGAGAATTTTTAATGTGGAAAAACTTTCTCAACTGAAAAAGTAAAATTCACTAGACCACCTATTTCAGAAAATGTCCATAAATTATCTCCAGTATGAACGTAAGATTACAATATTTGTTTTTCATATTGTGAGGATATCACTTAATCTCGTCCAAGAAAGATGAAATACAGAATCTCTCTCTAACATCTCACTAGGATTTTTAATTTCACATTAGATGGATATTTATTCTCTCATTTCTCTCTAAGTTGTTCTTTTCTCTTACTTATTTTTTTTTTTTTTTCAAGTTTTCTTTATATAGAAAATAAAAGAAAAACTTCTTCATAAAAAGTTAATAGATAATTAATGTTTATTACATTTTCAAGATACCAAAACACTATTTTTAAATTTTTAGGTTGAACTTCAAAATTTTTTTGAAACTCTTCTTTAGAACACATACTATAGTTCTTACAATTTTTATAAAGAGAATATTGCACTTCTAAATTTTAAGTACTTATGTGATGATTCTGAAATTTTGAGTTTTGTTGCCATTTTCTTGATATTTTTGTTAGAAATGGAGGTTGGACCCTTCTGAAAGGTGAAATTGATGTTATAGTTATTGCGATCACAAATCACAGTCTTATTATGTTAGAAATGGCATTTTGTTCTGCCTTTCTTTTTCATTATTTAGGGAAAGTAATAATAATTGATATAATTTACTAAAACAATACTTTCGATTTATTAAGAGAGATTTGAGTTTATTAAATATATTTATTTTATTTTTAATTTGGAAAATAATAATAATTGATATATTAATAGTGGTATTTTATAAATCTCGTGTGGGACTCGTGGGAAAATTGATAATGGGGATATGGGATGTGTTCTATGCAAGCGTATTTCTTAAATGCTTTTTTTTATATCTCAAATATCATCTTTAATTATTGTCAAAAATACCTGGTTTACTCAAATTTAATTTTCTTTAATTACTGTTAATTAAAATCATCCATATTTGATCGATAAAACATATTTTATATTTTTTAATTTATTTTTATTTGACGAAAAATAACTCTCATTAATAAATAGGTTTTAAGTTACATAAAAATTTATATCTAATTATAAAAGTACACAAATTAAATATATTTTTAATTTATGTAAAATGACTCTATTGTAGGAAAATTCTTTAATTATTTTTCTCTATAAAATTGAAAATAATTACTTTTAATCCTTAATATCATATAACATTAGCTAATTATATATTTAATAAGAAAACTACTGAACAAAAAACATACTTATTTAATATTTTGACAATTTAAAACTTAGTTATTCTTACTAATAAAAATACATTACAATAATTTATAATTATTTAATTAAATCAACATAATATTTTATCAATTGATGTTTGGTACTTTTTTTTTATATTGTTTAAATAATTTAATGCACCAGAAAAGTCATTTCATCTGCTATCGTTATGGACAAGAGGTGATCAATTGAGAATTTTCAAAGCGGATTTGAATGAAGAAGGGAGTTTCGATGAGGCTGTAAGAGGCTGTGATGGCGTTTTTCATGTTGCAGCTTCAATGGTATTCAATGTGGATCAGAAAGAAAACACTGGTAATGTCATGATCAATGCTTACAATGGAACTTAAAGTAAAATACACACAGAAAAATACATTTTTAATGACACTTGTGCCTTGTGTGAATTGAACATGCAGAGGCCTATGTTCAAGCAAAGATAATTGATCCTTCAATCAAAGGTACCTTAAACCTTCTAAAGTCCTGCATGAAATCCAATTCTGTGAAAAGGGTTGTTCTCACTTCTTCAATAAGTACACTTACTGCCAAAGACAACAATGGGAAGTGGAAACCTGTTGTTGATGAATCTTGCCAAATCCAAAGTGAACATGTGTTCAAAACACAAGCAAGTGGATGGGTAATTAATATTTTTCCTGGTAGCTTTTACTGCACAATGTTAGAAACTTTAGAACCATATGCAAACTATTCGGGTTTCCTAGCTAGTTTGCACTTGTATAGTATCTTTGCTTTCTTTTGAGAATTTCTTCACTGTGGCAGGTTTTGCACTTTCAAAGCTTCTAACAGAAGAAGCAGCATTTAAGTTTGCAAAAGAGAATGGCATTGATCTTGTGTCAGTCATAACAACCACTGTTGCAGGCCCATTCTTCACTGCCAGTGTACCATCAAGTGTTAAAGTGCTACTGTCACCAATAACAGGTTATCTTTTTAACCTTCATCTATGTTGATAGACTGTTATTCATCTAGAGCCATTGAAAAATCATCAATATATTTGGAAAACTGGTTTTCCAACTTAATTTCAGAAATTTGGTCATCAAAGACCATAAACTTCTTGTTTTGCATAAGTTTCTAGCACACCAAATCCTCCAAAAGCATTGAATGAATCTCTAGGACTCTTTGTGCATCATGAAATAGATAACACAATGTTTATGAGTTAATTGTCATGTCATATCCTTTTGTCTGACCATATGATTTTTTATGAATAGGTGAATCTGAATTCTTCAAGATATTATCTGCTGTAAATGCACGAATGGGGTCAATTGCTTTAGCTCACATTGAAGATATATGCAGTGCGCATATTTTCCTAATGGAGCATTCTAAAGCAGAAGGTCAATACATATGCAGCAGCCAAAGTTGTTCATTGTTTATGTTGACTAATCTTCTTACCAAAGAGTATTCTTACTCAAATAAGAAAAGGTAATGTTCTTCCCTTCCAATTTCTTTTTTTTTCAATTGCTTATGTTATTCTTATATACACATGCAGGATAGCTGAGAAAAATTATGATAAAGTTCCTGAGATTTGCTCAAAGAAATTAAAAGATCTGGGTTTTATTTACAAGCATGGAGTTGAAGATATAATCCACCAGACAATTATATGTTGCCTAGATCATGGTTATTTACCTCCCATTAGACAATAGTCTTTCAATACCTTTAAAAACTTCTGTACAATTTTGTGGTCACAAAAAATACATGAAGCCATATTTTGAAAGATCAAGTTCCTTCTTGAATATTTGTATGGACAAAAAATCGTATCGTTTCTTTAAATGCCTCATGGTCCTATTCTCCAAGTAGAATTGGAATTTCACAGAGTGTGTTCAATACAGGTTTGCATCAAAGATCAGCAAAAATTACAGATAAAATTCTAATTATTACTAAAAAAACAACACTTAAAAAAACACTGAATGCACTAACTACATATAATTTTTGTTTGACATGTATGTGTTATTTAATCTGAACCTTTTTACGAGAAGTCATGGTCATCATTAATGGTGGTCTGTGCCATTTACACCCATCAGAAGAAAGGTGACCACATTGTTTGTTCAAACAAAGTAGAATTTGAACCAATAATGGTTACTGTTCTTCCTTCTGTCTTTGTCTTCTGGATTTTTCGGTCTTCAGCGCATTGGTCTTCGATTAGTTCAACTCTTCCTTTTATCGAGATGAGTGGGAGAATCTGCAAAGGCACTACGACGATCAAGTTAGTTTGGCTACAAGGTACAGGTGAGCTGAGGGAGTGAAAAATTACCTGTCGTTGGGGTCTTCTCTGTTATTTATACATTTTGGATGGGCCCCAACTGTCATGGACCTGCTTGTGGGTCCAAAAGAAGGCCCAATTACGCCTTAATTATGATTTATCGCTGACCTGACTTAATTACCATTAATTGTGGTTTTACGGGTTGTGTTTGAATTAAGGAGATTATTCGGCCTTCTCGGTCATTCGGCCATGTCGGTCTTCTCGGCAATCCGATAGTACTTTTTTCCCTCAGGCTCAAGTGAAGCGATTTAAGTGTAGTATAGAGTCTGTAAAAGAAAAATTGTTTTATCTTTGACTAGATGGCCATCCCAGGTCATGTGCCTCTCAAACCCTAGTAGAGGAACTCTATCTAAGGTCTTATATGGCTGATAGATCGGGAAGCCGCTACTTCGTGTGATTGGCTTCTCCACATGAGTGCTTTACTATGTGATTTGACATATGCACTGAAAGCCGAGTAGAAGAGTTCATTGGTGCGTTCGAGGTGCATGGATGTGACATGTTGTCAAAAAGTGCAAAGTCGCGTGATCTGGATCGTTGATGCCAACTTGATCCAACGGTGGAGATCAAGTGTGATTGTTCGTATTCGCCCTTTCCTCTCCCTATAAATAGGGGTGGTGGTGGGTTCCATTGTTCACGCATAAACTATGAATTTGCTCCAAGAATCCGATAGCCGAGTGAATTTCCTTATAATCTGTGTGTACCGGTTGAAGAGTCTTCAGAGGTAACCATGTCTTCCCTTTCTGTCATCACTTTATTTTCATCTGTGTCCGGGGATCCGAGAAAGGGAAGGCCAATGACCTTAGATGTTAGTTATAGTGATACCGAGAGCACTAAGAAGTCCTCTCGGGCTGTCGGTCCTTTGAGTAGGAATGACTCAGAGCCCGTAGTGTCGTCTTCTTCTTCCCTGAGTGCCTATGAGAGAGAGGAAACCCGAAAAGCCGATTATTTATGAGTAGGTAATAAAGTTTGAGGGATTTTCTCTAAGTATTGAGAAACATTTATGCTTCAATCTTTTAGGAGTAGAGAGTATGAAACTGTTTGTCTGGGTAGGGGGAGAAAATCCAAAGAATTTTTCTATTTTTATTCTTGTTTGATCTCGGACATTCATATCCGCTTTCCTTTTTATGAGCTCACCATGGAGGCAAATCAAGAAGAGCATACAGTGATGATTCATCCTTAAGCTTATCATCAAAGGAAGATGAAGAAGTCAATATGTGTTATATGGCAAAGGATGAATTCGAATCAAGCAGTGTAAGTTCCAACACTTCAATTAATTTTGAAAACTACAACCAACTTCTCAATGCTTTTAAAGAAACTCATGAAGAAGCTAACAAGATGACCCTTTCAAATAACCGGTTGAAAGGCTTGAATAATTGGTTGGAAAATAGAGTCAAAGCATTGGAAGAAGAGCTAGAAAACTTGAAAAATGATTTTGAAAATCTTGAATTGATTTACAAAAACTCTTCTTGCAAATGTGACTCAAGTGTTTGTAAAAATTGTGAATCTCTTGAAAAGAAGGTTCACTATCTTGTGAAAACTGTGGATAAGTTTTCAAAAGGAATACCAAATTTTGAGACTGTTCTAGCATCTCAAAATTTTGTTTTTGGAAAATCTGGATTGGGTTTTAATCAACAGAGCAAGAAAAGTGGTATTTCAAAGCCTTATTCAACCATCAGGGAAAAACAACCGATTGAAAAGTTGAAACAACCATGATCGAAGCCTCCTAAACGCGTGAACAAGGGCCAAAGCTATCTTCTCAATCATATGATATCTGGTCTTGACGTCTTGTAATAATCGTCTTACAAAATAAATCGACTTCTGGTCAGTTGTGCCTTGAACAATTGTGGCACTCACGACTTTTGGCGACGCGACAAGGTATACCACCAAGGGAAGTCCTGAGATAGGTTTACTTAACACGGGAGGTTGGGATAACGTTTGCTTGACACCTTTGAACGCTTCCTCGCATGTTTCGTTTCAAAAGCCATAGAATTGACTTTATCTTGTCTGCCAGACTTGGCATAAACCTATACAACGATGTCAACCCTCTGACTAGTCGTTGGACTTCTTTCAGGTTATTCGTACTCCTCATGGTTTCCAAGGCTTGACATTTATCTGGGTTTGCTTCAATTTCTCGACTAGTCAGCATGAAACCATAAACTGGCCACCCTCTACACCAAACACACATTTCTCCGGATTAAGCCACGGTAATTGTTTAAAGACGTGAAGAATGCATCAGAGCTAAAGTTTCTATTTTAAGCATATAACGCATTGAAGATGAATATCAACATGACAGATTGATAAATATATTGAAGTAAAGAGGATTGAAGCTACGATATTCATATATGAGGAACATAAAGAAAGAATTTGAAATGCCTCACATGTCAAGGATGCACAAAGATCAATAAGAGCAAAAGAATACTTGGTGTACCTAAAGAGGTTGAGAATTCTTGGTGACCTAAAGAGGTGGAAGAATACTTGTGTACCTTAAGAGGTAGAGAATACTTAGTGATAAACTATTGAGCGAGTTGTTTATGAAAATGAGTATTCACCGATGAATGTTGCTTGTATGGTTGAATCTTTAAGTATACCCAATCACTACAGTTAAATTCTCAATCAACCCTTTTTCTTGTTATGATACATCACATTCTTTGTTGAGCTTTGCAAGGATTCTCTTGTAGCAGTATGTCAATTTGTTCCCTTGTTTCCACAGTGTAATCGATATCCTAAACAAAAGTTTCTCCACATCAAATCAAGAATAGTAGGAACATAATCACATAAAATTTCAAAAGGTGTCTGTTGTGTGGTTGTATGAAACTTATATTATACCAAAGTTCAGCCATAGGTAAATGATATGTCTACCTTTTAGGTATACTCCTTATAGCACACCACAAATAACTTCTAAAATCTTATTAAGGTTCTGAGTATGTCCATCTCTTTAAGGATGAAAAACAATGAATCTTAACAACCTAACACCACGTGGCTGCATTAAAGCTAGTTCAAAAAGCACTCATAAAAATTTGTATCACAATATGAAATTTCTATCTCTGGCTAACCATGTAACCTAACTACTATGCAACCTAAGTACTGTATTCATGAATATTTCTACTACTTTCGTTCCACCAAAAGGATATGCTAAAGCTATGAAATGAGCATATTTAATGATTATATCTATTACTAATAATATGAGATTCATGGCATTGGACTTAGGCAACCCCTTAATTAAGTCTATAAAAATAGACTTCAAAGCTTTGATAGGAATCAACAGTTGAAGAAATCCTGCAAGTAATCAATTTTCAGTTGAAGAAATCCTGCAAGTAATCAATTTTAAGATTTTGAACATAAAGATATATATAAATAAACTTTTGCATGATAATTTTATCTTGATGATTCTCTTTTATTTCTTTTATCTCCACTTTTTCCTACTAAAAAAATCTGGAAGTACATACATATTATCATATATGAAATACTAAATCCATAGATAAAGTCAATGTAACTTATTTAAAATTTAATTAAAAAATAACTAAAATTATTA
>Ga0123341_1004097_pt1 | contig 12712 bp, 9 predicted proteins | sample Turbeapinknodule_FD_89959 | JGI IMG/M metagenome (GOLD analysis project Ga0123341, IMG submission 89959) | Root nodule microbial communities of legume samples collected from Mexico - Turtle bean Mexico pink nodule | ecosystem: Host-associated > Plants > Roots > Nodule | place: Mexico: Nepantla... | reverse complement strand
CTCCAAGCAAACCTGCGAAACACAACAAACGGCGCCTCTAGCGGCCGATTGCACTCCGACGCTCAAGTCAGCCTTGCAAAACCACCAAAGAACTAAGAACTAAGAATCTCAGCGAGACTCGTGTGCGCTCTGTGATTCTCTCTCTCTCTGTGTAAACTAGTAACTCGCAAGAATGGATCTTACCTTTCTTTTTGCATGAGCGCGGAATGCCTTTATATATTCTGTTGCGCGCCTAAGTTATCCGTGTATGAAGTAACTTAGCGCGTTTCTTTCACTAGGTGTCTCGTGCAACCTCAGTGTGAGCACCAAGTGTGGCTTGGCTAAGCGCACGCACCAAGCATCACCTACTGTGTGAACGATCACCTCTGCTTTGCACCATGCACGTTATGGGTTAAGAGAGCACCAATCACCGACTGGCTTACTACCTCTCTTAGGCCACTCTCGTGCACGACACTACTAAACACCTAACTTCTCCTTTCTCTGATACTCTGCCACACAAGGTTCGTCGTATGCAACGCTCTCGCTGGGAAACGTCCTTCGTTTCCAGCTCAATTGCGCGCTACACGAAAACCCGATGACCATCGCTCACCCCGGATGACCGATCGGTGCACCATAGCTCCACGCCCTCGGCTTCCAGGCGCTTATCTAAGCGTTGATTGCGCATCCTCTCGGACCACCGATCACCCCCTGATCACCGATCACCCCCTGGGTGACCCTCTCAAAGACACATCTGCTTCCCTGGGTCAATTCATATTTGTTTAAGCGTCTGCTCAAATGCGTTGTATGTATTTCAAACTTGATTGAGGTTCTATAGTTAAAATTATCTTCTAAATATTTGATTCCATGGACTCATCATGGTAGTTAGAAACTAGAATGAATTAAACTAGCTTTTTTATAAGATAAACCATGTCAGATTACATTATCCTATATTTCAAGTTTGATAGTCATAAACCTGTATTCAACACATAATTATTGGGATTATTTTAAACGCTATAACACCATCAATATCATTATTGAGATTATGTGTAGAAGAAACTAGATAATATAAATAGTTTAATTGGTGAGTAGCCTTATTTTTCCTTGCCCTAACAATTAAGGAAAGATTACACGTAAAAATAGCATTGCTAAACAAACTAAAGAAACTTTCTTAAAATCAAATGAGTTAAAATCAAATGAGTTGGTTGCAACCAAAATTCCAATCAGGAATGCCTTTCACAATTTCTCCAAAAAAAGTATGTTTGGCCGAAATCCTCCACAATTAAACAATTCATTAAAATATAAGAAACAAAAGTAAAATTGCACAATATTTGAGATATGAGAAAACTCATATAAACATCAAACTATTCATGCAAAAAAAAAAAAAACAATGCAGTAGTGGGGCTTTGGAAACCCTTGGGAACAACGGGGTTCGGAAACCCCAGGAATGGTAGGGGTTCGAGAAACACCAAAAATAGCGGGAGTTTGGAAACCCCTGGCAATAGCGAGGGTTTGGAAACCCCCGAAAATAGTGAGAGTTTGAAAATCATCGGAAAGTAATTGTTTTTCCAGGGATTAGTAAAAATCGTCGGTAATAGTTAGGCAAAAGTTACATCTACCAAAAAAAAAAAAAACAAATCGCGAGTAATGCACTTAGTGGAGGTTAAAACCTCCGGAATCGTCATATATAACTCCGATTAAAATTTTTATTTTTTAATGACATCTATTGAAAATTAAAATAGTTAGGCAAAAGTAAAAATGGTTAAAATAAGGTAAAAAAGGTAGTGTATTTAAATATTGAGAGAATGGAGGGAAAAAAAGCTACAAGTTTATAAGCTATAAACTAATGTCTTTTGGAACCAAGAATAAAATTCATAGTAAAATAAAGATTTTATCGGATTGAACGGAAAGAACAAGCAGGAGAGATCACTTTCCTTCATCTACTCATAAATTTAATTACAACACCACCACTACAATCAATGGGGAGACACGTACGTTTTGGCCACTCAGAAACGCAACTGCTCCGACGATGCCGGTGGCGATGACTCCAAGAAGCTCATGCTATAGGCCGGCAGATCCGACGGCGGTGCTGACCAGCGCGCGGCAGAATGAACATGTCGATCGAGGCGTCGGCGACCTTCACGGTGATGGAGCCGGAGACGATGCAACACATGTTCACTGGCGAACTTGGCCCCGACCGCGACTTCTTCATCTACATTCGCCACTTTAACCCGACGGTGCTGAACCTGAGCCAATTATGGTCGCATTGGAGGGCACAGAGGTGACGTCCTCTCTCAGTCACCTCCCAATTTTAATTTTAGGTTTCTCACCCATTTTTTCAAGAGTGTTATAATTAGATTGTTTAAATGGATTTAGACGAAGACAATCAATTAGTCATAGTTATATTTTTAAAAAATATATATTTATTAATTAATATGAAATATTATTATTGATATTAATATTAATATTTTTTTATTTTTTTTATAATTTTAATATTATAAACTCTTCTTTAATTAAATTAAAAAATAATTAAACCAAAATTAATTCTCTTATTTACTTCTAACAATGTAATAAATTTTAAAATTATTTTAATTTTGTATAACCTTCTTTTTATATTTCCATTTTAATAAATCCTAAAATTATTTTTTATTCCATTTTCATCATAAAATCCTAAAAATAAGTGTTGAAAAATATCTAAATATGATGTTCCACACTCTTTGGACAATGGGTTTCGACTTCGGAAAGATGGGGAATTTGGCCAATGACTTTCGATTGGCTTTGAGAACAAGCATTGGATTTTGATTTCAAAATGTTTTCGATTTCACAATGGATTTCAAAGACTAGGGTTTACCTCTGACAGTTTTGTTTTGAAACATACTAAACTTGTTTCATATATCTGGAAAACACTTTATTTTTTTAATTCTATATGTAATACTTTATATCATGATAAAATATGTATGTAATACTTTATATACGGACAAAATCTATATATAATATTTCTGTTTCATGGCGCCAAAAATTACATATAGATTAAATTCATATGTAATCACTTTTGGCTTACATACGGAAAAATCGTATGCAATTTCTATTTACATACTGAATTAAATCCGTATGTAAATATCCGTATGTAATGACTTTACATACGGATTCATATCCATATGTAATAATCGTATGTAAATAAATAATTTCTTGTAGTGTATATTATTTTTAATCATTAAAATTCATTCTTTTTTATTAGACTAAGCTTCAAGGTTCCAATGAAAACTCAAAAGAATATGTGGAACAAACATTTCAATCAATATTTGGGAAAGAAAAACTTGGGAGAGTACGTTATTATAGAAAGACTATGACATCATCAACATTTAAAAAAAAGGAAAAAACTGTTGCTATAAGAAAAGAACATGCAAATGAAATGAGTGGCATGACAAAGAAAAATGAAGATCTAGAAGCAAGGATAAAATTTATGGTAAACAACCAAATCTAGATTTATAGAAGAATGACATAAATAATATGATGACATGTGTTTTAAGTAAATAAATTAGTGGAGTGGGGATACATTCATTTGCATCCACCCATGATCCTCAATATGAGCAGGTATATATAACTAAAAATTGTTTAGTGGGCTTTGATAAATGTTTTCAAGTTACACATGAAATTGCTTTGATTCGTAATGTTGAAGGAGTACATGTAAAAGTTATTGTTTCCTCCTTAAGTTTCTCTTTTTTCTTTTGCATGGATCATGGAGATATAAACACATAGATAATCATATTTGAATTTCAATCATGTTAATAAGTTTAATGATATGGATTGAAATATGTGGTACACTTGATGTTGTGTTCTAAACACATGCATGCAATTGTTCAATGTTACATGAAATTTTAATGGATTTGATTAAGGCGTGTTACTGATTAATCTAAACACTTTTATTTATACAATTGTATCTTGGTAGTTCTTATATTTGTTTTGTTTCAATTACGACTTAATTAAAATATATTTTTATATTTTTTGTAGCTTGAAGGAAATGAAGACTATGAAGACAATCTTGAAGAAGAATGAACTTATTGATATGTAGTAAAGAATACATTATGCTTTTTTAACTAAGTTTATAGTTTTAAATTTAAAGACTTGATCCTTAACATTATCCTTGTAGAAATTTTTTATTATGTAGTTTGAACACATCCTTTGAAATATATGAGATTATTTGTTGGGTCACTACTATTTCAATACGCATTATCTTTCAATACTTATTCTTTCCATCTTGAACTTTTGTATGAGTAATTTCTCTAAAATTAAAAAAAAAAAGTATTGTGATTTTTGTCAATACTCTAAGCAACGCTTTTAAAATTGTGGTTCTAACAAAGACTTTAGGCAATGGTTTTAAAATTGTTGTCTTTACAAAAAATCGTGACCTATTACAAAAGGCCGATATCACTTAGACCACGACAAAAAAATCGTTTTATGTTGTTACCTAAAGTAATATTTGTTGTAGTCTTAGGATTGTCATATGACATGCTACGAATGAAGATTATTTTGAGAACTCAATAGTCATCTTAGAATTCTCCTTAGCTTATAAATAAGAGACTCCCCTCTTGTAATTTCTAGACATGATTGATATATGAAATTTTGTTTCTGTAATTCTCAGCACACTTATCTAAGTCTCTCTTCTATGATGCTCATGCATTCTTAGAAACTCAAAGAAGGTTTCATAACCTCTTCCTTTCCCTTTACACCTTGTAATCTCACGCCCAAACCAAGAACCTCCATGATCATTCGGTGCTTTCTCCATAAATCTACAAGTCTTTCGCTGTCTTCCATCAATCTACACTCAACACTCAAGAAGAATTGCATCATCTAAGAATGAGCATGGAACAATTTCCATCACTTTATCTTAAAAAAACCTTCAAGAAAGCTTCAAGATTGGTCCAAGAACTTGAATCCTTCCTTTCAAACTTGAATCACTTCGCACCAAGCCTTACAACAACCTTTCACAACCTAAATCCTTTGCCTAACCCATTAAGAACACCTTTTCCACCATTAGGGGTTGTTTTTCCTATGCTAATATTGCCTTCATTTTTAAATTTATGAGTGTTCAATCCATCACATATAAACCTTCCCAATAAGGTTTACATCAGTATATAATACTGATTTTTCTTACAATGGATGTGCGACTTTTGGCATATCAAAACAACTTAGTCGAAGTGAATTATTAATACTTATTTTTATGCCCACAAATGACACCAATATTTTGACCACAATTTCATTAAGATCAACAATCACATCTAAGATATTATCTGCTTTAGAGCTTATTATTTTGGCATGGTTTATTCCTTAAAAGATAAATGGATAGAGTAAGGGATGAATGTGTGTATAAGTTATCATTAATCTTAACTTTTAAGAAATATAAAACTTTTGAGCATACAAGTTGATGTGAGTTGATTTTAGGATTGTTCATTTGTTTGGTGACACTTTACTTAGATTTAGATTTTAGGACAATTATAGGTTATAAGCCTAAGGAAAATTCCCACTGGACATTAACTTAACAAGTGTTAAGTAGATGTGAAGGTTCATTTCCATAAGGCCAAAGGAAAAACACAATTAAAAAGTGAAGATGAATGCCAAAATATGGTGCAGAAATTTATGAAACACAAGATGAGCAACATATGAACCGAATTGAATTCAAGGAACCAAAGACAAGAACAAGATATATTTTGAAAATGAAATTGGAATGGAAATGGAATGGAAAAAGATGAGTGAAAGGAAACTTAGGAGATATTGAATTGTGAAAGGAGCACGCCACTTGGATGGTGAATTGAATCCAAGATAAGTGTAGATGCCGCCACTTGAGAGCTCACAACACTCACAAGATAAGACCAATTTTAGGAGGAGATTCACTCACTCACAATTCTAACACAATTTGTGTATAGTAACTTTACTCTTAATTCGACTTGTGAATACATGAGGTAGGCCTCCCTATTTATAGATTTGGGAGCCTTGGAAAAGAAGAAAAGAGGGTAGAAGGGTAAAAGCCAAAGTGGTGCGGTTTTAGGTCTTGACTTTGGTCAAAACTGCACAATCCTACACATTCTAGAATCTAGGTTTTCCTTTCTACCCTAATGGACTTCTTATGTGCCCATTCTTATATCTTCACCTTCTAATTATGCTATATGAACCTACTCTTGCTTATTCTGCTATTTGGACCCCTCATGTGAGCCCAACTTATTTACAACATTTTTCTAAATATTTAAGAAGACTAGTAGGAAGAATTTTAGGTGTCCGGTCCTTGTCCATCCCTCCTACTGATGAGGTCTTCCCTTGATTGTTGAGATGATCCTTCATAGTTGGCATCCTTAGTCATCTTCTTGTGGATTTGGGTGGTATCACCAGTAGAGTGAGTATTTTATGGAAAGATATAGTACGTGTTTGAAAAATGGTATTTAGAGTATCTTCCTTCAAGGAAAATTGAAATCTTATATCATCCTCAATTATAACAATTAATTAACTTGGTAATATTTAATTCAATTGTTATATCTTGAACAAAAATGAAATTTCATTATTTAAAAAGAGATGTTTACTATTTCTAAAAGTTATTAATTTAAAGAAGTTTTCCTTTTGACAAATATTTGTTCTTTAACCGTCTTGTTGAACAATCTGAAAGGGATATTCAATCAACATGTAATTAATAAAGACCAAAGTAGATCAACAATAATTGATAGAAGACCAAAGGTTCTAGTTATACAAACATCTTTTTAACTAATAAAGATTCAATGTGATCTTTCATTATTCCTCCTGCATTTGTATAGTTATCTTCATCTTTGTAATGCATGTCGATCATACGTGCAAAGTTGACTACACGCATAAGAAAAGTCATTGGTACTTGAGTAGGTGCTAAGCATGCTTCATTTATGTCCTTCCAAGCATTCTCAACTAACTTTTGTAGTTCTTCAATGGCACATTTCCTTGACACTTTATGCTGCTTCATATAGCAGTAAATGCTTGAAACAACATGTTCTCTCTCCTGTTCAAACTTTATAAACAAAAATAAAATAAAAATAAAAATGAATCCGAACAAAATCAATATTTAACAAAACATATAGGATTTGTTAATGGTCTTACCAAATTGTTATTATGTCTACCTCTTTCAAATTTTTAAATTTTTTGCAATTGCCAACTCTTAATATAAGATAAATAAGATGTTTATTTTTAAACTCAAATTATAATTCTATTATTACTATTTCTTTTCGACATATTTTGTAAAATTATGTGCATTTATCAGTAGTCCTAGAGAAAACTTTGTCACATTCTATTTTTAGTTAAATTGATAGAAATTAATTAGTGTTTAGCATGTACCTCATCTCCAACAATGTCATCCATGATTCTACATATAGTTGTAGAAGCTGCAATAATTTTTTGTTCATTCGTTGCCCACATAAGAACCTTTTCTGTTGTATCTTCCATGCCTAGGAAAGATAAGGTAATCAGGAAAGGGTAAGCACTTGACATTCCTCTTACTTCCATGTACTCCTCCATTGTTGGAATGTGGTTGGTATGACACCATCTTCCCTCAGCCATGTGAGCTTGGACTAGTCTTTTCATCTATCATTAAAGTACAAATATATAATTAAGCAGGAGCATCATCTACAGATAGCGGTGACAACTTTCAAAATAAGATCAACATATAGACTACAGTTCTAATTATAAATGTCCTCTGTTTAAAACAAAGCATATAGACTATGGTTTGGTGGCCAACCATCACCTATAAAGGCCACTATAGACTACAGTTTTTAGGAAAATGTCACCCCATATAGACTACGGTTATTAGGTCATAATTGTCATCTATACGCTTTTTTATTTCCCACTCCAAGCATTTTCGTCTTTGTGTTTTCATCTCCGTTATTCCCATTGTTGTCTTCTCTGTAACTTCTCTTTGTTGCCATTGCTCTTATTGCTTGTAATGTGTCTTTTCTTATTGTTTTTTATGTTTTTTTTTTCATATTTTATGTGTTTTCTTGATGATTTTTTCTCTATTTTCAGTTCAGAACAAATGGGTTCCAAGGTTTGACACTTTTGCTTTTGTTCTCCTTCTCATTGCTGATGTGCATCACCGTTGAAGCTCTTCAGCTCCTCTAAAACCTTTGTTTCTTTACCACAACCTTAAGTTTCCATATCTAGAAGTCGTTCTCTCTCAAAAATTTCTTGACATCAAACTTAGACGGAAAAAATAACAATATTGAAGAAAACAATTTAGGTTCATATACACTATAGGTGACAGTTTTGTATATAATTGGTGTCTATAATGGTCTAATAGATTACGATTGTGTGGTCTTCTTCTATAATTCAAAATTATAGACGGCGTGCGCATAGATTACAACTCTAAAACCGTCATACCATATTCATATTTTGGCAACTGCACATAATTGTAGTAAATCCTAATTCCTTGTTTGGTTATTAAATAGGAGTGGTGATGTTTTTAGATGAAAAATGATTTTTTTACACCTCTAATATTTTACATAAAAAAATATCTATTTTTTTATACTCCATACAATTCAAATTAGCTGGAAAAAAGATATTTAGTTTATATTTTTTTTATGCAAATATAGAAATAAAATAAAAAATTGATTCAACTTCTTAAAATAAGTTGAATAAAGAATAAGAAAAAATTACTGAAATTATAATTACCTCTTTCTTGGCATACTTTATGAAATATACTTTTCCTTTCTTTCTCATCTCTTTCTCAATTTCTTCATAAACATCCAAAATTGCCTTATAACATAATTGCATGTATTTTGGAAGATCAACCAAGCAACAAATATCCCACCTGCAAGTCTTGAGAAAGTTATCTTTGATATATTGGAAGAATTAGGCTAATGATATACTACTATGTGTCATTTTGATGCGCGTAACCTCTCAATTACACTGGTGAAAAGCTCAAGTTCTTCGATGGTTCCATAAGCATCATAGAGGTCATCAATGATGGAAGCTAGAGCTATTGCTTTTGTTGTTATCCATCTAGAATATTGTGGTTCAAAGTAGACACCCAAAATCCAAAAACAACATTCGACGATCCTATCTCGTGTAAAAGGTAAATTGGTTGAGACACTTAAATCCTTAGTCCACCATCTGCATCACAAAAAATAGAACTAAGATTCCAAAGACAAGAGCAAAAATCTTTAACTAGTATTCATTGATTTATGCAACGAAAGGTAAATATGTGTGAGGAAGATATTACTTGGTTAGACCGCTGACTTCTTTCAAATGTAGCTCCTGCAGCATATTAAAATCTAATTTTGCAAATGTTAACAATTTTTCATCATGAGATGGATCTTCTTCGTAAAAAGGCATATAATATATCACCTCCAACCTAGGCAAACATCTGCGAAGTGATTGTTTTAAGCTATGTTGCACTCGTGCCGCATGAGAACAACTTAATTGGGTGGTTATAAACTTCATTAACTGCTCAAAACTGAACTTATGTGCTTCTTCAAGCATATATTCTCCATGACATCTTAGTCCTGCTGCTTCATACAAGCTTAACATTCCTTGAATATCATCAGCTAAACTTTCCTTAAACTTTCCGGTTTGGTCTTGGAATTTGCAAAATATACCTGTTTAATTTATAAACAAGTGTTGATTTCAAGATATATATTTAATTATATAATTGTTATAAGGAATACTATCACACAAATGACTTACACAAATTAATATCAAATTATTTAAGTTGGTTTGAGTCACCCTATAAACTCAACCTTAAAAGTGAAAATTGTTTTGACTTAAGTGTTGTATAATTTAAAAGAAATTAAAGCTTATTTAGGTCAAATTATATTTATTAGAGATTAGAAAATTTGATAACTGAGAAATTTGCACAAACCGATGTGGTTTTGTATTTTTTTTTTCAAAATTTACACCAAACAAAATTTGTAATCATAATCATAATCATAATAATAATAATCATAATAATAATAATAATAATAATAAATTTATTGATATTAATAACATTAACAAAAAAATATGAAATATACCTATGATTGATATTCTATTATCGAAACATATCAAGAGTGAGACAAGAGAATTGTAACCAAGAGTGAGAGGGCATGATCAAGAGTGAGACCATATTTTTATTGGTTTAGACAACACTTATTCTAATGTAGTTTATTCATTTATAATAATATCACCTTATAATTGTGGCTTAAATATAAATAGTTTATAAGTCATTATCTTTGGTAAACATCCATAATTAAATTTCATATTTTTATTATTCTAAGTCACACTTTAATGTGATTTTTTTTAAAGTCACATCACAAAAATGTAACTTAAACATTTATGGTCCAAAAAATATGTTCTATGATGATTGATAAGTCATAATAATTGTTGTATTTTTCACTTTTAAACCACATTTATACTAAGTTGACCAAGCATAGTGCACCCTAAAATAATAATAAGTAATATAGTGAGTATTTTTGTCTTTCTCTTACATATTTAACTTCATCCTTATTTTAGGTAAGAAACTCATTATTTTATTCCACTAGTTTATCTCCCCCAAACCACGTTTTTTCAATATTAGATTTGTAGCCAAAATTATTATAGCTTACAAGATTTTCTATTTTTGTTTTTCTTTATTTAAAAAAAAATGCAGACATGCATCCTACCTCATGGTCTGTTTCAAACCAACTTGAACTTGATTAACTCATTTTTGATTCATCTGCGCAAATAAAAGCTCAAAATTTGATTCGAACAAAGTATCTAAATTTGTTTAGACTTGTTTGTATATAGTTGACTTGATGATGTGATGATGCAATGCAAGTAGTACCAAAGTAGCCCAAGGAGCAAACTCAAAGAATAAATTTAATAGCATCACAAAAGAAGTTATTGTTTGAAAAAGAAATTGGTTAAAAGTTGATGAACATACTTGAAGAAATGCGGTATCCATGTTGTCTAAGCAACCTAAAGAGTAGAGACGTTTGGTAAAGATGATCACTATGAGCTATGATATTATTGTCCTTTGTTGAAATGTCATAAATTTGACTTAGAACACTGTCAATTTCGTGCTCAAATTGGTAAGAGACACCCAAACGTTGAACTGAATCAATGAAGTTCAATTTAAAAGAGAAATTGTTATGATCAATAAGTGAGACAAGGGTCTTCCTCACGTCCTCTTTTAATAATTTAGCTTGTCGAATGTGGCTATCACTTTCCTGCATGAAATAGATTAAATGTAAAATACATGATTTTAGCTAAAGAGATTGAAAATGAAAAATGACATACAGCGGAAGTAGGAACGTAGGAAAGGAAGCGATCGCCCCAAACGGAAGGATGAAAATTTGCAGTGGGTCGAGTGAAGGGAGGTTTTCCACCATTGGCAGAAATTGGAAGTGATAAGCCTCCGTTTGACATGGTTTTTTTTTGCATATAATGTAAGTGACTTTTTGGTGAAAAGGAGGTGTAGTTCTTAGCTTTGAAATGTTGAACAACAAACAACCCAACCAATTACATTTATAACAAACCAAAGTTATTTGGCAAAGGTAGTGACGTAAAAGCAGACTCAGTCTATGGAATAGGTTCAGAATTGAGGCACGGAAAATTATTTAATGTTTTTTTAATAACTCTTAAAAATACTTGAGTTGTTCTACAATACTCGTGGTTGTGAAGTTTACTTGTCATAACTCGTTGATAGTTCTACTATATGAATACGAAAATTCTAATAAACAATTTCATCATTAACTATGGAAACCAACACATTTTTTTAAAGTAATAAATTGGCTTACGTATAATTTTAAATAGCTATTATATTAAAACATTAATTGTATTTAGTTTATATAATAATTCGTATGAAGTCACAACTTTAAGAACGAAATATCTTTTTCATTAACCTGTATAATTCAATTAAATATAATGTGAATTGTTTAGTATTTATATGGTAGTATCGATATTTAAAACCTGTAGAGGAGTCATATTTTACAGTAAAAGTAAAACGATCAAAATAATAATTATTTAATATTTTGGTGAAACTAAACCCTTTGTTTAACGAATTAATTGGAATGTTTGAGGGTGATCGAACATTACAAAACATATGACTGTAATATAACTCAGTACAGACTGGCCAAAACAAAACCTTAATACTTCAGAAAAAAGATAATACAACTTTGGATGTGCTTGGCTTATTTGGTATTTTGGCCTGTGATTTAATATTTAGGTGGCACATGTTCAATTCAATCATGCATGTGATTATTAAAGAGTTCAGTTTAACAATTCAATCATCCAGTCTTAAGCCCACTCTTCTATGCATATAGCAGCCTCTTTTTATTGGCTATTCGATGCATAACAATTTTTTTTATTGCTTCAATATAAGAAAAACGGTGATTTAACTTTCATATATGCATGACTAAGTGTAGACGCGATTTTCGTAGGTCAAATCCACGCAAAATCGACACAAAGTAATTTTTTTTTACAATCCGACGCATAATGGATGCAGGTATAGATTTAATAAAAAAAATTATTTCAGTTTGTGTGGACTAGGACCGACGCAAATAGTAGGAAGCGTGGACTATAGCCACACATAGTTAGAGTTTATTGATTTTATATTTATTTAATATATAACATGGTAATAAGTATTATAATTTTTACTTGTTTATTGTATTTATTTTAATTTTTTAATATTATAATAATTTTTTTAATTTTAGTATACGTTAGTTAAATTAAATTAATTACGTGTTTGTTTTTAAATTATTTTTAAAAAAATTAT
>Ga0123341_1004095_pt1 | contig 12716 bp, 16 predicted proteins | sample Turbeapinknodule_FD_89959 | JGI IMG/M metagenome (GOLD analysis project Ga0123341, IMG submission 89959) | Root nodule microbial communities of legume samples collected from Mexico - Turtle bean Mexico pink nodule | ecosystem: Host-associated > Plants > Roots > Nodule | place: Mexico: Nepantla... | reverse complement strand
ATTCCTTTTAGAAGGACAATTAGAAGCAATGTGACCATATCCCAAACATTTAAAGCATTTCTTACTAGATGATTTGATTGGTGATTTAGGAGTAGAAGTAGAAGGCTTAGACTCCTTAGGTTTAAAAGAAGAATCTTTAGAAGGAAGTTTTGATAAAGCTTTTTTTTATTTTTCCAAGAGTTGTTGTAGTAACCATCATTGGGAGAATTTTTTAAAGCATTTTTCTTGGCAAGTTGAGATTCAACCTTCATAGCTAGGTGAACCAAAGATCCCAAAGATGAATACTCTTGAATTTCAACAACATCTTGAATATCCCTTCTTAGACCACTCACAAACCTAGCTATCTTAGCTTCCTCACTCTCATCCATGTCTACTTTATGTAAAAGCGTTTCTAACTCCTTAAAATAAGTATCCACACTTAGCGTGCCTTGTTGAAACCGTTGGAGCTTCAACAATAGGTCTTTCCTAAAGTGTGGTGACACGAATCTAAGGCGCATACACTCTTTCAAATTGTTCCAAGAAATCACGGGAGGTCTCTTGTTGTATATAATGTCCATTACAATGTTATGCCACCATTTCATGGCATAATCTATGAATTCAAAAGAGGCTATTTTCACCTTTTGGTCATCATTGACCTCATAGGCTTGAAAAATTTGTTCACATTTAGCCTCCCAATCTAAATACATATTAGGTTCACTATCACCACTAAAGCTAGGTACTTTAAAAAAAGGAAATTGAGGCTTGGCTTCTTGGTGATGTCTTTGTTCACAGTGATGGCTATCTCCATAAGAATGATGGCGATGTCTCCTTCTTCTATGTTCTTCTCCATGGCCGTGAACATTGGAAGAACCTTTGGAAGAATGTCTAGGAAAATGGTGTCTTCCATGGATGGAATGTGAGGACTTTTCTTGCTTCAACTTTTTCTAATCTTTCTTCCAACTTTTTCATAGCTTCATCTTTTATAGCAAGGGCTTGTTTTGCCTCTTTTAATTCATTAAGAACATAAGCTCTATGAGTAGAATGTGGTTTGGAAGATTCAGCACTTGAATATGTATCCATTTGAAAAACAAAACAGCAAACACAATAACAAACAATATTAAGAAAAACAAGGTTAGAAAATAGAACAATTATAGTGTTGTACTGAAAATTAAAAGTCACTCAAATCACTCCAAGAAAGAATACTTCCCTCAACCAATCTGCTCTTGAGGTCTTGGTAACTCTCAAATGAAATATGTCAATGCAAAAGCACTCTTTCTCAAAGCCAATACACCACAAAACTTAAAGAACAATAAAAGACAAGCAAGAAAAGGTGTAAACAAGAAAGGCTATAGCAAAAGGAATACAAGATAGATGACAAACTCAAAGAATAGTGAAGAAAAGACAAGCAAGAAAAATAAGGTACTCAATTAAAGGATGACACACAAAAGAAACCTAAAGAAAAGCACTAGAAGAGATAAAGAAAACAAAAAACAGAACTATTGGAATTTTTTATTTTTTTTGTAAACTGTGCGTGACTTTACAGATTTATCTGGAATTGTATAATGCAAACTGGATTATGAAATTTAAACCACATAAATTTCAAGATCCTATCTCAACAATGGCACTGGAATTACACAAAAATATTGCGCCAATTAATTGGGATAAATTTTTCAAAATCACTGCCAGATTACCGTATTTTTTTGTGCCAGAATTACACACTGGACGTATTTCATTTATCATTTTTTTTTGTACTTAGAATTTTGATGTACTTCTTGTTTCTACTTTTTTATAACACTTTCAAGAACTCAAATCCAGAATTTCAGAAATTTCCGGGTAGCAAAGAAATTGCAATAAATCAAAACAGTCAGCACGTTTTCAAGAAAACCGAGGAAACTTAACTGGAATGAAAAACATAATTAAGAACTTCAAAAGACATAATAGAATTTATGTTTAAGAACTTGTATAGGTCTATTACACACGTATGAACTCAAAACTAAAAAGAAAAAGCACCAAAGGATCAAGAAAACAAACACATAAAACTGTACTCAACACAAAATCAAGAAACCAAAATTATCAAAAAAGGACTACATAAAATTTATAACATTTTTTGGAGAAACATGACTTTGACAAAACTTATAAGGATTCAAAAATCAAAGTGACACAAAAACAATGTAATAAGAACAAGAAAACAACAAGAAATACTAAAAAATAAACCTAAAACGGAAAGGTAACAACAAGAATGTAAACTTCTTGAATTAAAAGTGCCAAAACAACTCAAACACACACAAGAACAAACCTAAGACTCATGATACCACATGATATGATTCCAATAACATGATAGGGATATGATATGAACATGTTATGGATTCAACAAGAGTTGGAATATGATTTGGCACTTTTTAAGAATTGGATCAATGTTCTTAACATTCAAGAACTCACCCAAACACAAGTAACCAAGCCAAACTCATATAGAAACCCATATTATGACATATGAACCGATTAAAACAAGAAAGAACACAAATGAACCGATTAAAACTCAAGGAAACACAATTAAAATCAAAAGAACAGCAAACTAAATGAAACTACTGAATATAAACACAAGACAAACAAGTTCTACCGATTGAAATGACAAGAAACAACAAAGACATGTTTTAGAGTTTGTTTTGGAATGGAAAAAAGTAGGCAAAAGCGTTTGGGTACAGTACAGGGGAAACTCATCCCACAGAGCGTTTAAGCTCGGGTGAACACTTTCACACCGATTTAACCCGATTCTGTTTAAACATTTGCGCACCATTACTCATCCCACAGACCGTTTAAGCTTGGGTGAATGCTTTCACCCCTATAACCCCGTTAGTAAGGCTTTTGGGTACAGTACAGGGGAAATTCATCCTACAGAGCGTTTAAGCTCGGGTGAACGCTCTCACACCGATTTAACCCGACTGGGTTGGCCAGGGTGAATAATCCACAAAAATAGGCAATCCCACAAAGCGTTTAAGCTCAGGTGAACACTCTCACACTAAGTTAACCCGACTATGTTTAAACATCTACGCACCATTACTCATCCCACAGACCGTTTAAGATCAAGTGAATGCTTTCACACCGAGTTAACCCGACTGTGTTGGTCAGGATGGGGCACCCATTCTACCTACAGGGCAACTTTTGTCGACTTACCTGTCAGTGGTATTTATCCACACCTACGACCTCTACCTGGAAAACTCTCCAAGAAAGGTCGCTAAACATCGTATTCAACACATAAGATAAGCAACAATGCATTATAAACATCTATTTATATCGGGGGGCTTCATTAAAAAAACCCTCTTTAGGGAAAAAGAGCGCCACCCATTATCATCACATTGTTCATCAACAAACATTAGATACATCAACTCAAGTAAAACTTGAGGTTAGCAACGTTCCATGTCCTCGGGATGGGTCCCCCCATCTAGGGTTTCTAACTTGTATGCGTCATTCCCGAGCACCTCAACTACACGGAATGACCCTATCCATTTAGGAGACAACTTATTCTCCAGCTGGTAAGGATGGGCTTTCCGCATTACCAAGTCAGCTACCTAGAACCGCTTGGGCCTGATCTTGGTCCTCTGTTTCAGCGTTTCTGATTTCACGCGGGCATGTTCTCGGACTTCGTCTAACAAGTCTAAGTTCACTTTCCTTCCTTCATTGGACTCTTCCGCAATGAAATTCTGGAACCGAGGAGAGTTCTCCTAGATTTCTACCAAAATCATGGCATCCGACCCGTACACCAAACTAAAAGGCGTCTCCTTAGTATTCGACTGCGGTGTAGTATGGTAAGCCCATAGAATTCGAGGAACTTCACCTGTCCATGTTCCCATTGCCTTCTCTAATCTTCTTTTTAACCCTCTGAGTAGAACTCTGTTGGTCGATTCCACCTGGCCATTTGTGTTGGGGATGTTCCACGGAGGCAAATATCTGCTTTATCCCAAGCTTGGAACACAACTTGCCCAACTGCTGACTGGCGAATTGTGTCCCATTGTCGGACACCAAGTGTCTAGGGATTCCAAAGCGGCACACTATGTTCTTCCATACAAAGTGTTGTACCTTGTGTGCAGTGATCTGTGCGACAGGTTCGACTTCGATCCACTTTGTGAAGTATTCAATGGCTACCACGAGATACTTCATTTGATGTGTTGCCAAAGGAAAATGACCCAAAATGTCTATTCCCTATGTATGGAATGGCCACGGGCTGTAAATAGACCGCAACTCTTTTGCGGGTGCATGGTGCCAATTTGCATGCCTCTAGCATTGCTTACATCCATGGTTATACCCTCTATAGTTTTCCTTAACTGTTGGCCAGTCGTACCCAGCTCAGATGACTTTTAACGTGAGTGTTTGACTGCCTATGTGACTTCCACATATACCTTCATGTAATTCTGCCATTATACAAACACATTGATCTCCGCTTATACAAGCAAGGGCAGGATGAGCGTAGCCGTGACGGAACAGCATGTCGTCAATCAAAGTATACTTTCCTGCATTCTTCTGAACCATCTTTGCTTCTGCGGACTCGGCTGACAGTAAATCATCTGCTAAATATCGCTGATACGGGGTGATCCAGGTCTCCGCTGTGCCACCATGTGAGGTAGCCATTACCTCGCCTTCCTGTGTCTGACACGTCACTACCTTGGGGACCTTAATGTCTCCTGGTCAATGATCGATGACTTCTTCCGCCCTTAGGCCCTATCTCCAAGATCTCTGCTTGGCCTGCCTTTAGGGGATTGTCTTCTGCTGCTCTCGGAGACTTCAGAGTCTCCTGTATCACCGACCTTTGCCGATTTCCTTTCCCTGCTGGTTGGAGGACCCGCTACCGACAAGATCCATTGGAAGTCTCCTAGATCGGAATGAGTACCCTTTGATACCAATTCCACCAAAAAATATGCGTAGACCTTCCCTTTTATCGGCCCTCTCGGCTCATAGTAGATATCGAACTCGGACAGTTCCACTTACCACCGCACCATTCGACCCGCAATGTCAGGTTTTTGCAAAACTTTACGAATAGGGAGGTCGGTCATCACTATCACGGTAAAACTTTGAAAATAGTGACGCAACCTCTGAGTTGTGAACACTACCGCCAGCGCAACCTTCTCAATTGCTTGGTAGTGCTCCTATGATTCCTGCAACACCTTCCTAACAAAATAGATTGGTCTCTGGACCTTTTCCCGATCTTGTACTATTACCGAGCTAATTGCTCGATCTGTGATGGCGAAGTACAAGTGCAGGAGAACACCGGCTACTGGCTTCCCGAGGAATAGAAGGTTGGTCAGATACTCCTTCAACTTTACAAAAGCCTCCTCGCACTCGGAGGTCCATACAAATCGATTATTTTTCTTCAGGACTAGAAATACGAGTAACCCTTATCTCCGCTTGCCGATAGAAAACGTGAGAGGGCCTTCATACGTCGTGTTAACTATTAGACATCCTTTACCATGGCGGGGCTCCTCATCTCTATAATGGTTGCACGTTTTCCTGGGTTGGCCTTTATGCCCCTCTCAGTCAATAAAAATCCGAGGAACTTCCTAGACCATACCCCAAACACACACTTCTCGAGATTCAACTTCAAGTTATACTTAGCAATGGTTGCGAACAGCTCTTCCAGATCGACCACGTGTTGTTCCTTCTCCACAGAGGTGACGACCATGTCATCTACATAGGTCTGTACCATTCACCCGAGTAGGGGGCGAGAATCATATCCATCAAGCGCTGGTAGGTGGCACCAACATTCTTAAGGCCAAAAGCCATTACCTTGTAGCAGTAACTAGCAAATTTCACCATGAATGCGGTCTTACTTTCATCGTTGGGATGCATCTGAATCTGGTTGTAACCCGAGAATGCGTCAAGAAAGCTCAGCAGGCGACAGCCCGAGGCGCTATCTACCACAAACCCTAAACCACATTTGGATAGACTTTGTTTAGGTCAGTAAATTCGACGCACATCCTCCAATTTCCATTGGACTTCTGTACCAGCACCACATTTGCTAGCCACTAAGGATACTGGATTTCCCTGATGTAGTTAGCATTCAACAACTTTTTAGTTTTCGCCATTATGATTAGGCGTCTTTCTTCATTAAACTTCCTTCTCCTTTGAACCACGGGCCTGACCCTCGTGTTCATGGTCAACCTGTGATAAACAAAATCGGGATCTATCCCCAGCATATCTGTTGAGGACCACGCAAATGCGCTCATGTTTCGGGTTATCACCTCGGCAATTTGATCCTGCAACCTTTTCTCTATCGAGGCACCGAGCTTGAGCATTTTTCCATCAATCTCCCGCTCCTACACCTCGCCAGCAGGTGTAGGTCGTTGTCGTTTGCCGACCACGGTCTCCAGCACCTCAGCCACCTTCCCCTCATGCACAAATGGGGTTGAGTTCAAGCTCCTTCTGTTCTCCAGGCTACTCTCATAACATTTTCGAGCAGCCTTCTGGTTCGACCTAATCGTGATCACCTTCCCCTCCTCGGACGGTAGCCTCATCTTCATGTGCTTCGTTGAAGCTACTGCATCTAACCTGTTTATATAGGGTCTCCCCAAAACCAAGTTATAGGAAGAAGGAGTATTAACCACAATGTACCTGATGACAATGGTCCTGGAAGCCTTCTTGTCCGAGAACGTTGTCTTCAGGTCTACATACCCTTGCGCCTCCACGTGGTCACCTGCAAAGCCCACTAGGCATCCGTCATGGGGTCTACCGCAGGTTGACGAACGTTGACCAGAATATTACATCGTTCGAGCTCCCTTGATCGATGAGAATTAGGTGTACTCTTCTTGGTACTGTGATGACCGGTATCACTACTGGTTCATTATCGTAGGGAACTCGTCTGCCAAATCGACCTTTCTGAAGTAAAGATCGGGTTCAGGAGCGTCATCCTGATCCCCTGTTTCCAACGACATCACAACCCTCGTGTATCGCTTGTGTTTGGTGGTTGTGCTACCTCCTCCAGAGAACCCTCCTGATATGGTGTTTAACTTGGCATGGATGGGGACTTCATGTGTCTGGTCTCTCAGGGCACTTTCCCCTTAAGGTTCTCCTTAATCAAGCTCGAGGTACTCCCTCAGGAAGTCGTCCCTTAGGAGCTCGGCCAACTGATAACCCAACGCCATGCATCGCTCAATGTCGTGTCTGAATTCTTTATGGAACTCGCACCATACATCCTTTCGACACCCCAGATTCTTGTCTGTTTTCTGGGGGAACCTCAACTTTTTTGATACCGCTGGTATGCTGATAAGCTCCTTGTACGATATCCGGAACTTAGGACGAAACTCGTCCTCCTTGCTCCTAGCTTCGACCTTGCTCTTCTTGTACGGGGCGTGCCTAGTGTTTGCTTTCTTCCCCGTTGAGGTCTCATGAACCCTCAGGGGCCGAGAAGCCTTGCTGGTTCCTTTCGGCTTAGCCACCCGAGGTTGCGCCGGCCATTATTCCTGGCTGCCACTGCTTCCTCGGCGCTAATGTGGGCGAGTGCTCTCCGCCTGATCTCGGAAAAGGTTTTTGTTGGGTTCTTGATTAGAGAATCGCAGAACGGTCTAGAAGCAACCGCTTGCTCAAAGGCAGACACCATGACATTCTCGTCGTGAGTTCTGAGCTTCACAGTAAAAGCCCAAAATCGATTCAGATAGTCCTTCAATGACTCCCCCTCCCTTTGTCGCACGTTAAAAAGATCGTATAGCACTGGGGGCTTCACCCGATTGGTATAAAACTGCTCTTTAAACGGCTTGGCAAATTGCGCAAATGAAATAATGTGGCCATTTGGGAGTCCACTGAACCATTGTATTGTCGTACCTGTAAAAGTACTCATGAACATCTTACACCGTATTGCGTCTGATCCTCCCGAGATGATCATTTGAGCATTAAACGTTGTAAGATGGGTCTCTGGATCCTCTACCCCCGTGAACATGATCTTGGAGGCCACGTAGTGCACGGGCACTGGTTCGTCCATGATAGCCCGAGAGAATGCTTCGGCGTTGTCCCTTTCATGTAGACTCGCCTCTCGTTCTCTTAGGGGTCGTCGGTTACGTTGTTGGAGATCCTTGCGCAACTCCTCGTGAGTTTTGCGCAGTTCTTCCCACAGCCTTTCTTGCTCCAATGCAGACCGCTCATTGGCTTCTCGTAGCCTCTCCTGCTCTTGTCTGGACTGCTCGTTGGCCTCCTGGAGAGCCCTTAGGATCTCCATGAGTAGTTGCAGTGTGGGAGCTTCACCTCCATCTTATCATGAGTAGTTCGTGTTTCTCATTTTCGTCTGGAAACTTGAACTTAACTGCAGATGTGGATGGGATCAAGTTTTAGCGAGCCCCACAGTGGGTACCAAATGTTCTCGTCGGTTGACCTAGGATGAACGCACCTCCTTCTGGGTTTGGAGTCACGTCTCTCTTAGCTGCTTCGAGTATGGCTGCGTTGTGACAGAGGTCGCCCTACCTGTTGATGGCACTCCGACACTCAAGTCAGTAAGGGTTCACAAAGCAATAATAAAACCCAATTTAGTGTGCAAAAATAGGGTACCTTCATCTGGGGTCTCAGACCCCTTTTATAACCGTACAAGCAACATGCAACAACTCTCATTTGAGAGAAGCAAATCTTAACTGAAAATAAGCACATTTATCTTTTATCTCTAACAGAAAAAACGGCCTACCACCTGCATTAATCATCTTCAGGTGTTAATCGCAGGCTAACATTCTGTTATAAATGCACGTCTCTATCTTCTTTACGTTAACAACAACTATCAACAGGTATTTACGTGTAGCAAACATACAACAACAATATATCAACAAATATAATAACAAACATTATAATAACTACTATTATATATATATATATATATACTAGCGGGGAAATAAGGGGTATCTTGTACGACAACCTTACCATGCGCTTTGGGCCCTCCATCGAAATTGGGCCAGTCACATAAATCTTAGCTCGGCTCAGAAGTCGAGCTGACCTCTTACCTTTTCCGAGCACCAAGCTACTGTTCACATATACTAGAGTGGCGAACTCTGTACAGTACATAAACTATCATAAATATGGTTCCATAAATTTATCTTTTTATTTCTCTACTTATTTGACATTCAAAGTGAAAAAAGCTCAACAGATTTTTCCAATATCGTGAAAATGAAATAAATTTAAAAATAAATAAATTAGTTTATAATAATTATAGAGAAGAAGAATGTCATACATATCCTTAAAGTATTAAAGCAATAACCTTTATATGGATTTGGAACATTTATGCAGCTATCAGAAATAGTAAAGATATTGTTTAAGTATGAAGAAAGTAGTGAAACTGTTTCTTCATAAAAATTATGGAGGTTAACTTTTATGAAGGTTCTTAAAAGTTATAAGATCAGATCTCTCTCACGCAAGGTCACGTCTTGACTTCACACTTTCCTGTTTTTCAGTCAATCGGTTTTTATCTTCGATCTCTTATCCTTGGTCTAGAGCACACATTTGCAACAAGTACTTCAACACTCAAGTAAGATGTGTCCAAATTAAGTTATATGTGAGGATCGTAAGTTCATTACCTTTCAAACTAGGGACATTCACTTATTTATAGTTTTAGTAATGGGTCTTACCTATGGGAAGGTTAGGGTAGATTCTATCTTGCTAATCATGCTTTAAGGATGATAAGTGTCATAATTCAATAATATTTAATACAAAAAGATAGACACTTATGTACTTTAATGGATAAAATAGTTATAATTCAATATCTAATTTAGGAATTTTAACCTTTTTACATATTTTTGGATTATAAGATGAATATGAACGATTTATTCCCAAATTTTTGTTAACTTCAAGAATCTAAGGGAAAATGGAGGTAAAAGGGTTAAAGGAGAACAAACAAGTGAAATACAAGATGAAAAGACAAATTTGGAACATTGAAAACTCGTCCAAACTCACTCAAGCAAGATCACTCGAGAGGAACTTGCCCAAGACTCGCCCAAGGCCGGCTCAAGTGAGTTGACTCCAGTGAAGTTGAGCTTTTTCTGGTAAAAATCGCTTAAGCGAGATATCAATTACCCACCTCAATTAGGTTAAATAGAAGCCATGAGGCATAACCCTAAACATCATTGGGAGAATAGATAGAGATAGAAAACCTTAGAGAAGACAATCGTTAAGGAGAAACATCTTGGATCTTCTTTTATTTATTTTCATGCTTGTAATGGCCAACATGAGTGACTAATTTTTTTCTTTGAAATTGGGAGTAGTATGTTCAAACTCTTATGTATTGAGATTATATTTATCTATAATATTCAGTTATTGATTGATGATTGATATTATCATTTTATTCTCAAAGCTTAAAACTATTCATGATTTTGATCCTTATATTTGACTGAAAAGTACTTATAAGCATTTGACTTAAATGATAATGCTTAACATATTTGAATGTTGGGAATAGATTTGAAATGTTATTGCTTTATGACATTTGTTTCTAATAATATAAAGTTTTTATAAATATGTGAGAAATTGATATTTAGGATACTCTCTTAATAATTTTATATGCGAGGAATCGATATGAATGATTTTATATGTGCATTAATGTCAATCAAGAAGGAATGTTATACATTTAAAATTACATACGAGTGAGAAAGATTAATCGCATTCCCAAATTATTTTAATTGAAATCTTTTACTCTTTTTTTTCATTTAATTTCATGCAAATTTATGTCAGTATCTTTCAAATCAAATTATTATATATATTCTTATACTTATACTTAATAAAGGCTACTATTAGGATTTGAAATAATTGTTCCTTATGGTTGAGTTCTTTAATCGTTAATCATTCAATATGCTTTCTTTGGTTAGATTGAGAAACCGAGTGATTGCTCTTGTATCATTCTTCATTTACTCGATTTTTTTGATCAGCAATGAATAAATTGAATTAAAAGGGATACTTCAGGGGTATCTCAACCCATATACAAAAACCCCAAGGCTACTCCTCCTTAACTCTTAGAGCAGAAATCATATATGGCTTGAACTACAACATAACAAACCCAAAAAATATACATAATTTCATGAGCACCATCATAACCTTCACCCCATCTGCAACACAACCTAGAGAAGGAAAAAAGCATATAGCTAGAGCTACATAGAGCAGCATCCAAAGAAAAATCCAAATTGCAGCTTCGCAGAAATTGATATGTATGTGGCAGCAACCATACCAAACCATAAACATCAGCAAATTATGCAGCAAATATCAGAAATTGCAAACTTAGAATGATAACCAATCTATTATGCAACAAACCATTTGAAGCACCTGCACGATCATTTATCTAAAGCAAATGGTCGTGCCAGACTGTGTGACAACTCCACAACGTGAGTTCTAATGTTCCCATTGCACACCCCTGCTCCATTGCCATGCTTCAACAAACCCACCTTTGACCACCTAAACACCGATCCACCCACACACCATGATGTAAGCTACCTCCATACCAGACCATCCTAACCCAACCAGTAACAAACCATAAACAGCTGCTTGAACCAGCATACTGCCACACTTTCATCTCCACACTAACCCGGACCATCCCTGCCATACTTGACTCACAAGGTCCAAACATATTACGGCTTCTAATCCCAACTAAGCTACTACTTCTACAAACACCAGGGGCTGCTACTGTGGTTAGAGAAATGCACTCTTCCTTTTACAACATAACCAACCATTGCAGCATAAATCACACTGGATCAACCTTGGTGATTCCTTGTCATTGCTGCCACCAACTTCCAAGACCATTTCACTACCTTGTAACACAATTCCCAACTTGCTTGCCCTCACTCCAGAGTTCCATTTTAATTGACCTTTTACACCATCAGATTCAAACTGCCTCAAGAGGCAGAACATCACAAATGATGAAAAACTTTGATAAGTAAGTGCAGCAACACAGATCACATCATCGTGCATAGATCAACCCCACCTTCTATTCAACAAACCAAAAAGTACTAAAGCTGCAGACATATTGGTAAAGCAACAAAACCTCAAAAAACCATGTGCCTAATGACCCCACCAGCTAGCAGACCTATACTTATTAGGCCACCTTGCTTCACCCAGAGATTCAAGCTCTCAGCATACATGCCTCCAGAAACATCAACGGTCACACTCCCAACCCTGCTTTAGAACAGGTCCAAACCACCATTTGCACTACCAATGTATCTTCACCCTCACCCCAAACACAAGCCTTTTCCATCCAGTTTTACCACAACCAACTACTACGCCCATTGGCAGTTGAGTTACTATGTGTCAATAGCTTTTCCAACTTTTCAGAGGAATTAGCCAAACAAGTACCTAGATAAGAAGAGAAAAGTACCTTCCCATGGAGGATTGACACTCACCGGCTCGACCAGATAGCAACTGAGACAGAACCTCAGCATACTGCTATCACACACCCCACCTCAAAATTAACCCACACCTCCAAGCCTCCAATGCTTCCTATATTGAGCATTTGTTGCTTCCAAGCTACTGCACCCTTAATTATACTGCAGACAGACTTGTATTTCTGGATCACCAACCCCCTCCCTTACAAACCTGCTTCCTCATAATGATGAACCAATCAGAATCTGTGCAAGCGAGACAACATCATCCAGAAACTCTTCTTATCACTTCTCCATCTAGACTTATTGCAACCACCTTCCTACTTACAGATTTTAAAGCAGATATTTGGGTTGAGAACCCAGTCAACGAAGGAGTGATTAAAGGATTGCATCTTATGTTTCATCCACATCCAAGTCTTAAGT
>Ga0123341_1004093_pt1 | contig 12716 bp, 17 predicted proteins | sample Turbeapinknodule_FD_89959 | JGI IMG/M metagenome (GOLD analysis project Ga0123341, IMG submission 89959) | Root nodule microbial communities of legume samples collected from Mexico - Turtle bean Mexico pink nodule | ecosystem: Host-associated > Plants > Roots > Nodule | place: Mexico: Nepantla... | reverse complement strand
CTTTTACAGACACCCAAATCATGCCTTAAATCGCAAACTGAACTTAATTAGTGTTTAGAAGGGGTTTTGGGTGCAACTTATTTCAAAATATTGGGCTCCAACGATATAGTATAGGTGTCAGACGAAAATGTTATGCGCCAGGATTGAAAATGAAAAATCCAAGAATGAGGACAAACAAAGAAGAAAGTAGGAACATGGTGGCTATGGTGGACTTAGATCCGAGAATGAATGATGACGAAAGGTTAGAATCGAGAGAGGAAACAACATCTATTCAACTAGGAGAGAATGAAAAACAATGTACATACATAAGTGGAAGTATGCCAGTAGAGTTGGCAAATGGACTGATTGCAACATTAAGAAGAAATAAGAATTTGTTTGCATGGAAGGCAGTTGACATGTCGGGATTAGATCCTGATTTTATTTCTCATAAGCTATTTGTATGTCGAGAAGCAAAGTCAGTCGCTCAAAAAAGAAGAAAGTTGGGAGAAGAAAGATGAATAACAGATTTTGAAGAAACTAAAAAGTTATTACAAGCTGATTTTATTCAAGAAGCTTAGTATACAACTTGGTTGGCAAATGTGGTGCTCGTTAAAAAAAACAAATGGAAAATGGAGAATGTGTATTGATTACACTGACTTAAATAAGGCATGCCCAAAGGATTCATATCCATTGCCGAGTATTGATAGATTAGTTGATGGAGCTTCCGACCAAGCAGTGATAAGGTTTTTAGATGCTTATTCTGGTTATAACCAAATACAAATGTACGAGCCAGATATACCCAAGGCAACCTTCACTACCGAAATGGCTAACTATTGTGACGAAGCTATGCCTTTTGGTTTGAAAAATGCTGGAGCAACATAGCAAAGGTTGATGGATAAGGTGTTTAAGGAGGTTTATGATGATGACATGATTGTTAAGTCATGTATGGTGGAAGTACATGTGAAAGATCTTGAAGAAGTCTTTGCAAAAATAAGAAAATACAGCATATGCTTAAATTCTAAGAAATGTGTTTTTGAAGTAAGAGGTGTAAAATTCTTAGGCTCATGCTGATTAATAGAGGCATTGAAGAAAATCCTGATAAATGTGAAGCAATAATGAAAATGAGAAGCCCAACAAACTTGAAGGAGGTGCAAAGGTTAGTTGGAAGATTGAATGCTTTGGCAAGATTTTTGCCAATTCTTGTCGAAAGAACAAAACTGATAGTAAAAAGTTGTTAAGAAAAGTTAAAACTTTCAAGTGGAGTGACCAATGTGAACAAGCCTTTTCCATTATCAAAAAGACGATAGTTGAACCTCCCATCCTAGTTAAACCTGTGTCAACCCAACCCATCATTGTCTATTTAGCAACCTCGCATGAACTCATAGGAGCAATCCTGATCCAAGAAAGCTCAAAACAAAAACCAATATACTTTGTGAGTAGATCCCTACGGAATGCCGAAATCATATACCCTTTAATTGAAAAGATAGCATTAACCTTTGTGTATTTAGCAAGACGTCTTCGACCATATTTTCAAAATCATCAGATAGTTGTGAGAACTGATTGTCCAATAGCAAAAATTTTGAGAAAATCAGAACTTGTAGGTAGAATGGTGGCATGGTCAATGGAGCTTTCATAATTTGGAATCAAATAGGAACCGCGAGAAGAAATCAAAGCACAATCTCTTGCAGATTTTGTCATTCAACAACCAACAAGAACAACAATTCAGCAAGAAGTATGGACTTTACATGTTGATGGATCATCAAACAAGAAGGGAAGCGGAGCAGAAATTGTACTAAAAGATCATTGTTACTAACTTATTATCATAAAGTTTTAAACATTATGCAATGCTTTAATAATGTCGAAATCAAGCACATCCTGAGAGAACAAAATACGAAGGAAGATTAATTATCCAAGTTGGCTAGTCAACAAAAGCAAATTCAACACAATTCAGTTATACAACAAACTCTTAATAGTCCAACAGTTGGAATAGAAGAATGTTCAGCAATCACAACAACAAAGGATGATTGGTTCAAAATATATATTGAAGTAATCAAGAATCAAGAGTAAGGCATTGATAATGATGTTAAGATAGCAAGGAGAGTTGCCAGCTTGGTCATCATAGGAGACGAGTAATACAATAGAGGACACTCAACCCCATTGTTGAAATGTCTATCTCAAGAGTAGGTTGAGTATGTGATCCGAGAACTTCATGAAGGACTTTACGGATTACATTGCGGTGCATGCACCATGGCAATTAAAGTTTTGCAAGCTGGATACTATTGGCCAACAATACGAGAAGATTGCAATGAATATGTCAAAGCTTGTAAAAAATGTCCAGAGTTTGGTAGTCTTAATTATATACCTTCTAAAGAATTACAAGGAATTGTTTCTCCATGGGCATTTTCCAAATGGGGGATGGACATTCTTGGTCCATTTCCTTTAGGACGAGGACAAACCAAGTTCTTAATTGTAGTTGTTGATTACTTTACAAAATGGATAGAAGTTGAAGCTCTTACAAAAATAATAGCTCAGCAAGTCCAAACCTTTGTATGAAAAAATATAATTTGTAGATTTGGTATCCCATGCGATATTATAACTGATAATGGTCGACAGTTTACTGATAAAAAAGTTTATGGAATTCTATGCAGATTTGGGAGTTAAATCAGTAACAACCTCTGTTGAACATCCGCAAACAAATGGACAAGTAGAGTCTGCTAACAAAGTTATTCTCGGACAACTAAAAGGGAGACTTGGAAGTGCAAAAGGATTATGGGTCGAAAAGTTACCAGAAATATTATAGGCATACAGGTGCACACCTCAAACAACAACTAGTGAAACTCCATTTAATCTTACATATCGTATTGATGCCATGATACTTGTTGAAGTAAATGAACCAACTTTACGAAGACAAATAGAAGATTGAAATATCAATAATGAATGTTTAAGAACAAATCTAGATTTAATTGAAGAACTTCGAGAAAAAAGCAAAGATAAAAGAATAAGAGGTAAAGAGAAGAGCATGCAAGAGGTTTAATGCTAAAGTTAAACCGAGAAGTTTTAATGAAGGAGATTTAGTGTGGAGGATGAGAACTGATGCTAGAAAAGATCCACAACAAGGCAAACTAGCACCTAATTGGGAAGGTCCATTCAGAATAATAGAGGATCTACAAAATGAAGCTTACAGACTGGAAACGTTAGATGGAAGGATCATACCGAGAACATGGAATGCAAGTCATCTGAAGTTTTATTTTAGTTAAATACATTGTAAAAGACGTATAAAGCCATGGCATGGATGCTTTTCCTTGTATAAAGAAACTTTCATGCAAAATCGAATCATATATGAAGAAGTTATTCATGAACGACAAATCTTATTTCATCTTATTTCAAAAAATCTCTCGACCTAGGATGCTTTCACTCCAGGTGAAATCTCTCCTGAGAATATAATTCTATTACCTCTCGGCCTATGATGCTTTCACTTCAGGTGAAATCCCTCCCGAGAGTACAATTCAATAACCTCTCGGTTTAGGATGCTTTCATCCCAGGTGAAGTCTCTCCCAAGAGCATACGTCATGTTAATTCAAAAACCTTTCGGTTTAGAATGATTTCACTTTAGGTGAAATCTATATCGAGAGCATATGTTATATAAATTTAAAAATCTCTCAGCTTAAGATGTTTTCATTCCAGGTGAAACCCCTCCCAAGAGCATGCTTCATATAAATCATGAAAATTCTTGGTTTAAGATATTTTCAATTTAGAAGAAATCTTGCTCGATAAATTTCTAAACAATATCTTTGAGCCATGTTAGTTAAATGTCAGAACTAAAACAATTAAATATAACATGTAACTAGAAGGTTGAAAGGTCATATCGAAAGGTCAGGCCGAAAGCGTTAAATATATATATATATATTTACAAATGAAGTTTTTCATTCAACAATAGAGGTTTATTATATAATTAAAACAAGAAAACTAAAAATAACATAATTTAAAAGAGGTAATCGAGAGATTAGGCCGAAAGGTTAAATTACATAAATGCTAAAGTTAGTACAACCAAAAGAGGCCATAAAAGATCACGATAAAACATATTCAAAAGGTCGATAATTATTAACCGGGAGCTATTACAAAAGATCAAAAGTGAAGACTGATTCACTTCTCGGTATTAGCATTACAATGGGCATCTTCTTATGATGCATCTTCGTCAAGGATTTGGTCAATCGAAACCAGTTCACCATTGTAAGAATCTTTGTCGATATCAAACTTTCCTTCATCTAAAGGAATCTTGTAAAAATGCTTGGCTTACTAAAGGGCTTTGTCGAAACCTAACTTATGTTGCTCAATAACAAAGCCTTCAGCAACAGACACATTCAATTTCAGTTGACTTATCTCCATTTGCTAATGATGAGCAGTCTCGAAATCAACCTGTTTTGCAAAAGACAAATCAGATAAACTTTCCTTCAGTTGTCGATTTTCATCATGAAATTTCACTCTTTCGGTAGTCAAGTTAGCAATTTCATATTTCAGTGATTCCTTTTCGGCTTCATGTTGGATATTCACATTGGAAAATTCTTTAACTTAAACTGTCAAAGAATCAAGCTTTTTACCCAACTCAGATAACTCTGTTTTCAATCTCTCAAACTCAGTAGAGGAAATACCATTTGTACTTTCTTCTTTGATACTCTTGCCGAGAAACAAAGCGCGACTTGTGAGTTCGACAACTGAATCCGCCAAATAAGGAATATCATATGTCTTGAGCATATGTTGAGAAGGCCCATCAAGATTAGTATGAAAAAAAAATCAGAGAAACGTGTTGATGCAACAAAAATTGTGTTTGGAAGAGGCCGAGAAGAACACCCGATAGCATGACGATGACATCTAGAAGATGAATGTGATCTTCTAACACTTCGGTCTCGTTTCTTGCTACTCTTTGAAGGACCGACATTAACATTTTCAATGTTATCAGGTTCAGCGAGAGCCTCTACCCAAGAAATGGATTCGACAACCTCTACTTCTACTTCATGATTAATTTCTCTTTCAGGTCGAAGAGTTAAACCTCTAGCTTTGCTCACAATTTTTGAGAAATAAGAGTATCCTTTCGGATTAGTTGTCGTCATCAAACCTGAAAGTCAACAAAAGATTTAACAAAGTTAAAAATCTCATGTTATAAAGAAAGAACTTGAAAAAAACCTACCAAGGAAATCTTTTCGTGGTCTTTTAGAAGTATATAACCGTAACAGAGCGCGAGTAGGAATCTTATGGGATAAGTGACTGAGTACTTCAAGAGCATGACGGCCTTCGGTATTTATCGAATGATACGAACATGAATTGAACTTCAAAGGAGAGTTGGTCCAGTAGAAAGGAAAATTTGGAACATCACCATCAAAGAAATAGTTTCTTCCATTGTCTTCGATCAGAAATTTGAAAAAACCACCTTTGAAATTCTTATACGAAGAAGTAAATGGTGTAAGAAAACAAATTTCCGACTTTCTGATCAAGGAGAACCAACTAGGTCGCCTGCCAAGCCGAGAACTATAATAATACAAGAAAGCTTTCGGACTAAGAGATAACGAAAGAAACTTACACAAAATGCTAAAAGCTTGCATAGAAGTCCAACAACCGTTAAGATGCAGTTGAGTAGGAGCAACATTGAGAAATCAAAGCACCCCCATTTGAAATTCGTCTAAAGGAAATCTAACATGAAGGTCAGTAAAAAGACATTCATAAAAATAGAAAAATTCACAATTGTCACCTTCACCTCCATGACAAACATTATCAATGGCTCCAGCGCGCCGAAAAGAAATGATCTCTCAGTAGCATTAGGAGAATAAATGTAAATGTTGGAAAGAAAACTGCTAAAGGTTGAAGAAGAACGATATCAAGAAAAATATTCTTGTACTTTAGGATTAACCCAATCATAACCGAGACGAAGACTTAACCTCTTGTATGCTTTCTCGTTTTTTTCTTCAACTTCAACATCCATAGCCGCATCATTCGAGTCTTTCATACAAGAAAGTGTAGCAGATGAAGAGACCGAATCCATATCTTGATTAATCTTTATCATTCTCCAGTAGACTCATTACTTGCGCTCGAAAACCCCGTAAATTCATCAGAAACGGAAACAGAGCTTGAAAAAGACATTGTACCTTCTGAGAGTACTCGGTTAAATCTTTCGAAATCAAGAATACAAAAAAGCGTGAGGTAGATCATATGAAACTAAATATTTATAGTAATTGTAAAATCCTTACATATGAAACGTCACGATATCACAATCGTTGAAATGTATTACATCTAACGGTCAAGTGTTTATAACACGTCATGTCAATCGGCACATTCAAGAAAAGCATGTGAAACGAGACAATCTTTTGATGGGAAAAGGCATTTAATACAAAATCAAAATCATTTCCAAAAAAATATTTCTACTGACATGCTTGGGGGGCTAGTGTATTGTCTAGGCCAAAAGGTCTACCGAAAGGCTAGGCCAAAAGGTTAAAATACAAAAAATAAATAAATTAAATTAAATTATTTAATGTAGTAAAGTCCATAAAACAGGACCAAATATCATGTGTGTGTTTAAAAATATTAGGTGCAAAAAGAAAAGACCCAAGTAGCTTCTAAGCCCAATAAGAGAGCGTTATGAATAGATGTTCAACCTAAGAGGTAAGTAGGGTGAATTTATCTGATAATTATGCAAAACTGATTCTGACTTTGGCATCAGAGCGCCTTGTAGGTACACACACCCACCCGTGAGAGGAGACCGAGATGAGAAGCCAAGAGATTCAGTTGATCCAGCCTAGTCAAGTAAGTTTGTCAGTCATCTAAGCCTAATCAAAAGTCAAATGAAAAGTGGATCAAAAGCTCAACCCAAGAGAAGAGACCGAGAAGACCAAGAAGTCCGAGAAGCTAACACATTTTATAGAAAAGATTGTGTTTCTAGGCCCGTGTAAGAATCGAAAGAGTTGTGGAAATTAAAAAGAGAAAGTACATATTAGTCTCAGATTTCTGTTAAATTCATTTTCTCCACGTGCGTAACTATACCTATTGAGATGAAGAGAAGTACATTTACTTATTACTAATACAAGAGATTTTTTGCGAATAAAAAAAATACTAATACAAGAGAGAGAGCTAGATTATATACACATGCATGCAAAGGAAAAGAGACATGCCATGAGCCCATGTGTACACTTCATAGTAAACTACATGATATGTCTAGCATCACCCCATTAACAATTATGGTTAAATTGGTCACAACCATAAGTTTATAACGAAATTTTTGGACGTTGGCAACCAAACGAGTTGTGTACCGTTGAAAGTTTGCAATATTGAACTTGTCTTTAAATATCTACTTATAGCCCACAACCGTAGCACTAGAAGGAAGAATAGTAAGGATCTAGCTTTGATTGTTAACTTAGATCTTGGTGAATCTATTTGATTGTGGAGATTGGATTAATAGTGTATGGGTATGAAATTTAATTTAGAGAAGAGGTTTTTGCTTGGGAGGAGGATCAGGTAAGTCAGCTTTTTCAGGAGATTTCTAATAAGAGGCTCGAGTTGGAGACTGTGGACAGATGGGTTTGGAAGGATAGTGAGACAACAATGTTTTCAGTCAAGTCTGTTTACAGTTTATTAAGAGGATAGGGAGCGAGGAAAATATGCAGATGTACAATTTCTTCCAAAAGATTAAAGCTTTTCCTTCAACTCATGTCACAGCTTGGAGGGTGATAGAAAACAAGATTTCTTCTAAGGTAAATCTGGAAAGACGAGGGGTTGGGGTCAGAGCAACCTTTGTTGCTTGTGCAGGGTGTCAGAGGAGTCAACAAGTCATTTTTTCTTCGGATGTATAGTCGCTTGGCTAGTGCGGGATCTCTGTTATGATTGGTTAGGAGTGAGTTCAGTTGATCCTCTTGTTCCTGGATCATATTTTGAGTAGTTCAAAATTCTTGGTTCTTCTACTTCAGTTAATCTGATTATGGGTAATGTTTGGATCACGTTGACTAGTGAGATTTTGAGACACAAGAATAATTGCTTATTTAAAGGAGAAGTAGTGGATCATTCTGAAGCTTTTTCCCTAGCTCAAGTTAAAGTTTGGTCTTGGATCTCTTCAAAAGTACAGTCATTGAGTTTCTTGTTCTTTGACTGGTGTCTAGAACCCCTGGAATGTATGCATTAAATTTAAAGTTACTATTAGGGTGACGGGGTTGGTCCTTGATCTTACTATTGTCTTTAGTTGGTAATGTAGCAATAGGTAGTAGGCGGATCTTTTGAGATGTTGTTTGAGTATGGGGAAAAGTGCATTTGTATATCTTGCTCGATATGAGGGTTGGACTACCCTTTGAGTGATCCTGTTTAATTATTTGTTTCTTGTTGATAACAAAAAAGTGTTTGATTGTTAACCAACACAATATATTCATTACGCATAGCTTGGAACCAAGCTGATAAAGATATGGCCTCTTTAATAGATAAAGGTTCTTGAGAAACAGAAGAAGTAGTAGCAGTATACGAACATACTTGTTTTAGCTCTAGAAACCATATGGTCATCATTTGCATGTGATTGGTGACTATTTGTATTATTATGAACGTAAGGCTATATATTAGTAAAATTATTCTCAGTAGAGTGATTGTGTAATCTAGCACTAGAATTTTGTGTGATAGGTGGCATAACAAAAGAAGGTGGAGAATAAGTGTTAGGATAAATTTGTAAAAAAATTAAAGGAAGTATGTTATCATATAAAGAACTTGTACAAGAAGAAACATATTAAACTCATATTGAGAAAGAGAATAAGGAAACATTTCTTGATTAAAGAACATGCCTTGAGAAATAAGTTTTCCTAACTAGAAAAAAACGTATTAACCTTTATTGTACAAATTATAACCAAGGAATAATCAACCTTGTAGAGCCAAAGTCAAGTTTATTCTTATTATAAAGACACAAAAGAGGAAAATATGCACTAGAAAAAAATTTAAATTTGTTGTAACCAAGTTTATTGTGAAATAACATTTCACAGGGATTTTTATCATTTAGGACCCGTGTAGGTAAAATGTTAATAATATGAGTGGGTGCCCATAACTTGATGGGAAGAGAAGCAACAGTTAACAAAGTGAGACCTATATCAGTAATGCGGTGACTGTTTATACTCAATATCATCGTTTTATTCATGAATATAATGGAATTTTAACCTATTTTGATCCCATGTTTATTCAGAAAAGTTTGAAAAATATAGGAATTCTTTTGTGGTATGTGTTTGTATGTTTTATAACTTACATTTAGTTTAAGTTTCAACAAACATTTTGAAACGTGTAAAAGTTGTAAGAGTGTAATATTTAGCTTGTAGTAAATATATTTGTTTTTATAACAAGGACCGAGAATACTCAAATAAGTTGACAAGACTAACTTCTTCTACTGATTTTCCGGTTTTGGGCTTTGGACTCCTCTTCAGATTGGGTTTTGGGCTTCTCCAGGTTGGACTCTCGGCTTCTCCTCAGACTGCACTCTCAGCTTCTCTATGGATTGGGGTCTCGGCTTCTCTTCAGGTTGGGCTCTCAGCCTCTTCTCCTTACGGATGGGTGTGTGTACCTGCAAGGCGCTCCGATGCCAAAGTTAGAAATGATTTAATGCTCATCAGACAAAAATGACTCTTACTTACGTCTTGTCTTGACCCTCTATTTATAGGGTTTTCTATTGGGCTTACAACTCACTTGGATCTTTCTTTCTGCACGACTTTATTATTTTACACACACCCATTAACTTGGGCTTTTATTGGATTGGGCCTTGCTACAGTAATTATATTATGTATATTTATTTTATTCTTTCATATTTGCATTTCTCGGCATAACCTCTCGGTTATACCTTTCGGTCTTATCAGTACACTGGCCTCAGGCATAAAGATTTTTATTTTTAAGAAAATTGTTTATGCCTTAATATTATATAATATGTTAGGAAATGATTTCGATTGTGCATTAATTGTCTCGTTTTTTATGTTTTTTCTTGATCAGAACAAGTGATTTGACGTGGATGACCCGTTCAACCATTAGATTGCATGGGTTTAAACGGTTTCGTGTTGTGACATTTCAAAATTTAGGGCTTCATTTCTACTATAAATAGCGTATTTCATTTGTTATTTGTGACATTATATTACCTTTGTTATTTTGCAAGAGTGTCAATTCATCGTTTGAAAGGTATAATGTCTATTTCAAATTTTGTTTCTATTTCTGATGAGTTTACTCGTTTTTCGAGCGCGGGTGGTGAATCTACTGGGCGAGTGTTAGGAGCAGATCAACAGTCTCATACAAAATCGTCATCTCCTACTCTTTCATGTATGAAAGATTCAAATGAAGCCACTACTGATGTTGTTCCTCATAGAACCGAGAGAATCGCATCACAAAGAACTCCTAGTCTTGGTTATAACTGGGTTAACTCTAAAGTTTGAGAATTTTTCTCTCGGTATCGCTCTGCACAAGAGCTTCGTAGTTTTCTTTCTAACACCCAAATCTATTCTTCTAGCATTGATGATGATATAATTTCTTTTTGGCGTGCTGGACATGTTGACAACGTTTGTCATGGTCGAGAGAATGATAGTAATGAATTTTTTTTATTTTTACGCTTGTTTATTTAGCGATCTTCATATTCGATTGCCTTTGAATGATTTCCAAATGGGTGTACTTAATTTTCTTAACATTTCTCCTACCCAACTTCATCCCAATGGTTGGGTTTCAATTCAAGCTTTTAGTATTTTATGTAAATGGTTGATCTTCAATTCAATCTTGAAGATCTTCCACATGTCTCTATACTTCACATGATTTAACAATTATATCATCAACATAAACCTCCATATTCTTTCCAATTTGTTCTTTAAACACCTTATCCATCAACCTTTGATAGGTTGCTCCAGCATTTTTTAAACTGAAAGGCATAACTTTATAACAGTAATTAGTTGTATCGGTGGTGAAAACTGTTTTAGGAATATCTGGTTCATACATCTGTATTTGGTTATAACCTGAATAAGCATCAAGAAAACTCATCATCTCTTGGCCAGATGCTCCATCAACCAATCGGTCAATACTCGGCAGCGAATATGAATCTTTTGGACATGCTTTGTTTAAATCAGTATAATCAGTACACATTCTCCATTTTCCATTTGGCTTCTTAACAAGCACCACATTGGATAACCACGTTGTATATTGGGCCTCCTGAATGAAACCAGCTTGTATTAACTTCTCGGTTTCTTCAATCACCGCTTTTCGTCTCTCTTCACCCAATTTTCTTCGTTTTTGTGATACCGGTTTTGCTCCTTGACAAACAGATAACTTGTGACAAATTACCTCTGGGTCAATTCCAGGAATATCAACTGCTTTCTATGCGAATAAATCTTTGTTTCTACGCAACACCGCAATCAACTTGTTCAATAAATCTTCAGGCATACTCCCACCTATATACGTACATTGTTTCTCATTTTCCCCCAGCATCACATATGTTGTTTCTTCTTTCGGCTCCAACCTTTTTTCATTCAGTCTCGGATCTAAATCTACCATGGCTACCATATTTCTATCCTCTTTTTGTATCTGTCTTTAAAGTCATCTTCAACCCTGCTACATAACACTCTCAAGCATCTCTTTGATTAACATAGATAGTTGCAATTTCACCTTTCTCGATTGGGAATTTCATGGCTAAATGTGGCGTTGAAACTATTGCTCCTAATTTGTTTAGAGAAGACCTTCCCAATAATGCATTGTATGACGTGCAAGCATCTACTACCAAATACCTGATTTTAATTTTCCTTGTTGCTTTTCCCCTTCCAAATGTTGTCACCAAGTCAATATATCCTTTTGTACTGACCATTTCACCTGAGAAGCCAATGATTTGCTCTCGGAAAGGCACCATATCTTCCTCTCTCAAATGTAATCTCCTAAAAGTATCCCAAAACAATATATCAACCGAGCTTCCTTGGTCAACTAGAGTTTTCATAACTACATACTCCGATATTTCTACTGTTATTACCATTAGATCATCATGATCAAGATCAATCTCTTGAAAATCTTCATCTGTAAAAAGAATTTGTGGCAAAGTTCTCCTTTTAAAAACATGATTGACTGTTCTGACACTTCTCCAGTATTGTTTTCTTGCCGATGACGAATCCTTCCCAGAAAATCCTCCCGAAATTGTGTTAATGAAACCTTTCACCGATCTTCCTAGACTTTTTTCTCTACTTCTTCTTACTGACTGTGCATTTTGGTAACCCCTTTCATTTCTTCCTTCCAGTCTGCTTGCCCTTCTTTCATCTCTTCTTTCTATTCTTTTGTTGTCTTTTCTCTCAAACCTCTCTACCCTCCTTTCTCCTACTTCTCCACCTCTTATTTCTTTTCAGGACTTAGCCTCATTCATGTATTTCCACTTCTGACAAAACGTCTTAATTGTCCGGCTTGAATTAACTCTTCTATTATATCTTTCAACCCAATACATTCTTCTGTATGATGGCCATGACTTTTATGATACTCATAGTGTTTGTTATGATATGCTCTCTCTGGTGTTCTTGCTTTTCTTGGGGGTTGTATGATTTTTGTTGCCATTGCTTCTTGTAAAATTCTCGTCCTATTGGTATTTAATGGTGTATAATGTTGGAATTTTCTGTTGAACCAAGTGGTGTTCAATGTTTTGAAGAATCCAAACCCTTTGAAGGATGATGAAGCCTCTGCTTTGCTTGATGCTGCTGTGCTGGTTTTAGTCTTGTTCTGGGGTAGTTCTATGTTGT
>Ga0123341_1004092_pt1 | contig 12717 bp, 5 predicted proteins | sample Turbeapinknodule_FD_89959 | JGI IMG/M metagenome (GOLD analysis project Ga0123341, IMG submission 89959) | Root nodule microbial communities of legume samples collected from Mexico - Turtle bean Mexico pink nodule | ecosystem: Host-associated > Plants > Roots > Nodule | place: Mexico: Nepantla... | reverse complement strand
TAATAGTTATATAAAATGTTAAGTAAATTATAAAAAAATAAAGAAAAATATGAGAACGAGAACGAGAAAATCATGTGTTTATATCCATCTCAATTTTTGTATCAATTTAAAAATTAAATATTTCTTATACTTGTACCTCTCAATTTTTAATCCAAACATTTCTCTTCAAATATAGGTACTTTAAAGAAATATCTATATATGTTAGTTTATTTTTCATCATAATGTCTTGTTTGTGTTTTCCTGATGTGGACTGAAATACAATGCTTCTTCGTGTTTGTTTTCATTCATGTTGGTTGATTTGCAACGAAAGAAAGACACGTGATGTACCAAATTCTACACTTGGATGATTGAGATGAAAGAAAAAAATAAAATAAAATTAAGCCAAGTTTAATATCTTTACCCTTATCTTGGAAGTTGATTATATACGTTGTATAGCATACATGTTTTGAAAGTTGGTTGGCCATATAACATAAAATAATCGATAGTTAATTATGTTATACATAAACAATAAAAATAAATTAATAATAATTATGATTTAAATAAGTTAAAATATAATATTTAAACAAAATTAATTTATAACAAGGACAATTAGGTTATTTTATAAATATATCACTTTATAAGTTTTTAATCTATTATATCATCGTAATTCGTAAGGATAAATTTCTTTATCTTCTTTCTGTGTTAAAATATTTTGGAATTTATATTGTTAGGATACTCTAATTTTTCTCGGTAGTTAGTTGTAAACAAAGTGCTAAAGGTGTGCTTACTCACCTAAAAAAAAAGTATGTTTGAAGCATGTGACACAATAAAAGAGATAATGAGTCCTTTATATCTTAATTTTTGTTCCTTAGATAGACACATCTTGTTTGGATTAAATTGTTTTCAACATTTTAGGATGACTTTTTGTTTGGTAATATTATTATATTTTTATGTTTTTATATATTTAATTTAAATATAATATATTAGACTTAATTATTAAATTATATCTTTCCATTAAATTTATGTAGATTAAGGAGCTTGAACGATAATAAATTGTTTGGGAGACTGTAGAGAGAAAAAAAAATTGAAGACTGGATAATGTGTCAACGATAAGACCCATGAGCTTGCAATATGTTTAAATGTTAAGTTATAATTTAGCGTTTACTATATGTTTTCTTCACAATAATCAATTTAACTAAGGAGAAATATAAACAACGATGAGAAGAAGCTCAAGAATTGAAGGCTCATCATTGCAAAACTCTCTTGTCGCCTCCATTTATGACAATGGAATATACAATAATGTTGTTGGAGGTGGAAATAAAAAAATGGAATGTCTATGGACTTGGTGTATTGAGAAAAAGGTTTAATAGTTTCACAAGTGCTCACCCTGCTACAAACCAAGCTCTAGTAGTCTATCAAATAGAAGAAATGTGTGAAACTATTCAAAAGCTAAATGTCGAACTTATGGAAAAAGATGCTAAGGAGCAGACACTAGAAGAAAAGATAGAGCAATCGATGAAAAATCATCAAGGGAAAAGTTAACGCATTCGCCAACAAGGTGAGCATATGAAACTCATCTTACAACACATTCAAATGAATAATCCATGTCAAACCCTTCAGATCCTACTGTGAGTGAACATCATAAAGTATATCACATTAAAGATGATAATGTCGAAGAAGATTAGTTGTATGCTAAATTGTGTAATAGATTTGACTCTTTTAACTTTTTTACAATAATTTGTGTTAAGGAATATGATTTACTTTTAATTTGTATATACCTCTTTTCTAAATTATGTATTGAATTTCATTTTTTGTTTAACTTGATTGAATTTTGAGTATTTATAAAAAAGTTTAAAATTATTTACAAACAGATCAAAATACCATTTAAAATGGATATTAATAATATATTAAATAGCCATCGAAAACGATTTGGTGACTAAATCTACAAAGTCATTCATTAGTGACCAAACAAAAGTGGGTTTGGTCATTATAAATGATCAACCCAACATTTAACAACTAAAGTAGGATCAATCACTATAATTAAAAAAGATATTTAGTTACCAAAATAAATTTGGTTCCTATAAGTCTCCAATTTTGTCACCAAAATTTATTTTATTTAAATTAATTATTTCAATCTAATAGCAATCAAAAAACAGCGATCGTTATCTCCTTTTACTTTAACGGTGGATTTAGCGACCAATTTTTTATAAAAAAATTAGTCGCTAATTTGATCTCTTAGAATTGTGGTGACCAAACTTTGTGCGATGGAATATCGACCAATTTATCAGTCAATCTCTAAGTATTTTGTGACTAGATTTTTCGCTTTCATCTTTATTTACTAGTTATTTTGATTGGAAATGAAGTTAGCGACCAATTTTAGTAATTTTAGGAATCAATTTTTGTTGTGATTAAAAGTGATTTTTTATAGTAAAATATTATTTTTTACTTTACATTTAAAAAGATTTTTTTAAAGGATATATATACATTGAGACATGAATCCAAAACTTTTTAGATAAATTGAAAGATATTTCATATTAATTGGTTGCACATTTTTTAAATCTTAGCCCCGACATGGCATTTTTTAAGCTCACCAAATAATAGTTCCTATTAATTACAATCTCATACTACAACATAAACTCACACTATTTTTTTTATATTCTACCAAATATGATTATATTAATAAAAGTAAAAACAGTAAATGTATGAACGATGAGAGAAATTAAGAACATTAAAATTAACAAAAAATATATAAAAATAATTTATATCTCATTAATAATAAACATTATTTTGAAAATACCCATAAATGAAATATAAATTTAATGATACTAATTAAATTAATAATAGTAATAATAAGAACTTTGTATATATTTAAATTTAACTCTAAATATAAATATCTTTATTAACATGTTTATTTGAATTTTTATATGATATTATTACATTTACATGATTGGTTAATAACTTGAACAGAAGGACTTGCAGAGACCAAAACCTCAACTTGTGTAGTGGGAAGTATTTCAGAAAATTGCAAGTATATGTGTGCATTGAATTCCTGTGAATCTACCATAATCAAACCAAGTCCAGGGTGACAGTTCCAAACTGGAATAGTTTTCATTTTATGACATTAAGGTGAAGCATATTTCTATACCAGTATCATGACACTACCATAGTAAGACAACCAGTAAACTCACTAACACGCAAAAACATGTTGTAACATACGCGTGCGAGCATGCAGGAGTTTCACATCAATTTTTATACATAAGCTCAATCCCCCATTAAGAGAGTGATTATGAGTTTATAATATCTAAACATAGGTGAAGACAATAAAAGTAGACAAAACAGAGTTGTCAATAAAGCTAAACCACAACAGCCAAAAAGGCTATTTGGGGATTGGAACTCAAACTACTATAATAACCTTTGCTTAAAGGCATGAGTTCAGTTCTAATAATCCTGGTAAATCAGATATAAACAAAATGTCAGCAATCAATCAGAGGGTCCATCAATTCAGATAGACTAACTAAGCCTAACACATCACACATCATAATTTAAAAAAACGTTTAAAGTTTGAATGCAGACACCAAAAACATAATTTATATTTTACAGAAAAGATTACCAATGTATGAAGTTGATTAAGACTAGTCCTAAAAGAATGTTCATGTAGATTCTATGCAACCAGGTGTAGTGGAGTTTGGAGAGTTAGGTTTAGGAGTAGAGAAGACAAGATGCAATGAGTAGAAAGATGAATGATGGGCTTGAGGACAATATGCTTGAAGAGTTGAGGGAGTAGGGATATGGGGGAATGGAAAGGAGCGTGTAAAATAAAAATCAAATGTTTCCTATACTTACAACAAGAGTATCGAGTAAGGGAAGGTGAAGGTGGATGAGGGCAAGGTGATATATATATTAGACACTACTACCCACATGTTTTTTCTCAATCATCAATGCACAATGGGAGCACAATCTACACTAACCTTTTCTATTACCCATAACTCTTTGCTCAGTATAAAAAATTTCCTGCACAGACTAAATAAGAAAATCTGACAGCAGTGTCCACTGGTGCGATTAATAAATTGTGGCAACTCACGTTTTATTTTGATGGCAGACTCAACTTTTCTTGTTACAAAAAATTATTTTCTTTGATTTGATGGAGACCCTTTTTCCATTTTAGGAGGTGAACCTAATCAAAGGCACAAGGGTAGTAAGAATTGTATGTCATTTTTCATTGTGGCCTTGTAGGGGTAAAGCAAAGACAGTGAGTTCCCACTATGCTTTTCTTTCCAAGGAAGAATTATTAATGGTTTTTAAAGTGTTTTAGTGGTTAGGGAGAGGTTTTGTTCTCATTAGTTAAGCAAGCATTGTTACTTTGGTTGGTTGAAAAGTTATGGAGGGATGACTTTGTTGGTTGATGCAGTTCCCTTATAGATAAAGGGCAGCTAAATGATTTCAACCCTTTTGGGCAAGGACTAAATCAATGCAAAGCATAAAAAGTGTCAGGGGTGGGAGGGGAAGCAAAATGGCAATGTTGGTCATGGTAATAATTGACACTAATAAGACTCGTGACACCTTATTTTCTTGGATAAGCCTGGGTTCTCTAGGTTCACATTACAGGTCCAAAAACTCAGACTACCCGCATGATCAAATTTCAGGTGGTGGAGCTCAATGATTCTCATGAATCCAAAAGAAGAAGATGGAAATGATTTAAGAAAGAGATAAGGGCAACATGTCCTGGAGTTGTGTCCTGGGAGAAATTAGACCTCAAATTGCCATCTCCACTACTTGTAGACTTGGAACCACATAGGTATGGTCCTCCCCATAAAAATTGACGTAAAAATCCAACACATGTCACTTTTGGAACAACTTACTTTCTACAACAGACCCTTTCTGCAGATTCAACAATAAACAAATCTACGCTAATTAACGCCTGTCACCAAACCATATTCAACATTTTTTTCTCCTATAAAAATGACTGACAAAATAACTTATTAACATAAAAATTATTATTATTTTTTATTTTAAAAAATTTAGACATAAATACTCCCTACTGTTTCATTCCAAGTTAGGAAATGGAGTTGCTTTTAGTCCCACAAAGTTTTCCCTTTCCTTTCTTTTATTTTTCCTCTTCAATAAATCTTAGCAAGTTATATTTTTTATCATTTTCCTGATAGTCTTATTCTCTATTTTCATTAAAAAAAACAATATATTAAAATCAGAAGAGGTCAACAAATTTAGTTTTTATTTTCATTAATTATAATTATTTTTTGTACATGGAGATATAACTTCCTTTCATGTATATATAATTCATACATATTATCACTAACATTAGCTAAGAAAATATTTTCTCTCAACTCTATTACACTTCCTTATCTCTTTCTCTTCTCTCATCTTTCAATTCTCAATGTTCTCCTCATTCATATATAAAGTTGAATAAAAAAGGTGCAATACTATATAGAAACACAATTTTCATTTTATAAGTGAAAACAATTCTTAATTCACAAACTCATTTTTTTCTATTCTAACAAAATTTGATAAGCATAATTAATGTAGTTATCAAACAATCAACAAATATCTAAATTCACACACGAGAGGTATATATCTCAATATAAGTTAAATTTAAACTTATTTTTTAATGTTTAACTTTAATACATATCAATATATATAAATAATGTACCTTAACCAACTATAAATTATCTTACATAATGTGATCACAATTTAAGTTTATTTTATGCCAATGGAGAAAAGTACCATTCCATTCCTGAACAAACAAGCATTAACAATGAAAAAATTATTGTGTATTTTACTAGAAATGAAAAAAAAAAATCAACCATTACACAGAGAGAGAGGTCAAGCTATTTTCTATCTTTATATTAAAATGAAAATTTCTAATATGACATTATTTTATTTGTAATTCGTATTAATTACCAGTGTAATTTTGTACATTACGAATATATAAATATTTTTACACAAATAATTAATTAGAAATCACCTTATTTTTTACGTATAGTTATTTTAAAAATTAACACAGGTAAAAGTCGTAACATATATTTCTATATTAAACTTAAAATTTAATAAGGAGTACTGATTGTGAATTAATTTTAGAGTTGTTAGTTAATATTTTCTGGTAGCAATAGTGTGTTAAAAAAATTGGTATGAAGATATAGTAGGGGAAAAATAGTTACTATTTTCTGCAGATATTAATTAGGAAGCAAAGCAGAAATAGAGATTGGGAGCGGGAGAGTAGAAGTGCGCGCGTGCCAACTGCTAAGGCGGTCACGTGCGAAGACCAACATGGTTTTATATAAAGGCATGAGAGTTCTAAGAGTAGTAGCCAAGCAAGCACAGAGTCTTCTCCTAAATTCTCTTTTCTTCTCATAGAGTGTAATCTTGTTATTGTGGTTACTGCTTCACTCACACTTACACTTGTTTCTAACAACTTGAAACAGGGGAAGATACTGTTAGGAACAGAATTTGGATTTTGTGACACTCTTTTGTTTCACAAACATTACTAAATCTTTCTGTGACTCTGAAACTTATAATATATAACTAACTATCTTCCTTACAACTAACAAATGGAGACACGGTGCGAGATAACGCTTTCAAAGTTCAACAGGATTTGTGTGTTCTGTGGAAGTAGCCCCGGCAAGAAGAGTAGCTATCAAGATGCTGCCATTGAGCTCGGCAATGAACTGGTATGCTAGTTATCCATGTCTTCCTTTTCTCTACATTATGCTTTTGTTTTGTTTTCCTCAACATCTTCAAAACCTTTTCTTTCCTTTATTTTTCTTATGGGGTGTTAAATATTTTGCCTCAGTGTGAACTTCATCATGTGTAAGGTCACATTCTTTATAACGTTTTCATTTGGGTAAGGTTATTGATTCCCTTGAAACCATATCCCGTGTCTTGGTTATGTTTGCAATGAAAGCGATGATGTCTCTTCATCACGGACAGCAGCCTCAAAAGCATTCTGAAACTGTTAAACTTAGTGTAGTTTTCGTTTAGAGCTTGAAGCCTCCATTGTTTTTTTTTTTTGCCTCTTGAGCTTTTGGTTCAGGGGCTCTGAACTGAGCTCTGTACGGAGTTAACAAGTGTCCTCTGCTGAGTGATTGAGCGTTGAGGAATAATTTTGCCTTTTACTTTCAGTCTTGCATTTTCAAACAGTGAATAATGTACTCTCGGGGATTGTTTTCTATAGGGTCATTCATTACTCTTTTTTTTAGATCATACACAATCATAACCACCACTATTATTGTTTACTATTTCTAGGGTGACTAATATTATTTTGAATGATGTTGGAAGGTTTCAAGGAACATCGATCTGGTGTATGGAGGGGGAAGCATTGGTCTAATGGGTTTGGTTTCTCAAGCTGTTCATGATGGCGGTCGCCATGTCATTGGGTAAGTAACATACACACTTTTTCCCGCACCGTTTTACTCTTTTTTTTTTGTTTCTTTTTAATTCTCCTTTCTCTTTTTTCCCACAAAGCTGTTGGGTAAAAGGCAAGAACAAGGATTCATAGTCAATGAGTAACCACTGTATTTTTTGTTAGTCTCTTTCACCATTGATGCTATATTTGTCTTGTAATTGTCTCTTGCAGAGTTATTCCCAAGACGCTCATGCCTCGAGAGGTATGTATATCTGATTCACCCAGTAGAAAAAGCTTAGCCCCTTTTTTCTTCATACTTTTAAGCTTTAAAGTATTCCTACTTGTGTTTTTTATTTATTTATTTAATATGTTTCTCAACTTCATCAAGGAGTCTTTTCATGCATTCTATTACAACCTGCACGAGAATGTTGTCAATTTTGAAAATGAAAACTTAGCTATTTTTGCATTTTGTTTTTAATAATCTGTTTCTGTCGACCAATGCTTGCCTGTGTTGTTGTCTTGTACACTAATACTCCACTGGAAAAAGTTTCATAAATTGGTTAAATGTATCAGATTTCCATCCCTGCAACTTTCATCATTACTAAATGCTCTCTTTCCTTGGATTCCTTTGTTTTGATGGTCCTTTGCAGCTAACTGGTGAAACGGTGGGAGAAGTAAAAGCTGTTGCTGATATGCACCAAAGGAAGGCAGAGATGGCCAAACATTCAGATGCCTTTATTGCCTTACCAGGTTAGACTGAGAATATACTTGTTTGCACATTAGAATCAGATACACTAACAAAAAAAGAAAAAAATTGAAACCATGATGTGCTCCACTCACTTTAGTTATGTTATATCTTGTTAATATTTTTTAAAAGAAGTATTAGATAAAAAAAATAAATGTGTTTGATATCTCAAATATTGTGTGTGTGTATTTTAAATAATATATTTTAGATATTCAAGTTATTCATACAGTGACTAAGAGGATTGATAAAAGTATGTAGGAAGAGAATTTTAAACTATTTTTGTGGTTATAGTATTTAGTAATGGCCATATCTCTGCATGATTCTTTGGAGGGTAGTTAACCGACATGTTTCCCGTTGATTTCTCGGTGTTACGACTACTTGGGTTGCTTTTGAGCAAAATGGTTTTGTCTAGAAAAGTTTACAAACTTTTTAAACTGACACTGGCTTTGGTGTTTTTCTTTGCTAAACATTTTTGGCAAAACAATTTTAAAGTGTTTACCACGCGTAATTATGGATACTACTTGACAAGGCGTCAAAAACTTGTGTGATGATTTGGAAGGCACGACACGTAATGGATAATGTTGACTAGTGTCCACTTATTTAGTAAACATTGTGGTATGGGGATAGGACAGGAATTTAGTAGTTTTAAAAAATTGTCTCTAACCAAACCATCTTTTTTGTGCCTCTTTTATTCAATTCAATTGACACTGCTGCAAAACCAACTTTCATGCCACATCCCAATGCCATGATTAGAGAGAGCAACCCTTCAAAGCTGGCTGAAAGCGATGTTGACCTTTCATGAACCCTTGATATATCTTGGACTATAAATTAGAGCTTCTGCGGCTCTGAGCTACTGTGGTTAGGTTCAGGTTGAATAAATACACCATTTTCCCCCTCAACTTTGGTTTGGACCGTGACGTGATTCTGCAAAACTTGCCTTATTTGTTCAAGAGGGAGAGTAAAGCAGGAGAACTTTCACCAGATAACGTTTCCAACTAGCACCTGCACCTGACACGGAATAATGCTTGACCCTTTCCTAAGACTTTTTTAACTGCTCGTTGTTATCATCCTCAGTGAATAATTGAACGCTGAAAATTAGTGACACAGAGGGAAAGAGAGAGAGGAGACGCTCCAAGACAATGCTGTCATTCACTCTATCTCGGGATATCCCTCGTACGAAAGTGATTCCCCAGGAGGGTCAATTCATGATCTCTCATGAACTCTCCCTTCACACTGCGAAATCCATGAATGATTCTGTTTGAACAAGAAGTTGGTAGTACTAAAATTCTAGAGTCTACAGTCACGTAACATGGTTGGTTAATCTTGGACATGGGGATTCATAGATCCCACAGTCAAACCAAAAAACAACTAATAGTTGAAATACAGCTTTCAAATTATTTAATTAAATTTCGATTTCACTTTTCAATTAAACCCTTCCAAATTGACTTTGTTTTTCTTATTTTCATTCTGTGTTTGTGCTTTCAATTCTTGAAGAAACTCATGCAAACAAATCACATGCAGGAGGATACGGGACTCTAGAGGAGCTTCTTGAAGTCATAACCTGGGCACAACTTGGGATTCATGACAAGCCGGTAATTGAATTGATCATCAATATTTTATGTTCCTTTAGTTTTGTGGTTCTTGCAGCCTAGTTGGTTTTGACATTCCAAAAATTGTAGGTGGGATTAGTAAATGTTGATGGATACTTTAATTCCTTGCTGTCATTTATTGACAAAGCCGTGGAAGAGGGATTTATCAGTCCAAATGCTCGTCACATAATTGTATCAGCACCAACAGCAAAGGAGTTGGTGAAGAAATTGGAGGTAATATGTCCTTACTAAAAAACTATATTTGCATATCGTTTAAAATAAAACAGATGTTGACTTTTACCCTTTTAATCAGCCATATATTCATTTTGAAAAGTCTAGTGAAGCATTGTGTGCATTATTATTATTCAACCCCTTTTCAATTTGATTCTCACAATTTGAAGCAACTGTTTTATTTATATAAAACCACTTTCTCAGATTTCATTGGAAAAGTCACATCAAAACAAAAGGTTTCTCTGGTTTCATACTGTATATGTAAATAGGTAAATAAAAGATTTGTAGACGCACAAAACAAAACTTTTCTCGGATATCCGAGGATATGCACATTTATGTCATCAAGCTTATTCTATCAATTGTATACGTAATCAACTTTTCTTGTGCAAAACTATGTAGTTGAGTAACATGAAAGAAGAAAGTGATATACATTTTTGTGTTTAATTCACAGGATTACGTTCCCTGTCATGAGGGTGTTGCTTCCAAGTTGAGCTGGCAGATAGAACAGCAGCTTGCATACCCTCAAGATTATGACATGTCAAGGTAGTTAGGTTACTTCACGTGCACGGAAGATGAGCCATATAGAATTTTGAAGCTGGAAGAAGTTATATTTTTATCGCTGTTCTGCTTTTATCCTTTTAATTTCTTGTGTAAATTACCAGGATTGACCTTAATATGTGATACTACTTTATTAGTTATTGTTATTACTTGTGAAACTTTGATTTTCTTGAAGTTGTAAGTACCTGCTTCTGAACTTACTATTATTTCTCAATGCCAATTAATTTTTACGTTTGACTGGCCAAGAGAATGAACACATTTTCCATATACAGTTATTATTCTTAATTTGAGTGAAAGGAGTTTAGAATATATTTTGCATAGATGATTAAAGCAAGTAACTAAGTAAGAATACACAAAGAACAGTGTCCATGAGTTGATGGGAGGTAGTGTACAGAACCATGGTCGGACTTAAATGTTGGGAAGTGTTAATAATTAAGAATGGGACCAAAAATGAGACAGAAATGTTGCAGGCCTGTCTTGAAGTAACTGGATTTTGAGTTCGAGAGGGCTAGGAGAGTGACAGAACTAAAGACAACAAACAAGAGACTAACTCACTCGACCAGCAAGCAGTACTGAGTGACCGGGGCCAATTCTTGGGTGGAAGTGCAATGGAAAGAAATGGTTGCATTCCTCAAATCAGTTGGACCAAGAGAGTGAGGTTTGTAGGACCCTTTTATCTCCCAGCGAATGGGACAGTGCCATGTGTTGGCAGGGGCAACATGGGATTTAAAGAAAAAGTTAAAGGGGTCATGTGCCACATGCATCTGAAGACAATATGATGGCCATCTTTGGTCCCCGGTCTCATCTAACAATTGCCAGTGGTTGAAACAACTGCTTCGTACATTTGGGGCTATTGCTTCAGAGATATCTCATGAACCTTTAAGTGGTTGTGTAGTAGTAGTCATCACTTCTCATGTATTCATATCTTCAAATTTGTAACATGCCATTGCAAGCCAACACCTCTCATTCCTTCTCCACTTCTTGTGTTGTTATTTCTTGAAACACTTGCTTCTTAAAAATGAAATCAAGGATTCAATTCACAAGTTGGTATGCATGGAAATAAAAAAGATGATTTTTTTACTTTTGCCTTAAGAGAACATGCCTCCAATATGCAACAGAATAAAAAGGGGAGGAGTTGACAGAATAATGTGTTATCCTCTTCCCTCTTTGAACATTGAAATCCAAAATGTTTGAAAATGAAGAAAGAAATCAATGTAATGATAGATGGAGGAAAAAGTAATGTGGTAGTACATGAGGACTTGGAAAGGTTTTCATCTTTAGCCAAAGAGTAAAAAAGGGAGGATAAGGTCATGAAAAAGCTCCTTTCTTTGTATCAGTCAACTTGTTTAAATTAAAGAGCTAGTCTTGGGTATTGACTATAATATACACAGTTGACTGTGCATTATGTAGTGCTAGTTTTGGCAAGCATATACGTCTAGGACCACTACCTTGTGAAAGCACCTTCTAAGGAATATTTTATTGTTATGTTTGGTAACATGGTTTGTATATTATGGTTCAACGTTTGTTTTCAGTTTTCTCAAGTTAAAAGGACGTGCATTATATTGCCAAATCTCTGTTGTAACCATTCACACCAAATTTTTCTTGACAGCTTTTGACAACAATTTCTTAATCTGTGTCTGTTGGATAAGGAAAATTTGATATCAAACGATTTCATTGTTTCACCATATACAGAAATTTACCCATATATGTCCAAATGTATTAGTCTAAATAATGTCGACAATTATCTCTTCTCTTCCTCTGTCCTTTTCTTTTAACCGACAATGGCCCTTTTCTTTTGTATTCAATAAAAATAAGTATATGTTATCAAGAGTGTCATAATCATGGCCATGGCTCTCTTCATAATATTGAACCCAAAATTGGTCCCCAATGTGAAGACCAAGTTTAATCACATTAATTACCCCATATGCCTTCCCACTTTTCTATAAAATTGCTAATGAACTTCTTCAAATTATCATCAACCTATGATTGCCTTTTCTTATTTCTTAAACTAATCACCTTTTAAAAACAATGTCAGACCAACTTTATCACTAATTACTAATCTAAGATTCATTTACTTCTGCAAACAACGTCCCTTATCTAACACTAATCCTGAAAAAGTAACATCAACGTGAAAGAACTGTCCTCAGAATAATAATTAAAAACCATATATATTTGATCAATTTTAAATAGTTTTAGTTATTCATAAAAAATAAATATTAATTAGTTTATGTATTTTAATGTAGTCATTATTATTATTA
>Ga0123341_1004091_pt1 | contig 12718 bp, 7 predicted proteins | sample Turbeapinknodule_FD_89959 | JGI IMG/M metagenome (GOLD analysis project Ga0123341, IMG submission 89959) | Root nodule microbial communities of legume samples collected from Mexico - Turtle bean Mexico pink nodule | ecosystem: Host-associated > Plants > Roots > Nodule | place: Mexico: Nepantla... | reverse complement strand
TTAGTTCAAAGGCTTCCACAACTGAAGGTTGTGATGGAGCATATTACTACTGCAGATGCTGTTAAATTTGTAGAGTCTTGCAAAGAAGGTAACCGAATAAATTTCTTGGAAGAGCTAATTCATCATTGTGTTGTATTTAATTTTAAAATTATTCTCATGATTTGCTATGTTTGTAAGGTTACGTAGCTGCAACTGTAACACCACAACATCTTCTTCTTAATCGTAATGCTTTGTTCCAAGGTGGCTTACAGCCTCACAATTACTGTCTTCCCGTGCTCAAAAGAGAGATCCATAGTATGTATCTTTGATTTCCTTCCCGTACAATCTATAATAAATTTCAACATCTTCTAGGTGTTATACCACAGTTTACAAATTGAACTAATGATTCAGTCGAAATTTGAAGATTGGTGAAATAATTTAAATCATGATTTTTTTTGTAATTTTCTTCGCGTTACACTCTGTTAATTAAATTAATTAGATTCCTGTTTGATTTGATTGGGAAAAGATAAATATGTTTTGAAAGTGCATTGAATGGTCTTTCAAGAAACAAGTTGTACTTCATAATTTTTAATTGCAGAGTGAGTACACACTACGTGCTACACATTACCATTGAAGAGTTTCAGTCTTTATGCTATAAAAATTCCTGGAGTTAGGTTTAGGAAATGTCACTAGGGACAAGGATCATCATGTTGATAATGTTTCCAAACTGTACAAATCCTGGTCATCTTGTCTCATTTTTTTTATTTGTTTTTATTTAGGACAGGCTATTGTTTCGGCTGTTACTAGTGGAAGTAAACGATTTTTCCTTGGAACTGATAGTGCACCACATGATAGGCGTAAAAAAGAATGTTCATGTGGATGTGCTGGGATATACAACTCCCCGGTTGCTCTATCACTATATGCTAAGGTTTTTGAAGAGGTAAACACTTCATTTCACTAATGTCCATTTGGGTAGATTTCAGAAGGGTGGTTGTTTTGTATCCATTCAATTGGAATATGCAGAGTTTGTGAGAATAATGAAAATTTGTGATTGGATGCAAAAATATATTTTTTATGGTTTGCAAAACAAGTAATACTGTATGTTAGAGGTGATGATGATATCTAATAATTGCATAACATGTCTGTAATTTTTGGCATGAATTTCTCACGTGTACATTAATTGTATGATAATATGCTTATATGAGTATGTTTATATTATTTTGCATGCTTTCTGAAAGTTTGTGGAGTTCAATATTAAAATTCTTTTACGACAATGTTGTAATTTTAGGCCGGTGCACTTGATAAGCTGGAGGCTTTTACAAGCTTTAATGGACCTGACTTCTATGGCCTTCCTAGAAATAAGTCAAAGATTAAACTGAGGAAAGCTCCTTGGAAAGTACCTGATTATTTGTCATTTCCATTTGGAGACATTGTTCCCATGTTTGCTGGTGAAACTCTTGAATGGGAGGCATGCCTTGTTGACTTACACGTCGATTTCAAAGTTCGGCATCCTTCAGCTCAAATTACTGATTTCTGAGATGCGGATTTATGTAGTGAACTTCGATCAAGTAATCTTGTTCTAGTTTTTTCAGTCCGTTCTGCGTTTATTTTGCAGACTGTTATCTTTTCCATTTTCTAGGTCAGGTAAGTTTCACTATGAACCAAAGCACTGACCGTGATTCATATATCATTTGTTGTTGAGCTGGGAATTTATATAGAATTCACAACTTTGATTAGGAATTCGGTTGTCGGATTTTATCAATAAACACTGCTTATAAGTTTTCCAGATGAACCAAAGCGTCACAGGCAACACGAGTCTACTGGAACTTCAAATTTCATAGCTTGTTTCAAAATACTTTTATTTCTCTTTTTTATTTTAATATATTGAGCAGTGTTATTTCGTATTAACGACATTTTTATCTACACGAATAATGTAGAGGCTTCACTTTACACGTCCCCTGGCTGCTTCTTCCTGTACCTTCATACCTTCTTGTGCCATCCTCATAAGTTTTTTGCATTCCAAAAATATCCTTTTTAATATTTCAGATTACATAATCGGAAGTCTTTTCTATACCTAAGATTAGCTTCAATCCGGAAGCTTTTTTTCAGATGTGTAATTAGCTTCTAAATTATATAATCTGGAAGTCTTTTCTAAATATGAGATTGATTTCTGGATTATGTAATCCAGAATATATCCAGATTACATAATCCAAAGGATTATTTTAAATTCAAAGGGGTGGACAAAAAAAAGAGGATAAAACGGTATTTTCACATTTAGTAAGGAGTGACACAAGAAGATATGGAGGTGTAGGAAGAAAGAATCACGTCCCCTTCGTACACAAACTCTAGTCTTATTCATTTGGGTGTTTCTTCATATAACCTCAAAATTCTTCCTGCACTCTATCAATTTTCAAAAAGACTGTTTTATCCTTTTTTTTAATGACTTTGATTATCTTTTCTGGAACATACATTCTATCAATTTTCAAAAACAGTGTTTTATCTTTTTTTTTAATGATTTCCGGATTATCTTTTTCGGAATATACATTCTAGAATCCATGAAATGTATTCTGGAATTTGTGGAAATCATTTTTTGGAATAGAAGTTTTAAAATAAACTTTCGAGAATATATATTTATGGAGCTTTTGGTTATTTTACCTATTTCATTGGGCAGGAAATTTTTTGATGTGGTGATAGCAGAAACACCCTATTCATTTTCCCTTATTCTGCTGTTAGGTGCAAGAATGTAACAATTGAAAATAGATGACCCAATTGTTACTATGCTCACCCAAACTCTATAATTTTTTTCCAGCTTCCCAGAATTTACACAGGGTGTTTATTTATAACTCTTGATTCCCAATGTGAGTGTGTTTTCACTAACTTTTATATTTAGAAGCTTGACCAACCAATTTGGCAACTAACTTTTTCTGAAACAGGCCCGTAATTCCACTTATTACAATTATCCCCGCCTTCCAAAATGACTTGTCCTCATGGCCTTATAGCTTGCCAATGGAAATTGAAAATTGAAAATTGGTGTTGAAATGTGTGTAGTTCCAGCCAAACTTCATCTTCGAGGTTAGTATGCTACCACGGAATCAGCACCTCAGTAACAACTCAATTGCCCTTTTTCTTCATTCTTATGTCTAAAATCGCCATTGGCTGTGGGTGCGTCTAATCTTCTTCATTGTATACCGGAAACTCTTGCAATATGGCATGAGTACGATGATGTTTCTTTGGCAATGACACATGAAAAACATCATATATTTGTGTACCAATGGATAGCTCAAGTTTGTAAGCCATCTTGCGAACTCTCTTGAACACCCTTAAAGGGCCATAATGCTTTGTAACTAAGTTGCGGAAATGATGTATTTGCCAAACTGAATTGCTTATAAGTAAGGTAAGTAAGGGTAAGAAAAAAATCCAAATTACCAAATTCAATTTGTAATTTTTCAAATTCATATTGCTTTTAATCCAATTAAATGGATTTATCTCAAATCCAAATCCATATTTTTGGATTTTAAATTCAATCCATTTAATTGGATATGAATTACATAGATACATTTTTTTATTATCCAAAATAGGTTTTCGTTTGAATTTTGAGTTGACCCGGACAAAGGTCGAGCTAATTCAGCTCGAGCCAAGGTCCAACTGAGTCGATCCGGGTTGAGATCAAGCTGAGTTGACCCATGCCTGAATTGAGCCTAAGTCGAGCTAAGTCAACTCGATCCTAGATCAACTCTCGATTTGGGCCCATGTCGAGTACATCGAGTCGAGTTAGCTCGAACCTAGGTAGAGACAAGTCGCCTCGTGATCAGGTCTAGCCAAATTGAGTCGGTCGGGCCTAGGTCGATCGGCCAAAACCTAAGTCAAGTCGTTTCGAACCCAAGTTGAGTTCAGGTCCAAACAGAGCCAAGTCAACCCGGGCCAAGATCGAGCCGATTTGGCCCGAGCCCGTGTTGGTCAGTCCATGTCGTCCTGATTCAGTGTCTAGCAAAGTCGGTTGGGCCCGTGTCAAGTGGATTCGACCTAGGCCCGTGTCAAGCCAAGTCGGCTCAGGCCTGTGTCGACCGAAGTAGGCCCAGGCATGTGTCGATCGAAGTCGGCTCGGGCCTGTGTTGAGCCGAGTCTATGTCAACCTGATTCAATTCGGGCCTATGCCGAGCGTAGTCGGCTAGGCCCACGACCCCGACTCGTGTCGACCGATGTCGAACCTGATCCTTATCAACCAAAGTCGGCTCAGGCCCATATCGACCGAAGTCAGTTTGGGTCCATGTTGACCGAAGTTGGCTGGGGCTCGTGTTGAGATGAGTTCATATAGATTAGAATCAGCCTGAGCCTGTTTCGAGCAGATTCGGTCGGGCCTGTGTCAAGCGGAGTCGGTCCGAGCCCGTGTTGAGTCGAGTTCGTATTGACCCGATTCAACTGGGGCCCGTGTCGAGCAGAGTCAACTTGGTCCTTTGTCGAGCCGAATCTGTGCAAGCCCGTGTCGAGTCGAGTCAGTTTGGGCCCCGTTGAGGGGAGTCAGCCTGGTCCCATGGCAAGTTGAGTTGGCCCAGGCTCATGGCGAGCCGAGTCGGGCCAGGCTTGTGTCAAGTTGAGTCGAGCCGAGCCGGGCTGATTTCAAGTTGAGTCGATCCGAGCCCATGTCAACATGATTCGGCCTGAGCTCATGTCAAGTCGGGTGGGTCTGGGTTAATGTTGAGCCAAATGGGCTTGAGCCCAGTTGAGTCGAGTCGTCCCAGGCCCAGATTGAGTCGAGTCAGCCCTAGCCCAAGTCTAGGTGAGTCGGTCCGGATCCAGGTCGAGTCGGTTTAGGCCCTGGTCGAACCAAGTCAGCCCGTGTCTAAATCAAAATGGATTAAATCTAATTGACAAAAAATCGATTTAATCTAGATTTATTCTATTTTAAATGGATTTGAAAGAATCTAAATAAATTTGATCTAGTTAAAATGGATATGGATTTTAAGTCCAATCTATTTGTTTGGATTTGGATTGGATCTAAATTGGATTTTATGACCACCTTGTAGTTTCAAATAGGACAAATTCTTCCTACACCCAATATTTTTGAAACTGAACCCAACACATTTTTAAAATTCCAAAAATACTCTTTATTCTAGAAATGAAATTCAGAATTGAAAATAATACATTCTGGAAAATAGATCCGGAAGAGCTTTTTGTGTTCCGAAAATAAAAATCTGTAAAAAAAAATCAAAAGCCCATTCCAAAATACAAAAAAGAATACATTAAAGACATTTTCGTCTTTTCCACTGGAATTGGGTGCAGCAATATGGTGCTGGAAGCAATTGGCTTCAAATAGACTAGGTATTATAGTCATTGTCTACCCGTCTGAGTTCAACATACCTTTTCATCCTCTCCTGGGCTTTGTGTAAGTTATCTTGCAAAAGTTGGACAATCTAATCTTTTGTTCTCACAATATATTTAAGTATCTCCTTTGACTAAATAATCTTCTTGCATTGCAAGATTTGGCATTGATGGAGGACAGCCGTATAAAGCCTCAAATGGCAGCGTCTTGGTTATACTGTGTGGAATTTAGTGTTGTACCATAACTCTACTGAAGATAGACGCTCGATCCAATTCTTTTGTAGGTCACCAATTACACATCTTATCCTTTAAGGCTTTATTTAGTTAGAGCTTTACTTTGTCCATCAATTTGAGGGTGAAAAGTATTAGACCACAACAACTTAATCTCGTGTTGCTTCATCAACTCAGTCCAAAATGCACTAATAAATATGCTATCTCTGTCAGAAATTATACCAGATGGTCAACCATGTAATTTAACAACATTCTTTATAAATCTTGTCCTACTTTAACTGTTCCAAGAGCTAACGGTGTGAAATAAGTGAATCTGTCACAAACCACAAAGATAATTGTTATGCCACTAAACTTAGGAAGACCAACAATGAACTCCATTGAAATGGATTTCCAAGCTTTATTCTCAATAGAAAGTGACTAAAGTAGCTTAACAGGAATCAAGGTTTTTCTTTTACAAGTGATACATTCCTGTACCCTTTTTTTTTACTTCTTTCTGCAATCCTTCCCAATAAAATTGATCTTTATGTCTGTTTTTTATTATTATTAATTAATAAAACTGATCTTTAATTCTTTTGTAAGTTTGGTCATTTCCGCAATGTTCACCCATCATAATGTTATGAAAATGGTACAATATTTTTTTTTTCTGATATAACCTAATTACCATTTTACCTTTTCTCAACATTTGAAGATCAATGGGAAAAATAGTTCAACAAGATGTAGTTGAATAAGAAAGCTAGGTACACTCTTATTTGTGTATTATAAAAAAAATAATACAAAAAGATGTGCAAACAAAAAACTAATAAGGAGATTCGAGACTCCTTGATTATAGATTATGAGGAAAATGAGGATGTTCAACTGATAAAAAATGTTACCCTCACAAGGCAATAGGAGTCTTTCAATATGAAGGATGGTGACAATGATAATATCTTTGTGAGAATGCAAGTACTCTTAAATGAGTTGGAGGCTCTTAGACAGAACTTCTCCAAGGCCTAGATCAATTTGAAGTTGTTGGAGAGCATGCTCAAGATCTAAGAGTCCAAAATAATTGTTGTCGCTAAGGCAAGAGACCTCAAAAGCCATACATGGGATGAACTTCTTGGAATTCTAAGGGTTCACGAAAATCATTTACAAGATTGAGAATAAAGGGAAGCCATGAAAGTCATTAATATAGGACTACAGGCTAAACCTTCATCAAAACAAACATCCACCCGACAAAAGGAAACTAGAGTTGTCAAAAGTCAAGGAAATAATGAAGACATTCTGGGAATGGGTCAAATTACTTAACCGGTGATGAAATCTCTCTAATATCTAGAAGATTTAAGTGGTTGTTCAAACATAGATGACAAGGAAACAAAAGATTTCCTCATAGAAAAAGAGTGAGCTCAAAGAGGCAGAAAGAGGAAAAAGCCTCACATGACATCATTTGCTTAAAATGTAATGAGCCTCAACTCATAAGGAATAAATGTCCAATGTTAACAAAAAAAAGTATGGATCAAGAAAGAAAAGTTAGATGGCTACCTGGGAAAACTCAAAATTTAGATCAAACTCTGGCACAAACGAACACGCTAAGCTTTGTTTTATGGCAACCACGGAGGAGGTACTATCTAAACCTAACTCCTATTTTGAGATTATGTCAGACACATCATTCTCATCGTCTAATTGAGATGAGAATAATGATATATCTTTTGAAGATCTCCACACCAGTTGTAACTCCATCTTTGAAAAACATTTTAAGCTAAAACAAAGGTTTAAAGACTTAACTTTGAAAAATGATAAGTTCGAAAGAGATCAAGTTATAAACAGTGAAAAGATATTATCCATTGAACAGAAGCAAAAGATAGATGTTGAAGAAATAGAACTTTTTCTTAGAGTTATATAACTCTACAACTCTCAAGACTTTTTCTTGGATATGATTTGATGTAAACAAAATAAAAGAAAAATTATTTTTAAAACTTTTAAAGGTAAACTTTTAAAACTTTTTAGTGGTTGGTCTTAAGCTGAGCTCTGCCATCACTCCCTCCCTCCTGAAGAGGATTTCTCCTCAAATCAAAAGTCTTTGTTTCATCATCTGTGCTACATGCAAAATGTATTAGATCTATAACATTAAAAGTATCATGTACTCGAGATTGTTCAGGCAAATCCAACTTATACACATTATTATTGACTCTTTTGAGGACTTGGAAATGACCATCTCCTCGGGGACTAAGTGATACAAACCAACTCAACAAGCAAATGACTAAAACCACAACTAGGCCAGTCATCTTAACATACAAGACAAGGCCCCACCAAATCTCAGAAGAGCCTCAACAGAGGGAGAATCGAACATGAACCAGAATATCAGTTGTTCTTCCTTACAGTCTTCTTACAAGACAAGTTAAGTAAATAAATTGGGCTCACTTTGAACTTCAATTAGAAAAATAAGCTAGAAGAGGGTGTACTTAGTAAATAAGGTTCCCCTCCTCTTGTAAATGACAATTGAATTTGAATTAAGAGAAACTCTCCTTTAGTGATTAGTGAGCTTTGTCTCCTAAATTGTTCTTGGGTCTTTATCTTGAGAATAGTGCACCTCTTACTAGAGAATATATCCTTTCTAAGATGCAACCAAACCCAGTCCCCCTCTTTAAAAACTATCTCTCTCTTCCCCTTATTATTATGCTTGATGTGTTTTTTAGTTTGTTTCTATATTTCATTTTTAATCCTCATGTAATTTCTTAATAAATTCAGTTTTTTTCCCTTTCTTATGCACAAATTCATGTGGATTAGGCAAAGGTAACAAATCCAAAGGAGTGTGAGGATTAAAATCATATACAACCTCAAATGGAGAAATATTAGTAGTCTTATGGACCGCTCTATTGTATGCAAACTCTATATGAGGAAGGTAATCATCCCAAGATTTGTGGTTTCCTTTAATGACCGTAATTTATATAGATCTATTTACTATCTATGTTTGTCCATCAGTTTGAGGATGACAAGAGGTTGAAAAATTCAACTTAGTTCCTAGCCTTTCCCAAAGAGCTATCTAAAGATGGCTAACAAATTGTGGATCTCTATCCGAAACTATGGTTTTAGGTAGATCATGAAGTCTTACCAATTCTCTAAAGAAGAGTTTAGAGATGTTGTTAGCATCATCCACTTTATGACAGGGTATGAAATGAGCCATCTTGCTAAACTTATCCACTACCACAAAGATGGAATCAAATCCTCTTTGTGTCCTAGGAAGCCCTAAAATGAAATCCATGCTACTGTCTTCCCATGGAGAACAAGCAAGAGGTAAATTACTACAAAGTCCATGAGGCATTGTCTTAGACTTAAATTTTAAACATGAGATACATCTACGACAATGTCTTCAACTTCTTTTCTCATATGGGGCCAAAAGAGTTTTCCTTTTAAAAGCTCTAGAGTTTTATCAACTCCAAAATGACCCAGGAGACCTCTTTCATGTGACTCTTTAACAAGGAGTTTTTTATGTGTTCCTTGAGGTATACAAAGTTTTCCTTCTTTAAACAAATACCCCTCAAAAACATAAAATCATCCTTGTACTCTATGTTTACAACTAGCAAAGGTGGATGCAAAATCTTGATCATTTTGATAAAGTTTAGGTATATTACCAAATCCAAGAATTTGGGGTCCAAGTTTAGAAAAGAGGGCATGTCTCCGAGATAGAGCCCTTGCCACAATATTTGTACCACCCTTCTTGTATTTGATAACATATGGAAATTTCTCTAGAAATTCCATCCACTTTGCATGTCTTTTGTTCAACTTATGATGGCCCTTAAGATATTTCAAAGACTCATGATCACTATGAATAACAAATTCTTGGAAACCAAATAGTGTTCCCAAGTCTACAGAGCCCTCACAAGTGCAAAGAGCTCTTTATCATAGGTGGGGTAATTGAGGGCTTCACCATGTAAATTTCACTGAAATATGCAATTGGGTGCCCACCTTGTAGTAACATTACACCTATGCCTACTCCTGATGCACCACAATCTAGCTCAAATGTTTTTGAAAAGTTTAGCCAAGCTATAATGGGTGCATTAGTGAGTTGAGCTTTCAACCTTTAAAAGGCTTGCTCATGCTTCTCTGTCCAACAAAATGAAGTGTCTTTCTTCACTAACTCATTGAGTGGTAAAGATAGACTTGAGAATTTGGGAACAAATCTTCTATATAAGCTTGTTCATCCATGAAAGCTCCTAACATCTCCTACATTCAGCGGTGTTGGCCACTCTGGGATGGCTTTGATTTTCTCGGGATCAACATGGACCCCAATTTTGTTGACTATAAAACCTAACAAGACTACATTATCAACACAAAAAGTGCACTTATCTACATTAACAAACAAATTGTTATTCCTAAGAACTAACAAAGACTTCCCTAAGATGACCTAAATGAGACTTTAGACTCTGACTATACACTAAGACACCATCAAAATAAACTACTATATATGTACCTATAAAATCCCTCAGGACATGATTCATAAGCCTCATGAAAGTTCTAGGTGCATTAGTTGTTGAAGATAGACTTTGATGTCTCCAAATCTATGAGAATTTCTTGAAGGCCTGCGTGCTGCTTGTGTGTATGGGTTCTGGTTAGTTTGAATTTGTAAATCCACTCTTAGTTAGGATCCAAAGTTGGTTTAAATCAAATCCTTTTTAAAAAGAGTGTTTTACAAAGAAGTGGAAAAACAACTTGTTGTTTTATCGTTTCAATCGGTTGTTTTATACTTAGTATTTTTGAAACAGGTTTTGACAAAGGTTGAAATTGGTTGACTTTGTTGTCAAACCAATTCAATTGATTGTTTCGACATTTCAACCGATTGTTTTTTGAAAATCCTTAACAAAATTTGTTAAGTTTGATAAATCTGTTTTAACTGATTCAAAACTGATTAGCTCCTTCATTAAGTGTTTTTAACTACCTTTTTGGAGTTTAAATAGTTAGTTTTACACTCTTGGTAGTAAGAAATCATATTATGATCTTTCATATTAGTTTTCTCCAAGATTTACTTCAAGCTTTGGTTTGACTTGTCAAAGAATGGAATATGACTACTGTGTAATTTTTGAAATTTAATTTGTATCAGGTGTGATCAATCCTTTTTCCCTTTTGAATACTGTAATTTTGTAAATTTGTTTAGTGCAGATACAGAGGGTGTTTTGTGATTTGTAGAGTGTGGTTTTCCAAAGGAGGTGTGTGTTCTTGAAGGGTTTAAGATCACCTTTTTGTGTGTGTGGTTTGTAATCAAAGTTATTGATTGCTTAGTGGAATACCCAGTGGTTTCTGGGGACTGGATGTAGCTCTTGGTATAAGAGTGAACCAGTATAAATCTGCTATGTGATTTGTCCCGACCAGTCTTCGGTGATCGACCCAAAGACTGACCTCAAACGTCGCGCATCGATGCTTGGTGATGGAAGGGAGGCCACGAGTTGGACCCCAGACGCACTTACCAGGGGATTGGTTAGTCTTTGGACTTTGGTATTCTAAGGCCGATGTCGGAGATCGATATCGGACCTCGCCAGTAGAGGGAGAAGATCGAACATCGGTCATCTGAACATTCTAGAAGGCCTCTTAAGGTGGGCCTAAGAGTTATTATGATAACTTAACAGTTAAATACATGAGATGTGTGGGAAGCCTAAGTCACGAGGGATCCATGCACGTGGTGTGTATGACGCATGAAGGCGCAACACGTGAGGATGATCCCGGGAGGCGTTAAAAAACTCATTAGGGTTATGGTTTCCAGGGAAGCTGCATGCATGACACGTGAATACTTAGGACACCCACGAAGGAGATGGTGCTAGAGATGGGTGGTGGAACTGTCTGAATTCGACATACACTACGAACCTAGATGTTCCATCAAGGGCCAGATCTATGTCGACTTCGTAGTAGAACTTTCCTCGGCAGCTACACACCAAGAAGGGGCAGATTTCAGGTGGGTACTCTCTGTAGATGGATCCTCAAACCAACAAGGAAGTGGAATAGGTGTTATCCTGGAGGGACCGGAGGGGTTGCTGATTGAGCAGGCCCTACGGTTCGCTTTCTAGGCCAGCAACAACCAAGCAGAGTACGAGGCCCTGATCGCGGGAATGTTGTTGGCTAAGGAGATGAGAGCAAAGGGGCTGTTGGCAAAGAGTGACTCTTTGTTAGTTACAGGCCAAGTCACGGGGGAATACCAAGCTAAAGACCCTCAGATGGTCGCATACCTAGAATATGTCCAGGTCCTGAAAGAGTCGTTCGAAGTGTTCAAATTAGTCCATGTGCCCAGGGAACATAATGCCCGAGCAGACCTGCTTGCAAAGCTAGCCAGCTCGGGCAAGGGGGGCACAAAGAGGACGGTGATTCAGGAGACCCTGAAGACGCCTTGAACCACCACGGACAATATGGCAGAAATTCAACAAGTTAGCACATCGGAAGGTGCGAGGAGGAGTCATCAATCGCTAACGCAAGAGACAATGAAAACACCCAGAATAAGCAGATACCCAGTTGTCGAGGAGGTAGCGCCACAAGTTTACTAGGTTCAATCATGAGAAACCTAAATGACGGCCTACCAGCGCTACTTAGCCAATGAAATACTCCCATTAGAACCCGCAGAAGCTCGAAAAATCAAGAAAAATTTGAGCAAGTACACCCTGATCGATGGGAAACTATTCAGGCACGGATTCACCCATCCTATACTGGTATGCATGGACGGTGAGCAATGCACGCGCATCATGGCAGAACTACATGAAGGGATATGCGGTAGCCACATTGGTGCCGAGCTCTCTCGTCAAAGGCCATTCGTGTAGGGTATTACTGGCCAACCATGAGGGAAGATTGCACGAGATACGCCCAACGGTGCAAGCAGTGCCAATAACATGTTGATTGGCACAAAGCGCCCCCAGAGGAGTTTGTTAGAAAGTATGGCTTTGATGACTTTTTACAGCAAGAGCATCGCGTTTGTCAGAAGTAATAATTGTCCCTGAGGACGGATATCGATCCCACAAGGAACAGTGAATTATCGAGTACAAAATTCGCTAAATATAACAACAAAACAATAAAAATAGTTTTGAAGTGATTGTGGTGACACTGATTAATAAAAAAAACAAACAAAGAATTAGTTGCTTCAATTGGAAAAATAGGGATTAGGTTTCATCTCTCCCACTCTCATGTATTTTGATTAGCATGTTAATATTGAGTTCTTTGATTGAAATTGATGCCCGTA
>Ga0123341_1004090_pt1 | contig 12718 bp, 5 predicted proteins | sample Turbeapinknodule_FD_89959 | JGI IMG/M metagenome (GOLD analysis project Ga0123341, IMG submission 89959) | Root nodule microbial communities of legume samples collected from Mexico - Turtle bean Mexico pink nodule | ecosystem: Host-associated > Plants > Roots > Nodule | place: Mexico: Nepantla... | reverse complement strand
GTCTTTTAGAGACTAATTTAAAATCTAAAATATTAGTAGCTAAAACCTTGATAGCTAATTTAGATACCAATTTAAAGACTATTTTATAAATTTTTATTAATAATAGAAACCATTTTATATATCAATATTTTGTTAGTCTATACAATATTATCTAATTTAATTAATATAGTGACTAATTATTTTTTATCTCTAAATTTGGTAGTTATTTAATGATGTAATATCTTTAGTTTTCAATTTAACTAATATAATTTAATATTATTATCAAATTTAAATACATAGATTACATATAAGCACTTAATTAGTTATATGATGAGTATTGCCAATTTGAATTTTTTATTAATGGTTGAAAAAATTTCAAGTATAGTTACTCAGAAAAGTAAATAAAAATTGCTTGCCAAGGGTTACTTATATTTCTTGATTCAAGATTCCTTTTAGGTAAAGAGAGTTTACTTTCATTATTTAAATTCTTATATTTAGAAATTTCTTCACTTGATATGTTTATATTTTGTGTGTGTGTTTTGTTTAGGGTCTAAACTACTTCTCTTAAAACAAAACATATTTGATATGAAAAGTTAAAAAAAAAAACAATTTTAAACGTTGTTTTCAAGAGTTTAGGGTTTAGGATTTATGATTTGAAATGTATGGTTTAGGGTTTAAGGTTTTAGGTGTATGGTATATGATTTGGGGTTTAATGTGTATGGTATATGGGGTAGGGTTTGGGGTTTTAGGGTTTAAGGTGTAGGGCTTGGGATGTAGGATTTAGGATGTAAGGTTTAGGGTGTAGGATTTAATGTATAAGATGCATGATTTAGGATTTATGATATAGGTCTAGTGTTTAGGATAGGATTTGAGGTTTACGATTTGGGGTTTACGATTTATGATTTGCGGGGTAGGATTTCAAATTTATACTTATAAGTTGTAGACATTTAAAACAAATTGACAAGAACTAAAAATAAACTTATATTACAATATAATTATTTATCATACTCCTAAAATATAATTTATATATTTAAATTATTTATATATTACAAAATTTCACCATAATTTATACTATATATTAAAAATATTTATTTATTAGAAATTTTAGTTTATATGAAATACACAGTTAGGTTATATACATTGCACAAACTGAAGTTATCTTAAAAAGACACCAGCATAAACACGTTATCATTCCAATTCCTAACAAGTAACAACTATAAAATTACATCCAAATTTTTTCTTGTGAAAGTCCATCTAAACTCCGGTCAAATGCATGCATATAAATAAAACTGACATTTATATAAAAATATATTTGGTAGCAAAGCAACTTATATCATCAAGTAAACAACATTTTCCACTTTTAAGCTTTTTTTATTAAATATTAGTAAAAGAAAGGAAACATATATGAGAAATTAACATTGATGTAATTAACTTATGAAGTTAATTAATGTGATACATGCTTATTACTGCTATTACATGCTTATTCATGTCTTAATTTTTTATGTTCTGTCGTTTTCTAATTCTATATCTAACTAAAGATTTATTTAATTCAAACATTTTGGTAACACCAAGAAGCCATTATTTCATAACTGTATAATGTAAAAAGCACAATCAACAGAAAAAAAATGGTATCAAGTTAGAATTAGGATTACGTTACATTAAAAGTTTGTTTTGCAAAGATAGCCAAAAACATGTTGATCAAAGGCATGCCAAAACCTATTATTTTTTCTCCATTTTTCACTTTGTGTTCAGTCTAAATCATTTTAAAAATTTGAATTGCTTTTAAAACTTTCCTACGATAATAAGATCATCTGGATTCAATTTCTGTATATATTCTGACTGACTTGGCAAAACAAACTAATACAGTAGACAAAAATACAGATGACATTGAAACCAAAATATATACAAAGCTTTGATATCATTCATAAAGCAATAGATTAACACGTTATATATATTGTAACATTTATCTTCATCGCCTATAGGCCTGAAATGAATATGAACAAAGAAGCGTTAACTTTTGAGAAAGTTCAACTCCCACAAGCTAGGCATTCTTCACGGTTGGTTAAAGAGCACAACATTTGTGCCATTTTTGTATTATCATCACACTCCACATTGTCCTTTTCTTGCATTTCATTAGACTTTTCCTGCATTCACAGCAAAGATATTTCTTATCAAATTGTGCAAATAATTGAATGGAAAAACTGATAATGAATTTTTGTTACTTTGAGAACAGAGGTGTCCACGGTGAACTTGATAGCATCTGCTGCAGCTCGTGATCGAAGATAGTACATTCCTGTCTTTAGACCCTTTAATCACCAAAAAATAAAGCAAAACATTGATCAACAAACAGTTGGTCTAGAATTCTCTAACTGTGTGTAAAGAATAATGTCAACCAGCAAGGAAACAAAATAAAAAATATCAAACAATTATACCCAAATGTATATTTGTACCTTGGACCATGCATAGAAATGCAAAGAAGTCAGCTTTCCGAAGTTGGGTTGATCAATGTGAATATTTAAGCTTTGGCTCTGATCTATGTAGCAACCTCGATCAACAGCCATATCTACCAATGTCCTTTGTTTAATCTCCCAAACAGTTCTGCTCGTACAAAATTAGAGTGAATACATTGAAGCAAAATTTTGGGTTTTAAAGAGATGGTAAAATCTCATACTTGTATATAGTCTTCAGTTCATGAGGTATTTCTGGAATTTTCTGAACAGAGCCATCTTCATAGATAATATTATTCTTCAATGTAGGAGACCACAGTCCCATTTCAGTCAGATCATAAAGAAGATGCTTGTTGACAACAACAAACTCACCACTAGAAACCAACGGTTGTCAATTAAAATAGGATCGTGCGACAATAATAGACCAAGACAGAATAAGATAGGGTGAAAAGGCGAACCTTAAAACTCTACGACTGTAGATATTTGAAGTATATGGTTCAAAGCACTCATTATTTCCAAGAATCTGGCTAGTGGATGCAGTAGGCATAGGAGCCACGAGAAGTGAATTTCTCACACCATTCTCCGATATCATCTCCCTAAGTGCAACCCAATCCCAACGTTTTGAGGGCGTCACACCCCACATGTCTGGCTGGAGAACTCCCTGAGCAATATAAAAAAGACTTAAGCAAGTAGAACTATCTTGGATGCGTAGATTACTAACTACATACCTTGAAATTAAGTTGCATAGGCATACGAGTGCCATAAAATTAGATAAATATGCTGTATAACTATACTTGAGCTTGGGACCTCAATCAGAGGACCTTTGAAAGCCACTTAAGTTGTTATACCTTGCTTACAGGACTACCACTATATGTCTCATAGGGACCTTCTTTTGCAGCCAAATCACATGAAGTTTTCAGTGCATGATAGTAAATAGTCTCAAATATCTCTTTGTTCAATTGCTGAGCCTGCATTCATATCCAAGTAAACAATCAGACTGAAGCCCAAATAAAACGATTATAAACAACAGCCCCGGGAGAAGATTTACCTCTGGTGAATCAAATGCCATACCAAGCAGTATGAAAGTATCAGCAAGACCCTGTACTCCAATACCAATGGGTCTGTGCCGTAAGTTTGACCGTTTTGCATTTTCAATTGGGTAGTAATTAACATCAATCACTTTGTTCAGGTTTGTTGTGACCAGCGCAGTAATCTGTCATTTGTGAAAATGTCAAAAACACAACCATCACAAGTTTAGCTGTACACAATGGCAATGTCAATTACGTAAACTACACAAGTTGAAATACAGAATGTTGGTTGTTGATAATAACCGTACCTCGGCTAGCATATCAAAGTCAAAAAACCGATTCCCAGAGCCTGTGCTTCCAACAAGCTTAGATGGATGAGACTCCACTGAGACACCCTTGTAGTAAGAAGAAAAACATTTAGATCAGAATGAAAAAGTGGTGCAAACCAATTAATGTGACCACAACACATCCAACAAGCAAGAGATAGCATAACTTCTCTCTTACATATCGTGGTAGTGCAATGGATGCCAGATTGCACACAGCAGTTTCAGTTGGACTTGAATACTCAATTATCTCAGTACACAAGTTAGACGATTTAATTGTTCCCAAATTCTGTTGGTTGCTTTTCTTATTGCAAGTATCCTAGAATAAAGAAAAAACTGGATGAATTCAACGGGTGAAAACAACAAACACAATCTAAAGGTGTGAGTCAAAGAGATTTATGTACGCCACCTTAAAAAGCATGTAAGGGGTTCCGGTTTCTATCTGTGATTTCAGAATTTCAAACCAGAGGCTCTGAGCCTGGACAACCTTCTTTGCTTTCCCCTACATGTTATAAAATATATTTAAGGTGCTAATAACCAACATGTAAAAGCACTTCAATAAACACGCAAAAACAAACCTACAAGTGAAGACTCAACTTACTTCTCTTTCATATCGATGGTAAAGTTCCTCAAATTCCTCACCCCAACAATCTGCCAAACCCGGTGCTTCATTGGGGCAAAACAAAGACCATTGTCCATTACTCTGAACTCTTTCCATAAAGAGATCAGGCACCCAAAGAGCGTAAAACAGATCTCGTGCACGATGCTCCTCCTGCAAACACAATAGCAATACACTTGGTGACAAGAATAAATAATGTTCAACCAGCTCCCTTGATGACAGCCAAAATACTTTGTTAACGCCACCTTTCAGTTAACTCGGTCATACCTTCCCTTGATTTTTTCTTAAATCCAAGAACTCAAACATATCAGCGTGCCATGGCTCCAAGTACACAGCAAATGCTCCTACAACAAGATCGTAATCTTACAGTTTAAAAAATCAAATTAAAAGGAGACATGAAAAATGGGCATTGCTTATAAACGATATACCTTTCCTCTTGCCTCCCCCCTGATCAACATAGCGGGCAGTATCATTGAACACACGTAACATTGGAACAATACCGTTGGACGTCCCATTTGTCCCACGAATATAACTACCCGTAGCACGAATGTTGTGGACAGAGACACCTATTCCTCCAGCTGATTTGCTAATGATGGCACACTCCTTCAAAGTTTCATATATCCCCTCTATGCTATCATCATTCATGCACACGAGGAAGCAGCTACTCAGCTGCCAATTCACATAAGCAACAACATAAATAAGAACACAGATCATCAATTCACTGATGGTGCAAAACATAGATAAAAAAGACCAAAACATAATACTTTTAAAATGGTGAAATAAAATGTACTCGTACTTGAGGCCTAGGAGTTCCAGCATTGAAAAGTGTTGGAGATGCATGGGTGAACCATCGTTGAGACATCATGTGGTAAGTTCTGACAGCAGATTCTATGTCATCCTTGTGAATCCCAACCGCGACTCTCATCAACATGTGTTGGGGCCTTTCAACAACCTGCCCTTGAACCTTCAAGAGGTAAGACCTCTCGAGGGTTTTGAACCCAAAATAATCATAGTCAAAGTCCCTGTCATAAATTATCTCGCTGTCCAAACGAGAAGCATTCTACAACCAAACAAAAATAACATAAAAGATCATTTCAGCACATACAAAAGATAGACATTCAAACAAAACTTCAAGCATTATATATCTTCGATCACAAAATGAAAATCGGTCTTCTATTCTACACTCAATACCAAAACGACATTTATAGTTGTGAAACGAGGTACGCATTTTAAAAAATACCTACAAAACAAAAAGAATATTACATGATCCAAAAGTATCATAATCTCAAACAATCTACTCATACTATATAATTGAATTTACCTAATTCTTTCTTTTGAACTAAAAAAGTTGCGTGTGACACCGAAATTTAAAAGAATCACAGACACTTCGCAAACGTGTGCCAAATTACATCTTCCTAAAATGAATAGTACCTTCATAATTACTTCATAAACATCATCAGCGATCAGAGGAGCCTTCAACCCAGATTTCTCGTTAAAATGATAGTACATGATTTTGATCCTAAAACCACAACAAGTATGAGTTCAAACCACACAAAACCACGCAATAAATTAAAAACGCGATTTTAATTTCCAGTGACACCTACGTCTCCGAGAACAACTTTTTGGTTTTCTTGTGGAGATTCGAAACGGCAATCCTAGCAGCCAACTGCAACACCAAACGAAATCACTTATAGTAACCCATCCAAAACATAAATGAGACCGCAATTTCAACCGATTAAACTGAAATTGACGAAAGGCAAACTAACACTAGCGTAATCGGGATGGTTTGCGGTCATAGCGGCGGCTGTTTCGGCGGCCAATTCGTCGAGTTGACTGGTAGTGACGCCTTTGTAGACGCCGGCGCAGACTTTCTGAGCGACGAGAACGGGGTCGCAGTGAACGGTGCTCAAGCCATAACTGAGTTTCTTGAGGCGCGCAGTTATTTTGTCGAAGTGCACCGTTTCTTGGCGTCCGTCCCTCTTCACGACGTACATTTTTACTGACTGTCACTGGTAATGGTGGTTTTGTGATGTTAAACAGATTTGGCGCGAGTAGGAGAAGGGACACTGACGTGAATATATAGGGGAGGGAAAGGGGGTTTGAAATTAGGGTTATGCTCGGTTTGATTTTGAAAATTTCCCGCTATTTATCTTAACGCCTTTTCTTGCGCATTTGTAGATGATGGCGATGTTGTGCTTTACGGGTGTGGGTAGGTGGCGGGTAATTGAGGGTGGAGCTAGCTGTGGGACCCACTTTTATAGTTGGCTTAAGCGAAACTTCTTCAGCACTCTTCAGCACTTTGGCGCCGCTTGGGTCTATTGGCTATCACCCGTTGGATTGATGGGCTTGAATATTTGGACGGCTGTTAGAAAACCCTTCCTCACCAATTCTCTTTTCTGCTGTTATCTTCTTTGGTACTCTTTTGTATGATTTTGTTTTTTTAAGTTTTAAATCGCACGTGACAGACTTTAGCATGTTTAAGAGTGTGTGTGAGGTAGTTGTGAAAATTAAATTGTTTTAAAATTTAATTATTTATATTATTATTATTATATAAGGAAAATATATTATTTAGTCATTTTTTATTTCATCTTTTTTAAGAGTTTTTTAAACTATTTTTTGTGGTTCTGCAATACTTTTTATGTTCTAAGAGTCATACATCATTTTTAAGAAACATATTGATGTAGTCCAAGATCTTATTGTGGATTGGAATAGAATGAGGCAGCAAAAGACTTTGGAGAAGGAGTAGAACGAGTGATTTTGGACAGGTGAAGTTTGGGCAATATGAATGCAATGAAGGGGAAAGAGGTGTGGCTAACCATCCAAGGTTCATTGGGCCTCCTAATCTCATTAGGACAAATAGATTTGGAGAATACTTCATTCAATATATGTCAGATCTAAATACAATAGGTTCATGTGAGGTTTTTATGAAAAGGGTGCGTGTAGTTTGCTCCTTAAGTTACCATAACCCTAATTAAGCAAGTTTGACTATAGTGAGGTTTGATGGTTTAAGGAGGGGTGTGTATGTCCTCTTAAGATACTTTAGAGACCCTTGTTTATGTGACAAGTGAGGGTTTCTAGAGTTTCTTTGATTCATCTACAAAATACTTTTAAAAGTAAATGAAAATACGAATCTTATACATGAGTATTCTACTATTTATACATTTATATGACTAGAAGATATAATGAAGCACATAAGAAGAATCTTTTGGTTATTGTGACCTTACTCTATTATTCTAGTCATAGTCAGAGTTAGAGGTTTGTGTATGTTGTTGGATGGTCTTCCATCACATATACTTAGTTTTATTCCAATGATAAACAATTTCAATAAACTTTCACTTTTATATTTTTATTTTTACATAATTATATTTCAATATAAATTTTAGTTAAGAACTTGTTTACATTTTACTTGGGAAGTTATGTTTTTACTTTGTAATGATAGTTTCTTATATAATAAACTTTTGTTACACTGGGTGTGTCATATAGAATATATGGAATGATAAATTTCAATTTTTTAGTTTTTCAAAGTGAAGAAACTTGTTAAAAAATCATAATTGGAGATGTTCTAAAAGACGAATACATATTCAAATAATTGACTCAAAGGAGAAAATAGATGAGTTGAATATAGATTAACTCATTACATTAGAAAAATGAAAACTTGAAAACTAAGCATGAAACTTTAGAAATGATATATAGAAATTCTTTATGTAATTTTGCAAGGATACTTCAAATTGTGAAAGTTATGGGAATTTTCAAGCTAAAATTGAGTATCTTTTAGAGACATTTGCAAAATTCATAATGGGAATATCAAATTTTGATGCACTCCTTAATGACATATCAAAGCAGAGCATTAAAAAATTACCTTTAGAAAATCATTTAACTTATCTTTTATGACATGTTTTTATTGTTTAAAAATGATACGTACATCCAATACATGCTAAAATTCATGACATTTGTAGTGAGAAGTTATTTGGATTCTCAAAAGGATATCACAAGAGTTACTAATCTTGAATGATTCAAAGTTGTTTAACTTGATTTTGTTGGATTGTCTCAAAGTTAAATAATAAATATGGTATTTGGATAACAACCATTCTAAGACAACTGACAAGACATTCTAAGACTTAATATAAATGTCCATTTAAAGTTGTCAAAATATTGAAACACTAATATAGACCAAGACCAATGTACTGATAATCAATTCACTAACTAAATGTATTGATTTTAGTATTTTTATCATTGTCTATGCAAAATAATCAATTTTGCTAAACTTCTAATTAATCATTTCATTTGTTACATGACTTATTCCTTTTGTAATGTTTATCCTATGGATTTTTCAAAAATTAACTATCAATCATAGTATTGATTTGTTTTTAATGAGTTTTAATGGTTTTTCATTACTCTTTTGTCTTTATACAAGTTGGTGACATTTTGTCTCCCACAACCTTTTGAGAAACATTTTTTTATGTTGTATCAATTAATCTCTTTTGCTTGGAAACACTAGTCAGATAAAAAAATGTCTTCTTCCAATCTCAAAACAGTGAAGAGAAATGTAGTGAAAAAACTGTGGGAAATGCTAAGTTTAGTTTGAAACGATTCATCGAAGAGTGAAAGAAGTAAACATATCAAACAATGTTATTGGTTTCACTTTGATGGAGACAAAGTTACCATTTATATTAAATATTTCACAATGTTGTTGTGCTAAAAGATTATATGAGGACATCCTACCAACTTTAACATTTTTAAGATCATTTGATATGAAAATGGATGAAAGATTATTAGCTTTGTTATGACTTAAGTACTTATTATTAAAGTAACAATGTTTCTAAATCAAATATTTAAACAAATATTTTAATCTTACCAAAATAATTGATTATCACTTTGAATTAACTAATATCTCCAAACAAATATGGTTTATCGTGCGATATTATGCTTCCACAGATAATCTTGATACGTTTTTTTCTTCTTTTTTTTACTTCCATGACATAATAGAAAAATCAATAAAAATGCAATACTCAGATACTGATTTTCCAATTGTTTGACTACCTCCTTAGTCTGAGTCACAATAAATTGTCAATGTCAGATTATTCTCGAATGACAATAGTAATCTTTGTCCCGGTAATCATTTGATATGTACATGGAATATTTATTTTTTTTATTTTTATTTCATTTATGTATAATTATATAGTCATTTAGATATTGTAATTTTTTTATAGAATACTCGTGCGTGCACGGGTAAAGGGCTAGTTCTTAAAACATTTTTCTATATAAAACACACTGATTTTGAAAACTTATACAAATCATCTTTTCTTTCAGCGCATTTTTATTATGGCAGAAAAGAAATTTTATTCTACGGCCTCAGTTGTCGCCTCGGCACGGGCACCTGTCCCCAGCGGTGCAAGAAGTGAGAGTTGAGAAAAATATGACGGTGTCAAGGAACTTTGGTATCCAAAAATATCAGAGCAATAAAAGCGCAAATATAAGGAATATCATATTAGAGTATCTTGCAACAAATCTTGAAGATGATAATGATGCGGAGCAATCATGTTGCTGGTCTTCTCTTATTTATGGAAGCGATATTGAGAATCTTTATTACAACGACGATGAAGAAAGCGTTAACTTCGACGATGATAAAGAAAGTGCTAACATCAACGATAATGAAGAAAGTACAAGTATCGATGATGATGAAGAAAGTGCTAGCATCGACGATGATGAAAAAAATATTAAGGAAATAATAATTATCAAATTATACGCAATTATCAAAATAAGAATAATAACTAAATAAGTATGAGTGAAGAGCTTTTTGTAAACACCAAATACACTCTTTCAAGCAAATAAATAAATAAATTATAAATCAAATATTATTATATAAGAAACAAACATCAATGTATACAAATAAATAAATAAACTAAACATACTAATATAAACAATGTATAAAGAAAAATAATACACGTAAAAAGATAAATTGTTGAATTATTTGACCGGAATGTAGTTGTTCATTCGTTGGTGTACATAGTAATTGAGAGAGTATGTAATTCAAAATTTTATATTGTTTAATTTATTCATAAACAAAAATTATGTGTGTATTATTCTTTAGTTATTATTAATTATTTTTTTATTAGTTATTTATTATCTAATATTTATTTTATTTATTTTTATTTCTATAATTATATAGTCATTTAGATATTGTAATTTTTTTTAATAGAATACCCATATGCACAGCAAGGGTACATGCCTAGTTTTTTTTTTTTTTTAATGAAAGTTTTCATGTTAGGCATCACTATGAGGTACATGCCTAGTTCTTAAAACATTTTCCTATATAAAACATACTTATTTTGAAAACTTATATAGATAATTTTTTCTTTCAGTCCACTTTTGAAAATAATTTTTCTTCCACGGCTTCAGTTGCCGCCTCGGCACGGCTTGCATCGTCCTCAACGGTGCAGGAATGAGAGTTAAGAAAAATACGACAATCTCAAGAAACTTGGGTATCCAAAAATAATAGAGGAATAAAAACTCAAATAGAACGAATATCGGATTAGAGGAGCAATCATATTGCTGGTCTCCTCTTATTTATGCAAGCGATCTTGAGAATATTTAATGCGACGACGATGTAGACAACGTTACCATCGATGATGATAAAAAAAGTGATAGCATCGGCGATGATGAAGGAAGTAGAATCGACAATATTGTACGCAATTATATGCAATTAATTTAATAATGATATAATTTCTTGATTAGTGTATCCCTACATAATTAGTTTGTAATTTGGAGAGAGAAAGTCTCCATACACTTATATATTTTCTGTATTATGTAAATACACAGAAGAGAATAAAAAGATATTCATTTTTCTTAACATATTCTTATATAATCTCAAACTTATTTAACGTAAATAAGAATGATAACTAAATAAGTACGAATGAAGAGCTTTTTGGAAACACCAAATACACTCTTTCAAGAAAATAAATAAATAAATTATAAAACAAATATTATTATATAAGATATATACATCATTGTACACGAATAAATAAATAAACTAAATATATTAATATAAACAATGTATAAAGAAAAATAATACACGTAAAAATTTAAATTGTTCGAGTATTTGATCGGAATGTTGTTATTCATTTGTTGGTGTACATAGGAATTGGGAGAGTATGTAATTCATAATTTTATATTTTTTAATTTATTTATAAACAAAAACTATGTGTGTATTATTCCTTAGTTATTATTAATTATTATTTATTTATTATTTATTATGTAATATTTATTTTATTTATTTTTATTTCATTTATGTATAATTATATAGTCATTTATATATTGTAATTTTTGTATAGAATATCCATGCACAGCATAAGTAGATGGCTAGTTCTTAAAACATTTTCTTATATAAAATGCACTAATTTTGAAAACTTATACAAATTCTCTTTTATTTCAACGCACTTTTATTATGGCAGAAAAAAAAAATCTTCTACGGCTTTAGCTGCCACCTCAGCACGGGTACCTGCATCGTTTCTAGCGGTGCAAGGAGTGAGAGTTAAGAAAAATATGGCGGTCTCAAGGAATTTGGGTATTAAAAAAATCAAAGCAATAAAAGTGCAAATAGAATGAATATCAGAGTAGATGCGACAAATCTTGAAAATGATAATGATGCGGAACAATCATGTTATTGGTCTCATCTTATTTATGCAAGCAATCTTGAATATATTTATTGCGATGACAATGAAAAAAGCATTAGCATAGAAGATGATGAATAAAGTGCTAACAGACGATGATGAAGAAAGAGTTAGCATCGATGATGATGAAAAAAGTATTAAGAAAATAATAATTAATGTATGCAATTAATTTAATAATGATAGAATTTCATGATTAGTGTATTAACTTGTAATTGGGAATGAGAAAGTTTCCATACACTATTATACAAAATAAGAATAATGATTGAAACTAAATCTATCCCGGCAAGCATTATTTGCATCTGCATTATTTTCAAATGTATTAAGGGTAATATTTTCTATATCAACTGAAATGGTTGGTAATGATAAATGTGAATGAAATATATATATATATATATATATATATATATATATTTGCAAATCAAATAAAGATAAAATATAAAATTATGAATATATGACTACCTCGTGGATATTGTATCTAACAGATTCTGTATGTTTTATATTTTGCAACTACAAAACATCAAGAAAATGCTTACAAAACACCCCTTGTATACATTGCTATGACAATAAATATAATACACAATGTTATTTGTAATTTGGGTCAATTTTTTGTTTTGTTTTTTTTTTATGTATTTTTAATTGTTTACTAATAATT
>Ga0123341_1004089_pt1 | contig 12720 bp, 11 predicted proteins | sample Turbeapinknodule_FD_89959 | JGI IMG/M metagenome (GOLD analysis project Ga0123341, IMG submission 89959) | Root nodule microbial communities of legume samples collected from Mexico - Turtle bean Mexico pink nodule | ecosystem: Host-associated > Plants > Roots > Nodule | place: Mexico: Nepantla... | reverse complement strand
TTTAATCGGTGAAAATGAAAGGAAACACTAAGCATTAAGCAACTACCGAATGAAATTGACAAGGAATGAAAGAAAGAACACTTATGGAGTGAAGCTTGCTGGATTTGAGACTTGGAAAAAGCAATCACGCCACTTGGAGCCTTGTTCCAACATAAGTGAAGAAATGCCGTCACTCACCATTGGCACACAAGATAAGGCAAAGGAAGAAGACAACAAGACTCACAATTTTTCTCTAAATTTGAGTATAGTCTCTCTACTTCTAATTTCCAAATCTGATTGTACAAGGGCAGCACCTTTATTTATAGCCTATAAGGTGCTGAAATGCAAAGCCAAATGTGCCTCAAATGACACTCAAATTCGGCGCCAACTAGTGCATGAAGAAAGTGTGACTTTCCTTCCTAGTTTGGCACCTCCTAACTCCTATCTACACTCCCCTAGCATCCTTACTACTTACACACCTATTTATTACATCCGCACCCCTACTCTATAAAAGAAATAAGAAGAGCCATCTTTTGATACTCTTGTCCCAAAACTCTTGCCATGCTCCTATTGATTCGTTGGGCTTGGGCTTCATGAGCTTGAGCATCCTCTACTTGGTTTCCATCAAGTGAGGACTGTTTTGGTGGTTCAGGGGTGGAAGTTTATTTTCAAAATGAGAACGAGTTCTTAACTGATTCAGGAGAGACGTGAAGGTAAAGTGAAGGTGATCATGCTTTGTTTCTAGGATAGATTGTCTTCTTGAGTGGTCCTCTAGCTGGCTTTGAATCCTCCTGAGTTGTGTTTGAATGTTGTTGATGACCTCTTCTAGGTTTTTGGAGGCTGGTGTGGGAGGCATGATCGTGAATGAAAGCACCATTGTTAGAATAGTAAATATGTTTTACGGTGATTAAGTATCTCTAAGTTGTAGTACTACTAAAAACTAGGTTTACTAACAATTTTTCTTCCTCTTTCTATTTTCAAAATTCTCTCACTTATATATCTGAGAATTAGGTTAATATAGTTGTTGGGCCTATATGCTATTGGGCCTTCTACCAGGATACTCTTGTTGTTGTTGGTTGCTCTATTTCTTTCAAAGAAAATATTGAAGCAATATTGGACGGCTTGTCTGATGACTATGATTCCTTCCTCACCTCCGTTACCTCAAGACTAGACCCATACACCGTTGAAAATCTTGAACCTCTTTTTTTTACTCAGGAAGAACGTTTTTAGAGATAAATCGTCTTTCTACTGAACATCTTATTCAAGCCCATAATACCTTCGTCTCCTCCCGTTTTTGTTCTTACAATAAATAAGGTAATGGACAGTCTCGTTCGTCTTCTTCTAAACCACCTCAATGTTCTTCTCAACACCCATATCATTCCAAGAATACATTGTTGCCTCTTTCTACTTCTTTCAATTTTCTCAAAATCATGTGTCAGATATGCAAGAAATTGGATCACTCTGTTGATGGGTGTTGGCAAGCCAATATGGTTATCGTACAAAATAAATAGTCATCGTACAAAATAAAACATAAAACATGATTCTACTCCCACAATGAACATGGAGAAAGAAATGATGATAAACAAGTTTAGACCAATTTGAAGAAACATTATTGACCTTATATTTTTTAATTTATTCAAACATAGTTCTTGACATAAGTATTCCACAATTAATTCATTATCAATCATTCAATATGGACTACCTACATCTTTTGTATCATAAGGGCATATTGCAATCAAATTTTGTTTTGATAAGTAATGATAGCACATCACAAGGTCATGTTATCAGTTGTCCAACTGACTATGTAAATTTATATGGTCGTCGTACAAAATATGATCCTATTCCAACAATAAACAGTGTAAAAGAAATAATGATTAATTTGAAAAAATATGATTGCCTTATTTATCTTTTTATATTTCTATATTTTGAATGTATTCAAACATAAGTGTTTAACATAAGTACACAACTTTGCTCTCTTTTTTTTTGTGCGAGTCAACGGGCCAATCCGTCCTTCTCCGTTGTTGGGGATGCGAGTTATATGGACGGGCTTAAGCGGGTCGGCAGGTTAAATTACTGAGCCCATCCATGCTTTTTGCTAGCAGGTTGAAGGGCGACCCACATGACATGTTTCGCATTGTCATCCCGTACTACAACCTCTATTGCAGACACTGCATCACATGTTTCCCGTCCCCGTATCTTTGCCACACCCATTCATTTCAAACTTGATCATGATAATTACCTAATATGAAAATAACAGGTGTTAGCCACCATTCATAGTCTCAATCTTGCATCATTCTTGGAACCTCCCATTGTTTCTTCCTCATCCACGGACTTTCCCTCTCTCTCCCGACTGTCATCAGTAAGATCAAGCCATAATTTTCCTTACTCCTTCATTGTTGACCAAAATGGTTGGTTTCAAAACTTCGTATGTAATATGGCACAATCTCATGGTATATTACTCCTCTCAAACACGTGCTCCAGTTAAAAACCTCAAAATCCAGCTTCGTACACCAAAGTGTGATCGAACAGTGTTGGGATATCTTATTAATCTTAACACAAAATAAACATTGGATACTCTTGTTGTTTGTTGTCCTATCTCTTTTGAAGACCATATTGAAGCAATCGTGGACGACTTGTTTGATGACTATGACTCCGTCATCACCTCCGTTACCTCAAAGCTGGACCCATACGCCCTTGAAGATCTTGACGCTCTTCTTTTAGCTCGTGAAGAATGTTTTGAGAAAACCTGTCTTTCTACTGAGCTTCTTATTCAAGCCCATAATACCTTTGTTTCTTCCCGTTTTTGTTCCTACAATAAACAAGGTAGTGGACAGTCTCGTTCAGCTTCTTCCAAACCACCTCAACGATTCTTCTCAACACCCATATCATTCCAATAATACATTGTTGTCTCCTTCTACTTCTTTCAATTTTCCCAAAATCATGTGTCAGATATGCAATGGACCACTCTGTTGACAGGTGTTGGCACAGGTACTATAGGTCCTCTTAATATGTGATAAGTGCTAATACCTCTCACTTTGCTCCTTCAGTTTGTGATGATAGTGAACCCTCCATTCATTCTTAGTGTACCATCGCTTGTTCCAGACAATCTCTGGTATCCGAAAAGTGGTGCAACACATCTTCTCGCTCATGAAGAATCATCCTTCACAAAAAAGACACCCTACACAGGTTATGATTCTGTAACCATAGGTAATGATGTTGCCTTGTCCATCAAACACATTGACTCCGCTACCTATAATGATTTCTCCCTCTTATTCAAATCTTTTTTCTCTAAATCAATTTTTACATTTTCCTCATATCACAAAAAATCTTTAAGCGTTTCTCAATTTGCTCGTGACAATAATGTCTTTCTTGAATTTCATTCTAACGTATGTTATGTAAAAAAGCAGGAAACAAATGAAATATTACTTCAAGAAAACCTTAAAGAGAGTTTCCGTGTGTTTGATGACTTTGTTCCTCTTTCTTAGTGTTTTGCTAACATTTCCTCTGTTCAATATTTGCCACAAACTTTTACTTTATGACATCATCGTTTTGGCCATGCACATGCATAGAATATTGAAACATTGTAATGTTTCTCACAATATTAATCACAAATTTTGTGACTCCTGCGTGCTTGGCAATATGCATCAACTACCATTTTCTAATTCTACTAATGTTTTCTATGCACCTCTTCAACTTGTTTATCTTGATATTTGGGGTCTTACATCTGGGTTTGCTTCTAATCCTTCTTTCTACTACATTACTTTTTTAGATGCTTATTCCATATATGTATGGCTATATCTTCTTCAACATAAATCTCAAGCATATACTGTTTTTCAAACTTTTCACAAATTTGTTGAAAAACAAACTGGTTCTCAATTCAAATGTATTTAGTCTAACAATGCTAAAGAATTTATTTGTTTTAAACCTTATCATGCTACTCATGGCATTCTTCATCACCTTACACGTCCTCACACCCATGAGTAAAATGGCTCTATTTCAAGAAAGCACCACCATATAATTGATATGGGTCTTACTTTGCTCACCACTCCATCTCTTCCAATGACATTTAGGGGTGAAGCCTTCACCACAACAACATCTATAATCAATGTTCTACCTTCTTCTACCATTCACTGTGACAATCCATATCATAAGCTTTTCAATAAACAACCTAACTACAGTTTCTTTAAAAAAATTTATTATGCATGTTATCCTTTACTTCGTCCATATAACAAACATAAGCTTGCTTTTCGTTCCACTATTTGCATGTTTATTGGTTACAATCGTGCACATAAAGGCTACCTATGCTTATCACCCATTGGTAAAATTTATATTAGTCATCATGTTTTATTTGATGAAAATGTTTTTCCTTTTCTCTCATATTTTTCTCCTATATCTCCTACTGAACATGATATGCTTTATTCTTCTCCTACAACTCCTGCTTTAATACCATCTTCTACTCATATTTCTTCTTCTGTTGTCACTCTTGATATCACTCATCCTCTATATGCATCTCCATCTCTAACCTCTTATGCACATTCACCATCTTCTCCTTGCATTCAAAATAACCATCCCATGATTACACGTGGGAAATCTGGCATATTCAAACCCAGAACATACAATACATATGTCAGTTCTTTTTTTGTTCCCACAACAATTAAAAATGCTATTCACCAACCTCACTGGTATGCAGTCATGCATGAAGAATACAAAGTTCTATGCGCCAACCAAACCTGGAAATTGACTACTTTACCTCCTAGCATTCAACCCATTGGTTGCAAGTGGGTTTTTAAAAACAAATACAATCCTGATGGCACCTTACACAAACACAAAGCGAGGTTGGTTGCCAAAGGTTTTTCATCAACTTAAAGGTTTTGATTACTCTGAAACATTTAGTTCGGTAGTTAAACCAACTACAATACACATTATTCTCACCCTAACTTTATCATATAATTGGCATATTAATCAAATAGATAGTAATAATGCTTTTCTTTGTGGTGCTTTACAAAAGCACGTCTTCATGCTTCATCCACCTAGTTTTGAATATGCAAATTCCAATCTTGTTTGTAAGCTCAAAAAAGCTATTTATGATCTCAAACAAGAACCACGATCATGGTTTTAAAAGTTAAGTTATGTTCTTTCATCCTTTGGGTTTTCATCTACTAAATTTGATTCATCACTCTTCATCAAGTCTCAAAATAACGTTACCTTATTTGTCCTCATTTATGTGGATGATATTATCATCACAGGAAGTTCGTATACTCCTATCTAATCTCTTATTCACTCCCTTCAATAACATTTTGGCCTAAAGGATCTTGGTAAGCTTCGTTACTTTCTTGGTGTAGAAACTTCGTGGACAACTGATGACTCTCTTCATCTTTCACAAAATAAATATACTGAAGATCTCCTACATAAATCTAGCATGCTTCTGTCAAAATCTCAACCCACACCCATGGTCTCTTCTCCTCGTTTATCTCGGGATGGCACCACTTCGTTTGACAATGCCTCGCCCTATCGCTTTGTTGTTGGCTCTCTTCAATATATTCTTACCACACATTTTGAACTCTCATATAATGTCAATAAGGTCTGCCAATTTATGCACCATCCTCAACAACATCATTGAAAGGATGTGAAACAAATTCTACGCTACCTTGCAGACTCTCAGACTCGTGGTCTTCTCCTTTGCAAGTCTTCACACCTTCATCTTCAAGCCTATGATGATGTTGATTGGGGTTCAGATCTAGATGGTAAAAAATCCACCACTGGGTAAACAATTTTTCTTGGTCTCAATCCTCTAACTTGGTAATCTTGTCATGAACTCCAAACACAAAACATTTTGATTTAGACCTTCACTTTGTATGTGACTCTATTCAATAGAAGCACCTTCATTTTACTCATATTCCTGAAACCACTCAAATCACTAATATTCTCACCAAGTCACTAACTACTACTTCCTTTCATTCCTCATGGTTATTCCCTATCCAACCATTAGTTTAAGGGACATTAGTTAACAACAACAAACTTTGTTATCTATTAACATGTTTATGTTTCCATGCAACTATAAAACACTATATTTATATTTCTTGTTAATAATAATACATACTCTATTTTCAGCTCTCAGTCTCATCTTCTTTGCCTTTTGCATACCACTCCTTCTCCTCTGTTATTTCTTACGTTATCAATACATCATTGTTAAGAACCACATTAATATCTAATAATACACAATCAAAATATATTTATTATTCAATAAAATAACTAAGTAAACAAATTATATTTACTATACTTAAAACTTAATTTAAATTCATAGTTTTAATCGTGATAACCAAAAGTTTAATTAAAACAGTATAGCTTAATGTTGAGTTATTCATATGATAAACTTTATCGAGAAATCAATCTTTAACACGTAACATCATTAATAAACCCACTTAAATTTAAATTTGAAGCATACAAAATCGCTTTTATACCTCAAATTTTAGTTGTGTAATTAGTTTGACTATAGTTGAACCCTTTGAAAATCTTAAAACTGCTAGACGTAATTTGGTTTTAATATAATGTATTTAGTTATTTTATGTTTCTATATTATTACACAAGTTTTATGTAAAAAAATTAAAATTTAATTCTAATAAGTAGACACATCAAATGGTCAACCCACATCTATCTTTAGAAAAAAATTGTAATAAAGTTTTATATTATCTATTCAACTACTTCTTCTGAAGTTAACATCTTATTTTAAGAGTATATTTGTGTAGGTATTCTTAAATTGATATGTGGAAGTCCTGAAAGGGCAGTGTAGTGATGAATGTAATCAAGAATAAAAGAATTAAGATAGTGATGATGGACCATGAGTCTTCTTTGATAAATGACATAATGAAGTGGAAAATGTAGATTTAGTTGATATACATCATGTTGTATGTAGTATTATTATATGATGTTGTGACATTTATGAATGCGGGCATTGAAAATCCATTACGTCATATTATTTTTAAAAGACTTACACTTATTTATTTTAATGTGTAAAATATTAAAATAAAAATTGTGGTATAATTTTTATATGAATAAAATTGTGACCACAAAGTAATTAAGACAACATTTTATAATCCCACCTAATTTTTATTTGAAATTAAATAAAAAAATAAAAAAGCAGGGTAATATTGTTATTATTATACGCGGTACATGACAAGGAGAGTCCCACCACGAAGAGATGTTCCCCAATGGCGCGGTTTGAGGAGAGGAATTGAGAATTGAGAAGCGAATGAAACGGCGGGGGGCAGTGTCGTTTCGTTGAATAACCCTTTTGTCTTCCGCACGCTCCCACAAGTAGCGTGCGGAAGACATGCGCGAAGGAGTGTGTGTGTGAATGAGTGTTGAAGTTGAACAACACAAAATCTGAATGCATCATCGCTCACTGTATCACTGTCAACAACACTCCCACAAGCATTAAAAGCTCTCAACTCCCCCACCCCACTCTTCTTCCTCTTCCCTTCTCCACTCACCTTCTTCTTCTCTTCCGTTTCAAAACCCTCTCTCGAGATCTCTCTCTCTCTCTAACTCTCCGCATGCACACCGCTTCCCTCGGCTAGATCTTCCACCGCGTTTCATGGATCCGGAAACGCACCCTCCTGCATTGTCTTCTCTCTCCTAGGGTTTCGCGTTTCACGTTTCGCGCTTTCAAGCGATGCGTTCTCTCCCTCGCGCTTCGGCCTGCTGCCGTATCCGTCATGACCGCCGTTGCCGGATGCCCTGCCGGAAGCTCGCCGTTTGCCACTCGCTCTTTCAGCCTTCTCTCTCCTCCTGACGATGCTCAGCGCCGGTGTCGCCTGCGGCTAAAGAGAATGCCGGTGTCGGTCCTCTTCTTCCTTGCTTTTCTCAACTTGCTTTTCTCTTCCCAGGGTACTTTACTTTCACTTCCTTCCTCTTTCACTCTCTTCACGCTCTACCAATTAAAATTGAAGTTAATGTTGAGTAATGGAAGAACAGCTTAACTTAAGGAGTTTTTCTTATATGGTTCTTTAGCTCTAATTCTGTGCTACTGTTGTTTTTTTTTACTTCGTTGCTGCCACGTGTGCTTTGTTGATGAGATGCTAATGCTTTCTCTGGGCTCACTGGTAATTAATATGTAGCACTACCTGCCAGACTGGATTTGTACATTTTTGCTCGTTGTAGTATGGCGGCAACTGAATTCTTGAATGTTATACCTTTTTTGTGGTGTGTTGTTTGAATTTTAGTTGGTGGTTGTTTTTTACTAAATCAGTTATTAATTTAGGCTTTGTTTCAATCAACTTATCCACAAGCACTTGTAGAAGAAAATAATAAAGTTGAGCTTTTATCATAAGCTAAAATCAACCTTTTGGAAAAGTTAAATGGGAGAGTCTCTGTGAAAGTTAAGTGTATAAGTTTGTTTTAGCTTGAGAGAGAAGCTCAAATCATTTTGCTTTCATTCTGTTAATCTGGCATATCATTGTTTCACCTTAGCATCTGATATGTCGACACAACCTGGACTTCACTTGCCAAACCTAATTCTTTAATGTAGCATTATGTCAGATTCTTTTTATTTGATCACTGTATATTTTTTCCTTCATTAGGTACATAGTTCATTTAGTATTTTAATCCAATGGCTCCTTTCCATTAAAGCTGAGCTATAACAATTTCATCCATATGCTAATATACCCTCATGACGTCTATCTTCTCTATGTTATACGCTACTAAACCGAGCATTGAATTGCACAATCAAGTAACACATCTTATCCGCTTCTCAAATCTTGAAGAATGAATTGAGTGATCTAATCCCTTTTAATAACTATTTCTTTGTGACTAATCTGGTTATTATGTGTTCAGTCCCTGTTATTAATTGTACAAAAAGGTCATTTTGTGAATTGGTTCTTTTATAGTATGTTGTGAAGTATACTTGGGTATTGGTTGACGGAATACTGTAAAAAATCTTTGCCTCTTTGGTTGATAAGCTTCTGTCAGAATGAGTCCAATGCGGTATTTATGTGTGCGAATGCTCCAGCATATGTTGAATTTTACTCTTTTTTGGTTGTACAAATGGTAAGAGAAAGAAAAGTAATCTCAATGTAACTACTAACTACAACCAGTAAAATCCATGGAAAACATTCTCTCATACCCAGATTGTCCAAGACACATCATGTTGAGCCCCTCATTTAGCTAGAAAATGTATAAACTGATTGTTTTCCTAGAAAAAATACTTCAAACTCACTATTTATCACACTTTCTGTTATAAATGAAAATAATTATCAGTTACCATTTTATTTTCAGGACATTCCTAGAGGTCCTCTATGGATGTTAGTGTTGAGTGTAATGTCTGACATAATAGGTTCTTTGCATGCAGTGAAGTCCTTTTCTTTGAGTGTGTCATTTGCTTCATCAGAACAAGCTAAAATGTGGTTCGTTAAACCTTCTTCTGGACCTTCTTCTGCACCCATTCCATCTCCAAATCATCAAGGTATATTGTTTTATCATATATTTGAATAGCTTCATGTTTTAACCATAAATTAGCTTTGTGTATAAGGGATAATATTCTCTTATTTTAGGTCCTTACATGACTCCAAGACAGAGACATCGTTATCGTCACCATCACCATCACAGCACGAGACCTTATGCAGTGGCTCCACCCCCTTCAAAAGACCAAGGTAGCTTTTGGAATTTAGACAATCAACCCCCCTTCCCCTTACACTTTTGAGGGCAGAAATAGTTTTAAGGTAATATCCCCACCTTTGCGGTGGTGGTCTTCTCTTTTCCTTAAAAAGAGAAGCTGGTCAATGGCCAAACAGAATTCTGGAGAATCTCTAATATTAAAATAGAATTTCTTAATGAAGTTTAAAGCCAAAAGCAGAAAAGTAGATTGATGGAGAGGACCATTTTTACTTTTAAGAAGATAATTTTTTTTGTCCAAACACTACTTTATTTTATAATATTTAAACAACTATTGTTCTTTACATTTTTGTGTTTATTATATTTTTTCTCTACATGTTTTTCTGAACTCTCTATTTAGTCAAATAAGATGATCAACAGAAGTGACTCTTAATTATGTATGTAGTAATATAAATTCTATAATTATGTTGCTTTCTTAGTTTTTTTAGTGTATGTAAACCATGGTAAGATTAGGGCTGGCAAAGTGGGCTGAGCCACCAGCCCGCCACTAATTTGGTGGGCAGGTTGACATTTTGAACCAGCCAGCCGCTTTGACTGGTGGGACTGAGGTAGGGTAAACTGGTGGGACTGAGGTAGGGTGGGGTAGGCTGTCCCACCTGTCCGTTTTTTATATGAAAAGTTAAATAAAAATACAGTTTAACATTTACATTTTTTTATATTGTATTATTTGAAGGATATGAATATGCAATAATATTATAATTTAAATCATAACTTACAAAATTAAGTTCCAATTATTAGTTATAAATTATAATGGAGTAATTCAACATGTAAATGTTATAATTCTATTAATTTATCCAATTAGAGACATTAATTAACCAATTTAAAACTTAGAAAATGTTACATGATTAAGTTTTTTTTATTAAAAAGTGTATATATATATATGCGTGTGTGTATGTATAACATTTAAAAAATAAATTAAAAAATAAGAAAAAAACTAGCAGGCTGACCTGCCTGCTCGTCCTCTTGTGGGAAGTTCAGGACTCTCTGCCTGCCTAACCCTAGCAGGGCGGACCTAATCGGGCTGGGCTGGCTAGTTTTGCCATCCCTAGGTAAGACAATATAAACAGAAATGATTTCTAGAACATAATATTTGGTAGAAAATTCTTACTGGATCAGTTTTACTTTTCGATTAGACACATCTTATGTTAGGAATTTTTTTTACAATATTTGCCTCTTGATGTTTTTGAAATTGTCTTGGTGTGTGATAATGATTGCTCAGCCCCCCCTCCCCCCATTTTATTGTATAAATGAATTTGTATGGTTTTTAATTTTGGATGTTCAGTAGCCCTTGCAATGTGAAAATTACGCGCTAGTTCTAAGTTGCAGGATGGTTTAATGATTTAACTAATACAATAGGCCTCATTTTTCGTGCAAACTCAAATTAGTGATTTCTGTTAAATAAAGCCTTTCACTGATTGATTGGAGTTCTGAACTTAATGTTTGATGTTTTTGGCTCTCCCTTTTAGTGTCTCATACTATATACTCATTTATACTGAAATCTCTGGCAGCTTGTGACCAAATCTGTACTGAACCGCTTACATCCACTCCCTTTGGTTCACCTTGTGGTTGTGTATTTCCCATGAAGGTCCGGCTTACACTGGATGTAGCACCTTATGCTGTTTTTCCAGTAATGACTGAGTTAGAGAATCAAATTGCATTAGGCACGTATCTAGAGCAGAGTCAGGTGAAGATAATGGGTGCCACTGCTGACAGTCAAAACCAGGGAAGAACTGTTGTTGATATTAACTTGGTTCCGCTGGGAGAGAAATTTGACAATACAACTGCAGCTTTGACATATGAGAGGTTTTGGCACAAGAAGGTTCCTCTAAATAGGAGCCTTTTTGGTGATTATGCTGTTGTGTACATTACTTATCCAGGTATTTGTGTTTCTCCTCATAACATTTTACTTTATTAGTATCATGTTTCTGTTTGAGTCTAAAGCTGTTGGTATCAGGAATGCCATCTTCGCCCCCATATGGATCTTTTGTTGGGAGTGGTCCCAGCCAAAGTGTTGAGGGCATTCTTCCGGTCAGTGCCAACTTTGTTAGCAAGAACCAGAAAATGAATGTCAAGACCATAATCATCATTGCTTTATCTTCATTTGTACTCTTGCTGGTTTTGGTGGGAGCATTTTCAATTATTTTGAAATGGAGGAAGACTAGGAGACCATCGAGTGCTGTTGGCCCTGCATTCACATCATCTCTGAACAAGAGATCAGGTATACTTTTGAAAATATTTTCACATTTAAAAATAGTTTTATGATGTTTAAATTGGCAGATTGGCCGAATTTTTTGTTTGGTTATTAATAATTTGTTGTTTACACAACTATGCCTTTTGCCTGAATACTTTTTCTCTGGTTGATTGTTGCTGCTTTTGTAGTTTTTTTTTCTTACTTTCTATGCTACTCTTGTAATGTGAAAACAATTATATTTTAAGCTCTATTTTTGGCCAAGTGAATTTATGTGATTTGAATACAATACGAGTTTGAAGTGTGGTGATCTGTTTTACCCGCAAGATTTTCTACTGTCATTTGTGTTACATTTGTACTACACATCAATTAGGTTGATTTATGCCTTAATTTCTGTATGCGTTGTAGTTTTTAATATGAAAATTGGACAGCTGTAAATTAGACTTGTCATACCAAATTCATCCTATTATTGTCGTGTACAGAATCAATACTATTAATGATGTTCTCTGCCCTTGGTGGTTGCTGGTTTATATACATATCTGCTGCTCAAATATAGTAGCAAAGCAATGAAACATTTTATGTTTGCAAATTCCTTTTTCTCTAGTTATTAAACTTGTATTATGAGTGCAAGTCTGGTATTTACTTGTCCTTGTGTAATATTTAGTAATTTTATTATTTTCTTAGCTATATATATTCTGTTAGTTATAGCATAGATTTAAACATAAATGGGTTGATGCATGCACTGCAGGCTTGGGGTCTATGTTGTCAAGCAGTATTACAAGCTCAACATCAGTGTCACTTATGTCCACAATGGCTACTTCCATTCTCTCTGTTAAAACATTTTCACTTTCTGAGCTTGAGAAAGCAACAGATAAGTTTAATTC
>Ga0123341_1004088_pt1 | contig 12722 bp, 8 predicted proteins | sample Turbeapinknodule_FD_89959 | JGI IMG/M metagenome (GOLD analysis project Ga0123341, IMG submission 89959) | Root nodule microbial communities of legume samples collected from Mexico - Turtle bean Mexico pink nodule | ecosystem: Host-associated > Plants > Roots > Nodule | place: Mexico: Nepantla... | reverse complement strand
TTTTTAATACATAATTAAAATTTATATCTTACTAAAAGTTATAAAATTAAAGTCCAAAAAAAAACTTTCAAATGCTCCTACATCTCTATTAACATTTAGTACAATTATGAAATGGTTAGAGGGTGAATGAAGTTAAATATCACTCATTACAAAATTAAGATTATTGTTCTATTACTATTGGACCCAATTTTATATCAGACTTTCACATGAAAGGTAAAAAATCTAGAAGACAAAATACTAGACACATTCATAATGAAATAGATGACCTAAATCAAAACAAACCAAAAAAACGCTCTTAATGTAAAAATGAAGGACCAATAAGAGCAATTGCTCGTATCGACAATACCATGTCATCATTTGTAAATAATTTTTTCTATTATGAAAAAAATATTATGTTTTTTTATATTCTCATTTACCATACTTATATGTCATTCAACTAACTAAGTTTACTTAATATCTTAGTCTACAAATTATTACAATTAACAAATTATTACGAATTCAAATTTTACCATTCTCTTTAAAATAATACAAAAATAACTTTTTAAAATTTATAAATATATATATGTAAAAAAATTAATTTTTTTCTCTTATTAAACTTTTTTTTTCATAATCAAACTGAATTTGTGTATGAATGACAACTTCAATTATATTATTTTATACTAAAATTGTATCACTCATAGAAAAACTTCACTTAATTAACATATAATTAAACAAAATTTAAAAATTGACACACAAGAGATTCTAACTTAAAATCATTTTCATCTTCCACAACTTACCCAATCTCATATTTTTTTTATACCTAAATTAATAATAAAAGTTGTAAATTGATCCACTTACTTAATTTAGCATGTATATGCAGACCTTATTGCTTATCCTTTTTATTATAGTTCATATAATAATGACAACAAAGTGACTCAGCCAAGTAAATCACACTTCTTCAATAAATACAAAACAACTTCATTTTGTTCCAGTTTCTTCTCTTTCAAGTTCTCCTATTGGTCTGAGAATGGTCACACAAGAACTCCATCTGCATAGTCTTCAAATTGGTGTGGTGTTTCAGACAATTAACCAATTAATTGTGTTTACGAAGTTGGGGAATCCAAGTATTTGGGTAAAGATCCAATAGATCTACCAAATGAACATTTGTCAGTGTTGTAGGCGAATAAGAAGATGAAGTGTTTTGGTGTCAGTTACTCTCTCCAATCACTCCCTTCTTGGAAGATGCAGAGAAAGTTTAGGATTCGACCATCCACGTGTAATAACCTTACACTGCACACTCCAAGCTACCACAGGCCCCTTACAGTGTGTTGTTCCATCAAGTGAAAAATTCATGTTCTTATAGTTCCACTCATCCTAATTTAGATTTAGTTTGACTTTGTGACTCAAAGAAATCAACTCTTTTTTATAAATAATAAAAGTGACAAATAATGTAGTTAAGAGATAAATAGAAAAAATAAGATAAAAGATATTCATTAATTTATATTTAATATATAAACTAGACAGAATAATATGTAAACTTGGTGAAAGAGTTTCTCTTGAATAAGACAAGTCAGATTTTTTTTTCCTATTTAAAATAGTTTTGACAGAAACTCCTAAACTTATATATACTGAAATATTCAATAAAGCATGTGCACATTCGTTCATGATTTCAAAGAGGTATAGCTCCTCTATAACTTTTCAGTCATTTTTCTATTTTATATATTATTATATTTATTATGCACAGGTTACATGTAGTAATTGGCATCTGAAGTGTCTTCTCAAGAGCTCTGTGTGTTTTGCATTAAGTGATTCTTACCCAAAAAAAAAATTGGTTATTATTCCATTCTTTGATAGGAAAAACTGATTTTTTTTCAATGAGAATGAATCTTATTTGAAAATATTTGATTTTTAAATAGTTGTGAAAAAGGATTATGATGTCTTTTCAAGAATCGTAAACAAAAAAAAAATCCCCAAAAAAAGGGCAAAATTATGTCTTTGTGCTGGTGTAGGATCATAACTCTCAAATTAGAAAAAAGTAATTTGAGATTATCTAGAGGCAGATATAGATGCTATAAAAAAATAAAGATGCATGTGCTTAATTTAATGAAGGACTTTAAGTTACAAATAATGTAAGAATAGGAGACGTTAAAGAATACTTAAAGTATAACCAATAAGATAAAAGTTGTTGGGAATTAATTTTTACTGACTCTAAAATGTGAATTTTTTTTGGTAATGATACATGAGATTAGAAAGAAGTGAAGTATTTTAAGCCTAATGAGCAATGTCATATAATATAAATTTGTATAAAAGGCACACATATTTAATGTTGCATGAAATATATTTAATGCATTTAAAAGTTTGAACATAGATAAATAAACAAACCAAAAAAAAAAAAAGAACTTGCAGAAGACCTCACACTCACAATGACTCTTAAAGGATTTGCAACTACTCTTCTCGTCTCAACATCTATATAAAGAAAATCTTTGTAAAAAAAAAAGGTTGATGACAACAATCACGAAACAAACGATTAAGGCTCTTACGGTCCTTTAGTCTTAATGTGTGATCAAAAACACTATTTATATTTATAATTATCTAAAATAGTGTTCATCATATTGTACTTATCTTAGGATGTCATCCCTATTTTAATTAGCAACTTGATCTTTTATATCACAATTTTTACATAAACAAAATTGTTTAGCAAAGAGTTATTAAGTCCAAAGAATACTCATGTTTAATCATGAGTGATTGTGTTCAATTAATACTATTGCTTAATTAAGAGTGGTCTAGTCCAAGGTACTGATGTTTAGTATGCTTAGTTGTGCTTAGTTAGAAGTGACTACGTGTAAAGAATATTTGTTATTTTAGACAAGAATAGTTAAATTTAAAGAATACTCTGTTTATCTGAAATAACTGAATTTAAATAACACTTGATTTTAACAGAATTAGTTGAGTCTAAATAATACTTGTTTTCTCTTGTAGTGATAGTTTGCTAGTGAACTTGATGGTGTTCATCAATAAGTACATGTAGTAATATAGGTTATCAAATAAATCAATATAAAATATTTGGTGTAAATCTCTCTTAATTTTTATTTTTCTATATTACATGTTATAAATATGTAATTAATTTAAGAAGAGAAGTTATACAAAGTAATTTAAAAAATATGTTAGACACTGTATATGTAAGTTTGAAGTTGCACCTAACAATTTTTCACAAAAACAATTATTAAGAAAACTTATTTGACAGTGCGCTTTTTAGTATAAATGTCTCAATAGAAGCTCTGAAATTTTTAGAAATGTTAAATATAACTCTCCCCTTATTGTGTATTTCCCCTGTTTTTCTATAAGAAGAAATTTATGAGGTTTTATCATCAAAGGCCAAGAAAACAAAGTATACTTCTTAAAAAAAGAGGTTTAATGCTTCAAGCAAGTCGCATGAGTGTGATATTAGAGAATAAATTATCATTTATTTCACTTGAGTATGTAAAGCTACGCTTTATGTGCTTTATGTTAAGCATATTGGTGTTTGATGATCTTTTGGTTACTGGAAGCTAAGTAAGCAAGAAATGAAAGATTTATTTGAAATGACCTTGGTCTTATGACTTATTTTTTTAAGCATGGAAATCACTCAAAAAAAGAATGAGATCTTTATTTGTTAGAAAAATATGCAAAAAGAAATTCTCAAAATTTCAACTTGATAAGTGCAAAAGAAGAACCCTCCTATGAATCAAAAGGAGAAGTTCGTCTAGAAAGATAGTGTTGCTGAAGTTGATTTTAGAAGCTTGATTGAGTGTTTAATGTACATATTTTCAGTAAACTTGTTCTCTTCATACACTGTGTCAGTAAATTGCAGTTGAAGGCAACAAGAAAATTGTAAGATACATCAAAATTACAGTCAATTATGAAGTCAAGGACTGCAAGGTATTTCTGAGGTACAAGAATTCAAATTAATTAGCTTTTCTGATGCCAAGTAGCTTACATGATATGAAAAGTATGTCAGAGTACTGTTTCAGTATGGCTTCAAGTGTTTTTTTCTTGGTGATCAGAATAAGCAGAATTCGAAGCTGCAACTATAACTGTAAATCAAGTTAAGAAATATTTTTAACTGATTTGGGACTGAGGCAAGAGCAAAGCATAAAGATGTTTGTTGATAATCAATCTGCGATTTCAATCTCAAACTGTGATTCATGGAAAGACCAAGTTGCAGATATACTTAGAAAAATCATTCTGTTTGAACTTCTGAGGAAGAAGTCTGCAAGACAAGGAGGAGCATTGAAAGAAAGAGTGCCAAGATTAAATAAGTTAAACATATGTTGTTTTAATTTCATGAAAGGATAGCAACAGATCAGACCAAGAACTAAGATAAGAAAGATGCCCTGGATTTGAAGGAATGGAGTGGACCAAGAAATTAGAGCACGAAATACACTAACTAATATTGTTACTCATTTTATGTAAAGGGTATTATTACACTTATATACACAGCAGAAACCAGTAGTGAGAATGCAATTCATAGTATTACATTATCAACCGGGCTTTTTTAAGGCTTTGTGTATACAGCCCAAAATCAAGCACTGTATCCCGTGTTTGATGGATGTAATAGGCCAGCATGATAGCCACCACAGGCTGCCACACATGCCTTCTCCATGGAGGTCTCAGAAACGCCACTGTTGCATATGTTGGCGAATGCTCGCATGTGTTTCATTCCATACTGAGTCAGAGACCCACAGTGAGTTTCATACACCCGGACCTGCAACCCCAAGTTGTGTATCAGTAATCAGCTAATAATAATAATATTTAAAGATGTTTCCCTTTTGTGGAATATGTACATCAATCCAATTTTTAGACAGAATTGGTCCAATCCCTCTTCTCATAGATTTTGGTGAGTCATGTGCATGGATCTCACCATGCGTGGAAGAAATGACAGAGGAAAATTTATTTAAGGAAAAAAAATACAAAATGTGCAATGAATGTTAGCAGAAAAAAGAAGATTTAGTTATTTTGTTTACCATTGATTTTAAGCATGTCCAGTCATCAACAAGGGGAAGACCAGTAGTCCTCACGGATCGTAGGACAGAAGAAGCTTTTTCTGGTCCATACAACAAAACTCCAATCAATTCCACGCTACCATCTAAGTGTTTCCTATGCTTCACTATCTCCTCAATCTGTTTGAGGATGTCTGTCTTCTTTTCTGGCAGATGGTTTGATCTCTGATACTGTTGAAACAAAACCAATTTTGTGAATAGATGTTATTACCATTGTAATAGTATTTGAGCAATAAATTTGATTACTTGAAAGTGAGGATGTAGAGAAATTTATAAAGGGTGAAGTAGATGCGATGACTTGATTTGAGGGGAAAATAGGCATACCATTTGCCACATGAATAAAAGTTCTGCATCTCTCTGGTTAACAACTTCCATTTTAGATTTCAGTCTGCCATTGTGTGGAGGGAAGTTCACAGTGGCAGGATCAAAACCGTGGTATAAATAAAGCTTTTCAGCTGTCATGTTGGCATCACCATATTGCATCACGTGTGAACCCATCGCATAAGCTTCAAAATTTGAAGTCCGTTGTTTTACCTGCACAAGAAAAACTATGTTTTCTGTTTTTGTTTTCCCCAATGCTAATATTGAAAATACACAGCATTGCAATTCATTCAAATTTTCTTACCGATTGGTATTGTTGTTCGACCGATTCCTTTTTCAGATTGTGACTCTCACTGAAAATTTAAGTGGAAGTCAGTTTGGCCATTCAAACAGAGCGAAAGTTAATGTTTAGGGTGTCACTAAAAGACTTCAAATTCTGGCAATTACAATGTAATTTCAATGTCATCAAAGCTTTTTTTATGTTTATGATGGGTTGAACTTGAACACAAGAAAAATGTAGTTATACCTGTCTTCCATCCAAGCAACACTGTACAAATCCCCTAGGCATGTGATGTATTCTGGAGGAGGAGGAGGATACATTCCAGGACAATAAGTTCCCCAACTATTCTCTTGGGCATTCGATGCAGTTGTGACATAAATATTCAAATCCTTGGGCATTATACCCTCAAAAATGCTCCCACTTTCACATGCTTCCACGTATATTACCTACATCACCACATCGTAACTTCTTCATGACTTTATTAAAGTTATTGGCATCATTTCCAGTCATCATATACTTAAGAAATCACTTTTTACCATCTCCTTGTAGCCTCCAGATGCATGCTTCTTCTTCAAGACATCAATAAAATCCATAGCATAAAGGTAGGGCATGTTTGGCATCCCTACAATCAAATAAGAAATCACCAAGCTATAATGATGTCTTTACCTAATATAAACATAGTTCTGGTTTGATCAGTTTTTCACCCTTACATACAACTGTGTTCAAATATTATATACCTCAATGAATGAAGTCTGAAGGTTCATAAATAGAAACAACGAAAGAAAAAAGTCTTTAGGATCAGAATTTTTTATTTCAACCTTTGGACTAAACAACTGGAAAAAAAAGAAGTTAAAAGCTTAACTCACCAAGAACTCCTGGACCCCCATGATCAGAGTAGTATACAAATATTCTATCCTCTGGTTTGCTATTAATCACCTTGCCACTTCCTCCCTTCACTTTACTCTTGTCCCCAAGAAGAACGGCGAAGAAGTTATGGGACGTCACACTCTCACCAGTGTAATCCTAAAATAAAATTAAAAATCACATCCCATCAAAGTGTCAAATTCAACGAACAGAGCAGCACAAAATAAGCAATTTTCTAATACTATAGGTAAAAAATCCTTTTCTATTTACAAAAAAAAACAATAACAACAGGTAACAATTCGTTTTCTAATTGTCACTGTAATGACTAATTTGTTTCGACAATAGAGCAAGTAACTTATGAATTGACCATTAAAATATTAATATTTGAAAAATATCATCAACACGGAGCGAAAAACTTTACACATCTAATGTCTATCAACAACAACCCGAAAAACTTTACACATCTAATGTCTATCAACAACCCAATGATTGCGTTTACCAGTGTTCTAATTTACTCCACCACGATCGATAGCCAAGCACCCCAATTGTTCTAATTAAATCAATTGTCGCCAGCAACAAAAGTTTCAAAGGGAGTTTTATTTTTTTTTATCTTAAACAAAAAATTTACTCCCGAGTCAAATGGAAATTTTCTTCAACTGATTTCTCATCAATTAAAATATAAAATATAATGTCATTGTAATTCTCATAAACATGAATTTCTTATTAAAGAAAGTTTCTTATAAAAAAAAATATTCATCAATTTTAAAGCATTTTCTTATAAAAAAAAGTTTACGATTTCTTTTCACCCAAATAACATCTTTATTAAAAAAGTATACATAGAAAAAAAATCATTACATTGATCAAAGAAAAAAAATATATATTGACAACTTATTAAAATTTTAAAATTTCAATGAAATGAAAAAAAATACTTTTTTTTATATCATAAATTAGAGGTTATAATGATCGAATATCAACGTAGCTTTCCATCAAAGAGACTTTCAACTTACATGCTCCATCGCACAATCAGACCATGACGTAAGTGTTAAATCCTTTTTTGGGTAGTTTAATTTTTGGTCCAAACTTGTAGGTGAGAAGTTAATGTTAATATAGTAATACTGTAATTCAAAGACGTAAAAAATTGCTTAATTGATAAGCGCGTTTTTCTTTGAAATACATAAGTACTGCAATTCTGCAGACACGTTGCAGCCCTTTACATTAAAAAAGAAAGGTGGAAAAGAAGGTTTGCCATTTGGAAACAGTGTATAAGATGGAAAAGCTTTGGCAGTTGTTGAGTAATTGAGAAGACGTTAAAGCTAAAAAAATGCAAAAAGCTACAGAGACGGTGGTTTAGAATTAAGGATTGAGTTGGCAGGAGAATTAATTAAGCATGAACACAGGTAATCCCAGTTAAAGTAGTAAAATAATAAAATATGTTAGCTTAAATGATACGTTAGAAGATGAAGCAGAGAGAAAAGATGACCTTAGGAACCCCAGCATAGACATCAGGACCCTGAGGGTTGTTGATGATGACTCCAGGCCTGGGATTCAACTCGTGGGTGGCTATGTCGTCGTACATAAACACCACAATGTTCTCTTCTTTCACTCCACCTTTTATCAGCAACTGGTACGCATGGCACACATCTGCCTGTACTTCATCACACCATCCATTAAAACACACCAACTCACAAACTAATTTGCTGATTTTACAAACCAAATCAACTCACTTGGTGTCTGTAGTTTCCATAGCCGTTTGAACCGGCCACCAGAACAGCCCATCGCGTTCCCACTTCATCCGACTCTGCATCCACCTCTTGTGTGGGTAGCTTTATGACCGAGTCCTGCTCCTTCCCGTTTGTACCCTGAATTCTCATCACCATGACCAGCATCCACCACCAAAATGCGACGCTGCACCAGGTGGGTTTGTTTAGAAGAGAGCGGTGAACGGCCATGTCACTGAAACGAAAGGCGTAACAGTTGCAAGAAGAAGAGTGGGAAGCAGAGGAGTGAGGAGGAGAAGGTTTATAGGGGATTGAGGAGGTTAAAGACAAAATGACATGCAAATTTAGAAGGTGACACGTTATGGGTTGAGGGTGCGTGTCTTGTTGGACTGCCCCTGCCAAAAATGGTGTGAATTTGGACGCAGGGGCATAAGCCTCGCTGACTCTCTCTCTGCTCTCCTTTTCCGGGAAAACGTGCACTTTCTTTCAGAGCGTGGTGGCTCTCTCTCTCTCTCTTGCGGCTCAAATATTTATGTCCAATTGGTTAACCTCGGTTTCCACAATTAACATTATTATACCAATATATGTTGGATTTTTGATAGCGAACTATTCCCATTCATATAACAATCCTATCTTCTTGAGACTCTAATTTTTCCACATACTCTCGATTCTAATAATATTTTTTTTTCAAATTTTATTTATTTTTATTACTTCAATATAATATTATATTATTTAAAAGGATGGTAAAGTAGAAGTCCGTCCTCTTTCAATAATCATGTGGATATATATTGGTTTTTCTAAAAGGCTGTTTATTGATCTTTCTTATTCTATTTTAGTTCTTTTAATTTAGTATTTTTGTTTGTTTTAAATTGTTTTTTAAGTATTTAATAAAAATTAAAATGTAACCCACCGCCAAAAAGTAATGAATGTTAAGAATGTCAATTATATTAAAAAGAAGGGTAAAATATACCTTCTGTAATATTATAATAGTTATGTTTTTGCGTTCTTAACCAAATAAAAGTATTTCTCGTAATACCCTTAATGAATTGTCTTAACGAAAACGTTGTTAGGGTAGAACTTATTTTTAGTATTACACGGTATAATTATTATATATGCTTTTTAGAAGATAAATTGGTATTAAGTATATTTCATTAGATTAATACTTGTTTTAAGTTAAGATAATTTATATACCTATTCATCAAATTTAATGTATAATTTTTTTTTATATTCTTATCATATGTGTTCTAATTTACTTATATCACATACATATTCACATTATATCATAACTATATTATTTACTATTTCGTTATATACATATCAGTTATATGTCTTAAATATAAAAAAAAATAAAAAATTACAACACATGCTTAACAATATATATTTATCACTATTATAGTTTATATATAACAATAAAATCTATTATAAACATAGATTTGAGTGATGTCTCCTTCACATAAAGAAATCAACAACTTTCTATTTGTGTGAAAGACAAACATATGTTTTAGACCCCGTCATTATTAGCATGGGAGGAACCAACTTCGGCTTGACCACCGTTACACATATACATGAATCTCTAAGTTTCCAAAAACGCTTAAATGTCGCTTGAGCGACATGCTTTCATAAGAGATAATACATCTTGGTCTCTTCTTAGTTCAATGTATAAGTTATGCCTTGAGTGACAAATTCCACCATTTAAGCATCCACATGTCACTTGAACAACAAAAAATGGTGAGTACAAAGATTACACACATTTGAATATTGCTTAAGTATTAAGATTTTTTTAGCGATATTCGATTGAAAGAAATCATTTGCATAAAAAAAACAAAGAAAAATACAATGAAACTTTCATCTAATAGATTAACTAACATGTTTACATCATTTCAACTTTCCAATTAATCATTAAATATATATATTCATTTCATACAAAAAAAAAAATCAAAGATATACATATAGTCTTTTTCGTATACATATATCCATAATCTTAAATAATTGATCATACTTTCGTGTACATGTATCCATAATTTTAAACAACTCATACTTTAGACTATTCTTTTTTCAATTTCATAAACATAATCATGTATATTTTTACTCTATAAATATATCTTATATTATCATATATTTCACACACATAACAATTAAATCATTATATAGATGTGATTATTAATTTTCCTTATATAGATGCTTACAAACAAATCTTCCTTTTAATATTTCCAAAAATTCAAAACAATTCATATAAGATCTCATAATTAAACTCTATACATTCAACACTTTCTCTTGATCAACCACCCAAAAAAGGAAAAAAAAAGAAAAAAAAATATTAATAAAATTTATTAAAACACACTTCTAATAAGACCTACTATTCTTAGAAGGTACAAAGGTTGTTTTTCAAATATAGGTATATAGGTATTTCTCGTCGAAGTTAAGAAGTATAAATATATGAGATTACTTTTCAAGTAAAAAAAATCATAAATATAAGGTTAAATTTTTAAAAAAAATCTCCTTAGATTCTTAAACTACTATCATCCTTAATCTTCAAAGAGCTGGTTTAGATTTTATTTTACAAGAAAATAATATATAACAAAAGAAAGAGATACACTCTTCAAACATTGACTTCAAATATATTAATACGATAAGAATGAAAAAAATAATGAATATTAAAAAATGATAAAAACTATGGAACTCTCAAGTGTTTTGATCTATAGGCCTAGACACACCTCTTAAATGGTGTGTCTGTATCGGGGACACTGATACTCGTAGAACACGTATTAGTGAAATATTCAATTTAAAAAATATTTGTTGGATTTTGACAATTTTAGCACAATTATAACACAATTTTAAAAATGAGAAATACATTAATTTTCTAAAAACTCAAACTTATTATATAAATTTTTATTATGATTATAAAAATAAAGAACAACTCTTTTTAAACCAGCCATATATTTCTGCTATAAAAACTAAAACATATTTATACACGTAAATCTTTAATGTATAAATTTTGATGTCATAAAAATATCATACTACTCTGTCTCTAAGCTGATCACTGAGATTTTTTTTATCTCTTTAGTTTAAATTAAAATGTTTTTAATTGAATAGGTCTTATCATACTTAAAACATAAATATTTTATAATTATGCTTATTTTCTTACTTTTATAATTGAAGTCGTCTTGAATGAGACATTAGACGTTTTATATTCAATTACTGAAACATTAGACGTTTTATAGTTAATTACTGAATTAATAAGGATTTTTTAAAACTGAGATATTAATTTTTTAATATAATTGCGAGCGTTAAATTTATAGAAAAAAAATAATATTTTTAAATAAATAAATAATTATATGAACTAAAATTTAAAGAAAAAAAAAGTAGTAAGGAAAAAAAGGTGACTGTATTCAGATACAAATTATATTCGCGTTTAAAAGGTAAAATTATTTATGTATTAATTCAGTGTAAACATATTATAATATTATTTCATTGAATCATTAAAAAACAGTTAATTTAAATTAGAAAAAAATTAAGATAAATTCATAAGAAAATTATAATAATATATATTATCTTTTAAGCTTGGAGTGGCATCAGCTATACCAAACCTTTGTGTCGATTTTTTTTTCAGCTGAAAGGCAGACTTTAGGTGCTCTATGATTAATGCAGCGACTTTCCCAAAATAAAGACGGCATGCATGTATCTGTACCATTTTTCTATTTTTAAAGTTATTTCTTCTATAATTTCATATAGCTTAATAATTACGTCCTTAATTAACATTATATATTATTTCTCTTTTCTTTTCTTCCTCATATTTAACCAATTATTTTCCATCACTAAATATTTTCTTTTTGGTCATTATTCTGTATAAGCAAGATAGTTTATCTTATCAGTTATCAATATCAATAAACAACCAACTCTTCATAATTGTCTTTTATGCATAACCCAGTACACCTAGCAAATTGAGGATAACTCCTAACTTAAAAAGATTTAAATAAGATTAGTTATTAATAAATATTAAGATGGTTAATGAAATTATCATACTTCCAAAATTTAGATAAGATCATCACACAAATCCATACCTTTAAAAGTAAGTTAATTATGATACATGAAAATCTCAAGGTATATGAATGGAGTATAATACATATATTTATTTTGTGATTTATGTTAAAGTATTTTTTTTTAAGTAGTTCACTAGTCTAGAAAAATGTATATAAAGAATAGTTGTTATTCTAAATGTAAATCAATTGTTTATACCAATAATTTTAGAATTGTCGTTATAAATCATATTAACAACGGTTTTAGAATTGTTGTTATTTTGAAAACAATGAAAAAATTTTAAAAAAAAATATTTTTAAATATGGTTGTTATAAATGTTTTTAAGATGATTTTTTAGGTGAAATCGTCGTTATAGATGTATTTTTTTTTTAAAAAAAAGTGTTTTAGTAATATATATATATATACTCTAATCTTACATAAAATATCAAATTTTCACGATAATGATGTAATATGAAAGTCTACATACAATACATTAGTACATAT